>Ga0164315_10005253_pt1 | contig 10124 bp, 11 predicted proteins | sample GuaBasSedimGuay6_FD_113737 | JGI IMG/M metagenome (GOLD analysis project Ga0164315, IMG submission 113737) | Subseafloor sediment microbial communities from Guaymas Basin, Gulf of California, Mexico - Guay6, Core 4569-2, 0-3 cm | ecosystem: Environmental > Aquatic > Marine > Hydrothermal vents... | reverse complement strand
GGTCCGGAAATTGTTCAATTCTGACATTATTGTTATTGACGCTTTCATTATAAAATTCACGGCGATCAGCGATGCTGTTTTCAAGACCCGAGATGCGTGCCTGAAGATGCTGGAAAGACTCATTTGCTTTTAAGTCGGGGTAAGCTTCTGCTACTGCAAAGAGGTTCATTAAGCCTTGCCGCAATGCCGTTTCGGCCTGCCCTAGCGCCTGAACATCCTTTGCCTCTCTCGCTTTTGAAACACCAGAACGCGCTTCCATCACTCGTTCGAGTGTCCCGGCTTCATGTTTCATGTACTGCTTACAGGCCTCAACCAGCTTTGGTAGCTCATCATGACGCTGCTTTAGCAGAACATCAATATTCGACCAGGCTTTCGAGACATTGTGCTTTAGAGCAACCAGTCCGTTATAAATAAGAATGGCATAAATGACAACGATGGCAATAATCCCTAGAATAACCACTGTACTAATCTCCATACAAAACACCCCTTCCAGATATAACTGAATTAAACGGAAGTGCTTTTTCTCCCGTTTCCGTAAAACTTATGCCTTTAGGGCATATAAACAATTTCTTAAAGAGTATAGCGATGACTGTCGAAAAATTTGAGAATCTCACCCCACAAATCGAAGCAGGTGGTTATGTCGCCAAAAGTGCCGTTGTTATCGGCAACGTCTCGCTTGGGAAAGATGCTTCTGTCTGGCCTGCAGCGGTCATTCGAGGTGATATTCACCGCATCGAGATTGGTGCAGGAACCAATATTCAGGATGGCAGCGTTCTACACGTTACACATGACAGTCGATTCAACGAGGGCGGGTTTCCATTAATTATCGGCAAAGGGGTGACTGTTGGCCATAGCGTCACATTACACGGCTGCACAATTGGCAATCATTGCCTGATCGGGATCGGTTCAATTGTTCTCGATGGCGCAATCCTTGAAGATAAAGTGATGATCGGCGCGGGAAGCCTGGTCCCGCCAGGCAAGCGACTGGAAAGTGGCCACCTTTATGTCGGTTCTCCGGTAAAAAAAATTCGCCCGCTGAAAGAGAAAGAATTCGAGTTTCTTGGCTATTCTGAGGAAAACTACGTTAAACTTAAAAATCGTTTTTTACTCGATCAAGAAAACTAGATGGCCTGGATTCCACTTTTTGTCGCAGCTGTTCTTCTACTTCTATTTCCGAAGAAGGCATTTACCATTCTCGCAGCACTGACCCTGGTGATTATCTCTATTGGTCTTTATTTAATAGTGGACGAGAACATCGATGAGTCACGACAAAGCAAAGTTGATATTGAAGCTCACCTCGACCCATCGCTTTGCCCGCCAACTGAGCCTGTTTTTGTCAAAGTAACAAACGCTTCAGATGCAACTCTCACAATGCTGAAATGGAATCTCGCGGTTTATCGTAGCGGCTACCATAGCGATTTGAACCGCATGAACCGTCGCTACTCACCAGAATATGCCCTGCTTAAGCCACTATCTGCAGGAGAATCGGTTAACTTCTGCTATGAACTACCAGAAATCCGCGAAGATTATCCTTCCAGTGAACTACGTTTCGAAGCAATTGATAAACAGGTCTCTTTTGGAGGCTAACCCCTTGCTGCCTCGAGCTGCTTAATAACCTGTGCTGTTTCTGGTTTAACACCTCGCCATAACTCAAAGGCTTCCGCGGCCTGTTCTGCCAGCATCCCCACACCATCAAGACTTAGTTTTGCTCCTTGTGCTTCCCCCCAACGGACAAAGGCGGTTTTTTCAGATCCATAGGCCAGGTCGTAGCAACAACCAGCCGGCTTTAAAAGGTTATCAGGCAAGGGGGGCAGATCACCCGTCAGGCTCGCAGCGGTCGCATTTAAAATTAGATCGAACTGTTTACCCGATAGCTCATCAAAACCGCAGCTGCTTACATTCCCTTTGTGCTGAAAACCGGCGACCAGCTTGGCAGCCCTCTCCACCGTTCTATTGGCCACCAGAATTGAATCTGGCGACTGGTCAAGCAATGGCCCAAGAACACCTCTACCAGCCCCTCCTGCACCGAGCAGCAGTATTTTTCGACCCTTCAGGATTATCCCGTTATTCACGGTTAAATCTCTGACCAGACCGGCTCCATCGGTGTTATCACCGTAAAGAGTCCCATCACCCAGCAACATCAGCGTATTGACCGCTTTGCTCAGTTCAGCCCGTTCGCTTCTTTTCTCTGCCCTTTCCCAGGCAAGCTCTTTGAGTGGTACGGTACAGTTCAACCCTTTACCGCCTGTTGAGAAAAACTGCGTTACTGCACCGTCAAATGCATCCGCTGAAACTTCCTGTTTACCATACTCGAGTGATTGCCCGGTTTGCTCCGCAAAGAGCCGGTGAATCATGGGTGATTTACTGTGGCCAATCGGCTTCCCAAATACAGCATAATGATCCATCATTATTGACCCTCTTTTAACCACTGAGCCACGGCCTTTGCGTAATAGGTCAAGATGGCATCAGCACCCGCTCGCTTAAAACAGAGCAGAGACTCAAGGACTACTTTACGCTCATCTAGCCAGCCATTTTCTGATGCCGCTTTAAGCATCGCGTACTCACCACTCACCTGATAAGCAAAAGTCGGCACACCAAATTCTGTTTTTATTCTTCGGATAATATCCAGATAGGGCATTCCTGGCTTGATCATCACCATATCAGCCCCTTCCTGAAGGTCTAACCCGACTTCGCGAAGTGCTTCATCACCGTTACCTGGATCCATCTGATAACTATTTTTGTTACCACCGGCAAGATTACTCGCAGAGCCAACCGCATCTCTAAAGGGACCATAAAAGCTGGAGGCATATTTGGCCGAGTAGGCAAGAATCTTGGTATTAACGTAATCAGCTGTCTCCAGCGCTTTACGAATCTCACCGATCCGCCCATCCATCATATCTGATGGGGCAACAATATCAACGCCCGCCTCAGCGTGGGAAAGTGCCTGTTTAACCAGCACGTCGATGGTCTCATCATTGAGCACATAACCGCTCTCATCAATCAGCCCATCCTGCCCGTGAGAAGTAAATGGATCAAGCGCCACATCGGTTATCACACCTAACTCGGGGCACGCCGACTTAATAGCTCGGACAGCTCTTTGTGCCAAGCCCTGGGGGTTATAGGCCTCTCTTGCATCATCCGTTTTTAGCGCAGTTGATATCACCGGAAAAAGCGCCATTGCCGGAATTCCGAGCGCCTCAATCACCTTTGCCTCTTCAACAAGAAGATCAATACTCAACCTCTCTACACCTGGCATTGAACTGATTGTCTCTCGAATGGCTTCACCTTCAATTACAAAAACAGGAAAAATCAAGTCGTCAACAGAAAGCAGAGACTCTCGCATTAAACGGCGGCTAAAAAGCGCTTTACGCATTCTTCGTGGCCGCACCAATGGCCAGTTTGCCGATGAGAACTCATTCCTGGGCATACCTGCTTCCTCTTTATTTATAATGAATTGCATTGTAACATTCAGGAAAAATCGCACTGAACTATAACGGAGACAAAAGGCCTAACGGGTAACTTTATTGCTCAGAGTTTGAAGTATGACGGTTATCACATTGATGCGACCGGATAAGCCCCTGCTATTATCCCTGTGTCGCTTATGGAGAAGAACATGCAGTTTAACCTTAATAATAAAACCCTCATTTCTATTATCCTTACGGGTTTTATCGCTCTATTCTCAACATCACTTGCCGCTCAAGTTGAACTAAAAGCACCACAACTAGTCATCAAGGAAACCTCCGATAAACTTCAGGCTCTACTTAAAGATGAGACTGAAGAATTACAGGATATTAACCGCGTTCGAGAGATCGTCATGGAATTTATCGAGCCGAACATGGACTTCCATCGCATCTCCTCATCTATTGTAGGCCGTAAGCACTGGCGCTCTGCAACAGAAGACCAGAAAACCCGCTTTAAGCATGAGTTTAAAGAGAAGTTGATCCGGACTTACGCAAAAGCCTTTAACAGTTTTGACGAGTGGTCTATCCGCTTTTTGCCACTCAGAGAAAGCAAGAATAAAAAATATGTCCGAGTCAAGACACAAATCCTCCGCTCAAACGGTGCGCCTGCCGTTTCTGTCGACTATAAAATGTATGAAAAAAATGGCCAATGGAAAATACTTGATGTCTCGATTGAAGGCATTAGTGTCGTTACGAACTATCGAAAAACTATAAAAAGGGAGATCCGCCAGGCCAATGGTTCTCTTGAGGCCGTCATCCAGAAGCTGGCAAAAAAGAATGCCGAACCGCTCACTGTTGTTAACGCCACGTGAATGAAAGACTGTTTTTAACACTCCAGATAAGCAAGCAGCTATATCAAACCAACCTTCAATACTTATTTAGCTGAACCAGTCACTTTATATACCATTTGTATCAGCCCAGTCATCTGTACTGCCCGGATGAGTAATATCGTCAAATTCATATCGATTTCGTCCAAGGTTTTTTGCACTATAAAGTGCCTTGTCAGCCCTTTCGATAAAATTAGTTGCCGTTTCGCCCGGTTTATACAGGGCCACACCAACAGAGAAAGTGGGCAAGCTTGCCTTTTCTCCATTTCGTTGAAACGTCGATTCCTTGCACTTTCTATAAATCTTTTCCAGCGCTCTGGCGGCACCAGCCTGATCCGTGTTCGGCATCAAAACGATAAATTCTTCTCCACCGTAACGTGCAACCAGGTCAAGATGACGAAAAGCAGAAAGGACCTTTGATGAAAAATTCCTGAGTGCCTCATCGCCCGCGCCATGTCCATATTCATCATTAATCAATTTGAAGTGATCAAGGTCAATTATGGCTAATGAAAGCGGGACGTTGTAACGACGAACACGTCCGACCTCATCCTCCAAACGCCGCAGAAATGCACGCCGGTTCGGCAAGCCTGTCAACTCATCTGTCAGACTCAGCAATTTAACTCGCTTCAGCTCACTTTTCAGCTGTTGACTATTATCCTCTAGAAATTTCAGATATTCACGAGTTCGCTCTAACTGGCTTTGCAGTTGCTGGTGGCCTTCTGACAAAATCCCGGCTTGCTCAATCAGCGAATGACGTGCCTGATCAACCGTCTCTGCATTAACGCTATTTCTCAGCGCCCCCGTCACCTTTTCCAGCAACTCACCGAAACTTTGGCTACTGCCTGACAAAGAGGCAATCTTCTTAGCTAAGTGAAGCTGTATTTTATGGATTTCCTCACCGCTGTTACTTAAATATTCTCGATAAGTAGAGCTCAGTTTTTGCTCCAATCCATAATTTTCACCCACATCGGTTAGGTTAGCTCCCGTTCTACCCAAAGAAGGAGATATTTCTTCTGGGGTATCGCGAAGTGTATCAAGTTGACTCAATTCCCGAAGAACTGATATTCCTTTTCTCACCGACTCCAGATCAGAGGGAGAGCAAGGTGGCTCCAACAACGTATTCAGAACTGTTAATTGCTTAGTTGCAACGGCATCGCTTGCCCCTGCCGACGGGATAAGCTCTTTGAGCAATTGGCGAACAATAAGAGATAAAGCTTCCTCTTTTTTCAATCCCTGTTCTGCCTGTTCCTTCAGGACATGGCGAATGTGGTCGAAAAAAATTTGTTCGGCAGATGACTCGTTTAGAGAGTCAAGAATTAACAGGATTTTATTTATTTCTTCGGGCAGTTTGCCCATACCGCAACTCCGCTGCTTCTTTCAAAGACCCTAGATTATTTGAAATACAAAACCAAAAGATAATCCATGACCTTTTGTCGCAACCACATGTCAAAAGCAGCAATATTCATTCCAGCAAAATAATCTATCTATAAATCAAAGTATTGGGGCACCCATTCAAATTACCCTTTCAACTTTGTAAAATAAACCGACACCTCAATCCGAGTCAATAAGGGAGGTATCTATACACCATATTTCTTCTGATAGGCCTCAATATTAGCCAGTTCACTCACCTTATTTCCCTGCTCAGCCAGATACTCAATAATATGCGTTAATCCAATAATTGAGGCGATCTTTAGCCCGTAATTCTGCGACAGTTCCGCAATTGCATAGCGCTCGTCCAACCCTTTTTCCTGACGATCAAGTGCAATCATCACACCTGCAGGCTTTGCCCCTTCCTGCTCAATCAGTTTCACTGATTCTCTTACCGAGGTGCCGGCGGTAATCACATCATCCAATATCAAAACATCACCTTTCAAACCGGAGCCCACTAAAACGCCTCCCTCACCATGGTCCTTTGCCTCTTTGCGATTAAAAACAAAAGGCAGATCAATTTGATCTTTCTCGGCAAAGGCAATTGCAACGGCACAAACAAGTGGAATCCCTTTGTAGGCCGGGCCATACAAAACGTCTGGCATCATCTCTTGGTCTGCAATCGCTCGCGCATAGAACTGCCCAAGCCGCGCCAGTCCAGCACCACTGCTAAATTCACCTGTATTGAAAAAATAGGGACTTAAACGACCCGACTTCAACTTAAACTCACCAAAACGAAGAACGTTATTTTCAATAGAAAATTGGATAAACTCTCTTTGATAATCTTGCATATTGGCTCCTAAAAGGGGGTTATTTTGGCGAAGAATGATAGCATATTTGGAGGGAAACTGGGTGCTGCTGCGCTCACTTTTAAGAGGGAACAAAGCGCTGTAACAGCTCATCGAGAAAGCTCCAACCTTTATCACTACAACGCACCCCTTGCGAATCGATTACAAGCAGCCCCTCTCCTTTAAGCCGCAAAATATCGTCAGAAATGTGACTCCAAGCAAGTCCTGTCTGAGACTCAAACAGGGACGGTTTAAAGCCTTCTTTTAAACGCAGGCTATTCATAATAAATTCCAACGGCAAATCCTGCCTGCTCAAATGATTTCGTCCACCTAAAACCGCTGCACCGCCTGCAGACTGCAGGTAATCTCTCGGATTCTTAACTTTCCAAATTCGGGTAATTTCTTCTCCACCCATCGAATGAATTTTCCCATGCGCCCCCGCGCCAATTCCCAAGTAATCCCCAAAACGCCAGTAGTTTAGATTATGTTGGCAACGGTGATGGGGTCGCGACCAAGCCGATATTTCATATTGTTCATAGCCTTTTGTTTCCAATAGCTGCTTACAGCCCTGCTGAATTTCCCAACAATCATCATCTTCTGGGAGTTTGGGTGGCTGCTTGTAAAAAAAAGTATTCGGCTCGATAGTCAGCTGATAATGCGAAAGATGAAGAGGGTCAAAGGCAAGTGCCTGATTCAGATCCGCCAGCGCCTTTTCAGCGGTCTGATTTGGCAGGCCAAACATCAGGTCGAGATTTAGATTATCGAAGCCAGCCGCCTGTGCAATTTCAATCGCATTAATCGCCTCTTGTCCTGAGTGAATTCGCCCTAGCCGCTTTAGCATCTCATCATCAAAACTCTGAATGCCCATTGAAAGGCGGTTGATTCCCGCCTGGCGAAAACCCTTAAAACGACCACTTTCGACCGTTCCGGGGTTTGCCTCCATGCTCACTTCTAAACCGGGCTTGCAGGCAACACGCGCTCGAACACCCGCTAATAGCTCAGCAATCGCCTCTGGGGAGAACAGACTTGGCGTGCCACCACCTAGGAAAATCGTTTCAATTTGAACCGCACCTGCCACTTTCAAATCAAAATCCAAATCCCTAAGTAGAGCCGCTACATACTCTTTTTCTTGGATATTCCCCTTCAATTCATGCGAGTTAAAGTCACAATAAGGACATTTACGAATACACCAAGGGATATGAATATAGAGCCCTACGGGACTTACCTGCTCTAAAGACACTATTTCACTACCCTCATCAACCGTTATTAAGGGCGCTAATCTACATCAAAAGGCTTCTCCAAAAAGACTTTTTTACCGCTAAACATTGCCGAAATTAAACCATTACGCTCTCTCACCTCAGCGATTACAACCGCGATAATATGTAATAACACCATTGCCAGCAGCGCATAAAAAGAATAATAGTGCACCGTAATAAAAGGTTTACGCAGTGCTCGCATCTCTTTATAAGCTGCTGCATCAACCCCCACTTTTGAGTAAGGCTTGATCTCTGCCACTGCCGCTTGATCAACCGCTACCCACTCTTTCATGCTGTTACCCAAAGGGGGCATATAAACATCTGTTCCGGCTAGCATGAGACCTGTTATGGCTTGAGTTGTTAACAGCAGAAATAACATTGCAACCATCAAGCGTCCAATAGGATTGTGTCCTAAGAAGCCAACTGGCTTTCCTGCTTTCTGGCCTTCTGCCATCGCTGTCCGTTGTCTTTTATATTCAGCACCAAAAGGCAAGGCAGAGCCCCAACGTGCATAACGGCTACCCATAAAGCCCCAGATAATTCGCCATGTTAAGTTCAACACAAACAAATAACCCACATAAACATGCACCGTCTTTAGTAAAATTTTACCATCGTCACTCACGCCCAGCAGCTTCGCGTTGAGAATAACCGTACCGATACCAATCAATCCCAGCACACACAACACATTAACCCAGTGAAAAATCCGAACAGCACGATCCCAAACGGGGTATACCGTCAACTTTGTCTTGTCATTCATAACAACACCTCTGAAATTAAATGGTTATAACTTGGCCTCAACCTCTTTTAGCTTCTGGCGTGCCTCTTCTTTACGCCCCTCATCCGCTAAAGCGCGCCCAAGACGGGCCGGAGCCGCCAGCGCTTTCTTCAATACTTTAGCCGCTTGTTTATATTCTCCCTCTACAAACAAAAAATCTCCATAGAAATAGTTGGCATCAACGCCCGTTGGGTTTGCAGAGAGCCCCTTTTCTAACAGTTCACGTGCTTTGTCTTTATCGCCATAGGCAATTGGCCAGCCAGGGACTTGGTAGTAAAAACTTCCCAATGTTGTTAGCCCCGCACCATTAAGAGCTTGTGGGTTAAGCTCAACCGCTTTATCAAGCGCCACTTTCGCCTTTTTAACCGCAGGCAATGACTCAAAAAGTGATTCAAGTCCCCCAACGGCACCGGCATAAGTTCCCAATGAAATAGCCTGCCAAATGAGGGGTTCTGCATTTTTTGGGAAGCGCTGACTCAATTTTTCAGCTTTTACAGCGAGTGTCTTGAGCTTTTCTCCCTTTTCACTCTCTTCAGCTCGGTATTTTATCTCAGCCCATTCTTTCTGGATTGATCTGACGCCTTCTTCAACACTTTCCTCAGCTGTCACTGAAAAAGAGATACTTAGTAGCACTAATAAGCCTAACTGTTTAACCCATTTATTCATTTTCTTATTCCTTTCAATTATTGTTTTGTTAGAAAGTCTTTAATTAACCTTGATTGCTTCTCTGTACCCGAATCGACCAACGCGGGAAAGAGTCCATTGAGTCGTGCAAAGAACTTTTCTGGAAAACCGATAAATAGCTCATTCCTTTCGGCTTCAATCGCATTGATAATCTGTTCGGCAACCGTCTCTGGCTCATCAAATTTAAAGCCCAGTTTCTTAGAAACGTTATAGAGCGCATCCGAATTCAGGGCTGTTTTGGTACCACGTGGCGCGACATAGGTGATGCCCACACCACTGCCAACAAGCTCTCTTCGTAACGCCTCGGAGAAGCCTCTCAAGCCAAATTTACTGGCACTATAGGTACTATATCCAGCAAATCCTAATGAGCCGAATGCTGAGCCGACATTAACAACACGACCACACCCTCTCTCGATCATATTAGGGATAACGAGCCGAGTGAGCTGAATAGGGGCAACAAGATTGGTTTGAAATAGCTGGTCAATTGAGGCTTCTGACATGTCTTGAAAAAGTGCCATCTCTTGCCCTCCCGCATTATTAATCAGCAGATCAACCGCACCCAATGCCGCTTCTGTCTCCTCAATAAGCTTGTGGCGATCCGCCGCTTGCGTTAGATCTCCTGTGATAATCACTGTTTTGTTGCCGAACCCATCAAACTCCGACTGTAGCTGAGATAGTTTTTCAGCGTTACGACCTGCTAACGCAATGCGCGCACCCCGCTTAGCCAATTGAATAACAATTTCTCGACCAATACCCCCACTCGCCCCCGTAACGATAACGACTTTTTTATCCAGCAGCATTAAACCTCTCCATTTAACAGTTCAAGCGGTAAACCTCGAAAAATATCACCATAAAGGCGGTACATCACTTTAGCCACATCGACCACTGCCGCTTGATCATCAGGT
>Ga0164315_10005252_pt1 | contig 10125 bp, 12 predicted proteins | sample GuaBasSedimGuay6_FD_113737 | JGI IMG/M metagenome (GOLD analysis project Ga0164315, IMG submission 113737) | Subseafloor sediment microbial communities from Guaymas Basin, Gulf of California, Mexico - Guay6, Core 4569-2, 0-3 cm | ecosystem: Environmental > Aquatic > Marine > Hydrothermal vents... | reverse complement strand
CTATACACGCCTATCTCAAACAACAAACAAAGCCCCTGGAAATATAAAAATTCCAGGGGCGTTTAAGGTCACCATTTATCAGAGGCCTTTGTAAACATCTTTTCTATGTCCAATTTTTACAACCAGAAGAACCACTCTTTCATCATGAATTTCATAAATTATTCTATAATCTCCGGTTCGGACCTTATGAAAAGAATTGTTGCCTTTCATCTTGGTAGTATTCGGCTCTGGCAAATTTTGGCCAAGCTCTTCTATTCTTTTCTTAATCCTTACCAAATCTTTTTTAGGGAACCGCTTCAGGATTTTTAACACAACTGGTCGAAATTCAATAGAATACGTCATAAATCAAAGCCCCAATTGTTTCCAGACTTCTTCAGCAGGAATGTTCTCTCCAGATCCGGCAAGAGCCTGTTTGGCATCCTCAATATCAATATGATCCTCAATTTGCTGAAGCAATTCAAGTTCATCTATAGAAACCAACGCAGCAACATCTTGGCCTCTGCGAGTCAGAACTATGGGTTCGTTTCCGTAAGCAACTTTATTAACAATATCGGCAAAATTTTTTCTTGCATCTGCTGTAGAAATTTTTATTGTCATTTAACACCCCCAAATTTTGTATTTAATATACAATATGTACAACAGGTACTTGTTTTTGTCAACCCTATGGGAAAAAGTGGAAAATTTAAGTTGGTTTTTCCACTTATTAACACTGTTCTGTGTCTTGTCGCCTGCAATTATAGTTGTTTGAAATCTTGATATAACATAAATTTGGTATATATTTAATGATATAGCTCATTAATTAGGAGGATCTAATGGATACTGCCAAGCTTTTTCTTAACGGTCGCAGCCAAGCCTTGCGGCTACCAAAGGCATATCGGTTTGAAGGGAAAGAAGTATATATCAAAAGAATTTCGCAAGGTATTCTCTTGATTCCAAAGGATAAAACCGTATGGGGAGTTTGGAAAAATAATCTCAAAAAATATAACAAACCTTTTATGACAGATCGGAATCAACCTGAATCTCAACAAGAAAGAGCAGGCATAGATGAACTATTTGATTGATACTAATATTTGTATTTACGTTATGAATAAAAGGCCCCCTGAGGTCATTCAGAAATTCAAAAACACAGAAATTGGTCAAATTGGGATATCAAGCATTACTGTCTCTGAACTCTATTATGGTGTTTCCAAAAGCAACCTCCAAACACAGAATGCTAACCGTTTAGAAGAATTTCTCACTCCATTTGAAATTCTTTCATATGATGAAAACGCATCAAAATTTTACGGTTCAATACGCGCTCAATTAGAAAGCCAAGGTAGTATAATTGGACATCTCTATATACTTATTGCTGCTCATGCTTTAAGTAAGAATTTGGTGTTGGTCACAAATAATGAAAAAGAATTCAATAGAATAGAATCATTAAAAATCGAAAACTGGGCAAGGGAATAAAGAAACACAGAACCCATCATTGCAGTGAACCGTAAGGGGCTCCACTCTGTTCTCTCCCTTTCGGTCGGCGGCCCTGGACTCAACCGTTAGCCCCCAAACCCTATGCCAATTTTTAATTTGACACGCCATCTCTTTGTGATTATAATGTAATTACATTGATTGCAAAAGGAGGTAATTATGACAACTTTAATTAAAATAGGCAATTCACAAGGCGTCCGAATCCCAAAAATAATTATCGAGCAAGCCCAGCTCATTGATAAAAAATTGGAATTTAAAATAGTCAAGGATGGCCTTTTAATCCAACCTGTTAAGAAACCAAGACATGGCTGGAAAGAGCAATTTGACAGGGTAAGTAAGTTAAAAGAATCTGATGACTCAAGCCAAGAATGGCTTGATGCGCCCCTAGCTGATACAGAGGAATGGGAATGGTAAAACAAAGTATTCAGAGGTTTGATATTTGGTTAGTACAATTGGACCCAACGCAAGGTTCTGAAATCAAGAAAACCAGACCGTATATAGTGATTTCACCGGATGAGATGGTATCTTTGAACACAGCTATTGTTGCACCAATGACATCCAAAGGCTTCAGCTTTCCAACCCGAATTCAATGTACATTTATGGGAAAAAAGGGACTAATTTTATTAGATCAGATGAGAGCCATTGATAAATCCAGACTTATTCAAAAACTCGGTGTAATTTCCAAGACTACACAGATAAAGACCATTAATTGTTTACAAGAGCTTTTTGCATTTTAAAGGGCTAACAAATAAGGTCTATCACACATACCCCCTAAAAGGACCGACATTGCTAATCCATTCAAATCCTCACCTAAAAAAGCTCGGACAGGTGAATCACCTGGATATCCCGGCCCTGTTTTAACGCCCCGCCCCGAAGCTGCATCACACACCCCGGACATTCGGTCACCAACAGATCCGCCCCGGACGCTTCCACATCCGCCAGCTTTTTGGTGAGTATTTCCTGGGAGACGGCCGGAAAATTGGCAGAGAAACTGCCACCGAACCCGCAGCAAGTTTCTTCCTCAAGGGTTTTTACATAAAGGTTCCCGGATTTATTGATCAAATCTTTGGGAGCTTGTTTCACACCAAGCCCCCGGCAGAGATGACAGGGAGAATGGAAGGCGGTTTTGCGTCCCTTGCCTGGAATGGATTTTACCCCCACTACCTTGTTCATGAACTGGCTGAAGGGGATGATGTTTTTGGCAAATTGAGCCGCCTTTTCCGGGGCATACTCCCTGACCAGGTCGGGCAGGCTGTTTTTCAAGTGGGAGCCGCAGGAAGCGCAGAGGGTGACAATATAGTCCACCTCTTCATTTTCAAAGGCGGCAAGGTTCTGGAGGGCCACATCCCGGGCAGCCTCTTTTTCCCCCATCATCTGGGCGGGCAGGCCGCAGCAGGACTGGCCCATGGGAAAACTGACGCTGACATTGGCTTTGGCAAAACTTTTCATAGCCGCCTCCAGCTGTTCAGGATAGACAAAATCCTGGACACAGCCGGAAAACAGAGCAATTTTATGAGACGGGTTTTTAAGCGCCTGATTTTTATGGACCTGGTTCATCTGTTCAAACCGGTCCCTGAAGGGAATCTTAGCAATGGCCGGCAACACCCTGAAATTATGCTCCTTGGAAAAAATCATGGGCAGATGACGCAGATAGGGGGTACCGCCGCCCTCTTTTTTATGGATTAGGGGCTTCTGGGCCAGCTTAGCTGTTCGCAGCAGGGTATGGAAAAGCTTCCTGTTTTTTAAAACCTTGCCCAAGAGCAGGCTTTTTAGGGGGTGGCCTTCCTCATCCTGGATCCGGGCATGGATTTCCTTGATAAGTTTCGGCAGTTCAATGCCTCCGGCGCAGACTGTCTTGCAGGCACCGCAATTGGTGCAGTTCTGGACCAGGTTCCTGGCATTTTCCCGGCCGTGAAAAAAATAGGTGGTGATCAACCCGATGGCCCCGATATAAACATACCCCAACTGGTGGCCCCCCACCATGCGGTAGACAGGGCACACATTGGCGCAGGCCCCGCAGCGAACGCATTGGAGCACCTGGGCAAAAACAGGGTCAGCGGCAATTTTTTTCCGGCCGTTGTCCAGAAAGACAATGTGCATCTCCCGCTTGCCCCCTTTGGCGGGTTTACATTCACTGGGTCCTGTAATCCAGGTCACATAGGAAGTAATGGCCTGGCCCGTTGCATTCTTGGGCAGAACCCGGTTAATGGACAGGGCCTCTTTAATGGTGGGCAGCAGCTTGTCAATGCCGATCAATGCCACATGGATCCGTGGCAGGGTGGTACACAGTCGCGCATTGCCTTCATTGGTGGCAATACCGATGGTGCCGGTCCCAGCCACGGCATAATTGGCACCGGTGATCCCCATGTCCGCTTCAATATATTTTTTGCGCAGCTGCCGTCGAGCCACCTTGACCAGCCGTTCGATCTCGGCATCCTGGGCCGTTCCCGTGACATCCGTGAAGAGGTCTGCCACCTGAAACCGGGACAGATGGATGGCTGGCATGACCATGTGGGAGGGACCTTCATGGCGCAATTGCACAATCCATTCTCCCAGATCGGTTTCCGTCACCTCAAGCCCCAGATTTTCCAGCCATGGGTTCAAATGAATCTCTTCGGCGGTCATAGACTTGGATTTAACAATGTATTTGGATCCGCTCTTTTGGGCGATATCGCCGATGATGCGGTTGGCATCCTCTGCCGTTTCAGCCAGATGCACATGGATACCGTTTGCTTTTGCCTTTCTCGTAAACTCTTCTAAAAGGGCCTCATTGTTTTTAATGGCATGGGCTTTAATCTCCGCCACTTCCTGAATCATGGCATCCACGTCCATGCCGGCAAAGGCATTTTTACGGGAGGTTCTGTAGGCCACGGCAAAATTGTCCATGGCCGTGCGTAAAAAGGTGTTTCCCAGGGCAGTATCCAGCCGGTCTTTATATTCCTTTAAACTTTCTTCTTTATCTTTTTTCACTTTGTCTTTTTTCATGATGATGCCTCCACCAGCAGGATAACAAGTTCCAGTGGTCCGTGAACCCCCAATGCCAGCACCCGTTCAATATCGGCGGTCCGGCTGGCCCCGGTGATGAATGCCGTGTAGGAAGAAGGATGTTTCACCAGTTCATTGAGTTCATCGTCCATGGAAAGGGCGGTTTCCCGGATCTTTAATTCCTCCAGAATGGCCACATGGGTCTCACAAAGCATGGTGGAAAGCCGAGTCTCTTCGGAATTAGAATTCAAAACCAGGGTGCCTGTTTCAGCAATACCAAAATCCACCAGGGTGACGCCCATGTCAATACCGCCGGGATACGCCCTCAGGTTCTCCCGGATAAGGCGGATCTCTCCGGATTCCCGACAAACCTTGTCAAGTCTTATAAAATCAACTTCATCCAGATTGGGAGCTGCCATAATCCGCAGCTTTTCTTTCGACATCGGATCTGTTCCCTCCAGGTCCGTTTCCATCTGGGATTCACAGGGCAATTTTGCCTTACAAAGTTCAAGGGCCTTATCCAGGGCAGAGGCCAAGTCCTTAACCCTATAAACCCGGGCAGACACAAGAGATGTCTTTTCTTTGGTATGACCATTGATTAAGGCCTGGGAATAGCTTTGTCAAGAAAAAAATTTAATTGTTTGTTTTTTGTTTTAAAGTCTGTTATATAATTTTTTATTAAGCAATTTCAATAGGTTCTGTTTTAAAATGCCCAAAACCATACAGGGAGACATTCTGACACAACCCCACTGAAAGCAATAAACCTGACCAAGATCTCAAATTGGTATTACCATATACAAAAGAGGTAACTATGATCAGCCAGTCTATTCTCAGCGAATTAAAAAAGATTGTCGGCCCGGAACACCTGCTCACGGAACGAGAGGATATGCATACCTATTCATATGATGCAGCAGTTCTTGATTCACAGATGCCCTGTGCCGCTGTCATGCCCGGCACTAGCCGGGAGGTTGGCAAAATCGTCAGTCTTTGCCATGAAAATCGTATTCCCATAACCGTTCGGGGATCCGGAACCAACCTTTCCGGGGGCACCATTCCGGAATCCTGCGGGATTGTTCTGCTTACAGGGCGGCTAAATAAAATTATTGAAATCAACGAACAGGATATGTATGCGGTTGTTCAACCAGGGGTTATAACAGCCACCCTTGCCGCAGCCGTGGAAAAAAAAGGACTTTTTTATCCGCCGGACCCCGGAAGCCAAGCGGTTTCAACCCTTGGGGGCAATGTGGCCGAAAATGCCGGAGGGCTGCGGGGACTTAAATACGGGGTAACCAAGGATTATGTCATGGGTCTTCATTTTTTTGATGCCCAGGGCAGGTATGTTAAAACCGGCTCCAGGACAGTAAAATGCGCCACCGGGTACAATATCACGGGGCTCATGACAGGATCCGAAGGCACCCTGGGAATTCTGGATGAAATCATTTTAAAGCTCATCCCTGCTCCGAAAGCCAGGCAGTCCATGGTGGCGGTCTATAACACCATGGATGCGGCATCTGAAACCGTGGCCGGTATCATTGCTGCCCACATCGTCCCCGCCACCCTGGAAATTCTGGACAATTTCACCATCCGGGCGGTGGAAGATTATTCCCATGCAGGACTCCCTGTGGACGCCGCCGCCCTTCTCCTCATTGAGGTGGACGGTCATCCGACGGTTGTTGCGGAAGAAGGCGAAAAGGTCGAGGCACTTTGCCGAAAAATGGGGGCAAAACAGATCAAACGGGCGGAAACAGATGAAGAAAGAGAAAAAATCTGGTCTGCCAGAAGGTCTGCCCTGTCAGCCCTTGCCAAGCTGAAACCCACCCTGGTATTGGAAGATGCCACTGTTCCCCGGAGCAAAATTCCGGAAATGGTCAGGGCCTTGCAGGAAATTGCCAAAACCTATAGAATCGACATCGGCACCTTTGGTCATGCAGGAGACGGGAACCTCCACCCAACCATTCTCACTGATAAGAGGAACACAGAGGAATTTAAACGGGTGGAAGAGGCAATTGAGGCAATTTTTGACAAAGCCCTGGGACTGGGTGGAACCCTTTCCGGCGAACATGGAACCGGCATTGCCAAGGCCCCCTTCCTTGAAAAGGAAACCGGATGGTCCGCCATCCTCTTTTCCCGACAGCTTCGCCAGGCAATGGATCCCCACAATATTCTCAACCCGGGCAAAATAACAGGAGTTTCACAATAAAAATGGCACAAATGAATGAACTGGCAAATCTTGTCAAGGAATTGGAAGAACAATTGGTCATCTGCATCCGCTGCGGCATGTGCCAGTCGGTCTGCCCCCTCTTTGAGCAGACCCGGAAGGAAGCCGATGTGGCAAGGGGAAAACTGGCCCTGCTTTCCGGCCTCATGGAAAATATATTTGCGGATCCCGACGGGGTCAACCAGCGGTTGAACAAATGTTTGCTCTGCGGTTCCTGTGCCGCCAACTGCCCCTCCGGGGTCAATGTCCTGGAAATTTTTATCAAGGCCCGGGCCATTCTGGCAGAATACAAAGGGCTTTCCCCGGTCAAACAACTGATTTTTAAAAAGATGCTGGCCAACCCCAAAACCTTTGACACCCTGACCCAATGGGCCGGGCGGTTTCAAAATCTGTTCATCAAGGATCAGGCCAATGCCCAGGGAACCTCCTGTGCCAGGCTAGTCTCGCCCCTATTATCCCACCGGCATATTCTGCCCATGGCCAAAACCCCTTTTCATAAAACCCTTACAGATCTCAGCCTGAAAGGTCCTGCACAAGGTTCAGTTCCGGCCACAAGTCCGACAAAAGGTCTAAAGGCACTTTTTTTTACCGGCTGCCTCATTGATAAAATATTTCCCAATGTAGCCCATGCCAGCGTCAAAGTACTCACCCATCATGGGGTGGCACTTACCATCCCCGAAGGGCAAGGATGCTGCGGGATTCCGGCCCTTGCTTCCGGAGACCGGAAAACATTTACGCGATTGGTGGACCACCACCTGGAACTGTTCAAACAGGAAAAATTTGACGTGCTGATCACGGCCTGCGCCACCTGTACTTCCACCATTAAAAAACTCTGGCCCTCCATTTATAAGAACCCCACCAGCGATGTCAAAGAACAATTGAAACAATTGTCTGAAAAGACCATGGATATCAACCAATTCCTGGTGGATCGGGTAAAACCGGATTTTGCCATGGAATCTTCTGGTATTACGGAAACTGCTTCTAAAACAACGGGTGACATTGTCACCTACCACGATCCCTGCCATTTGAAAAAATCTTTGGGGGTTGCAGACCAGCCCCGAAAAATCATCCAGGCAGCCGGAAAAAAACTGGTTGAAATGGAAGGGTCTGACAAATGCTGCGGCATGGGGGGCAGTTTTAATGTCTACCATTACGAGATCTCGGCGTCCATTGGAAACCTGAAACAAAAAAACATAGCAGACACGGGCTGCACAACCGTTGCAACGGGGTGCCCCGCCTGTATGATGCAAATTTCAGATATGCTGGCCAAAGAGAAGCGAAACATAAAAGTTTGCCACCCCATGGAATTGTATGCCCAGTTCCTGGAGGAAAACACCCAATAAACTTAGCGCGCTATCGCGCGTACTTTTAGCCATTAGCTGTTGGCTGGCTAACGGCTAAATGCAAATTCCTATACTATTTAATTACCTTGCCTTAAATAAGGAGAAAATGGATGGATATCAGAGAACCAGACATCAAGAAAAATGAGATTCTTATTCTAAATGACCCGGATTTCTGCCAGGAAAACATCTGCATTGTTACGGGATGCGGCACCGGTATCGGAAGGGCAACGGCCATCGCGGCAGCAGCCAACAAGCTTACCGCTGTAGGTCTTGACATCAACAGGATCGAAGGGGAAAAAACCTGTGACATGGTCAAGGATCTGGGGGGGGCCATGACCTTTATTAAGACCGACCTCACCCAGGACAAGGAGATTGAAAATGCTGTGGAACAAGCTGCCGCCATCGGGCAGATTAAATATCTGGTAAACATCGCCGGAATCCAGCACATTGATTCGGTGGAAAAATTCCCCATGGAAACCTACGATCTCATGCAGACCCTCATGCTCAGGGCACCCTTTTATTTATCCCAACTGGTGATTCCCCACATTAAAAAAAGCAGCAACGGCACTGGTGCCATCGGGAACATGGCCTCGGTCCATGCCCATATCAGTACAAAGAACAAACCGGTTTATAATATCACCAAATTTGGCCTCCGGGCCCTGAGCCAGTCCATCTCTGCCGAGGGAGAAGGCAAAATCCGATCCTTTACGGTCAGCTGCGGATTTGTGAAGACGCCCCTGGCCCTGAAACAGGTGCCTGCCCAGGCAGAACAGCGGGGCATCACAGTGGACCAGGTGATGACCGATGTCATGATGGGAAGATCCAGGGTCAAGGAGATGATGACCCCCATTGAAGTGGGCAATTTGTTTCTTTTTGGGTTTTCCCGTTTTTCAAAATACCTGGTTGGCGGGGATCTTCTTTTTGACGGAGGAATGGTCCGGACCTATTAAAAAAAAACTTGATATAACCCCCTAAATGGTTAATATTTCATGGTTTAATATTTATTATATAAAAGGTCCTGAACCTTGAAACAGGTAAAAATTATAAAATTATGACCATACCCATAAAGCCCATAAAGCCCAAACGTATTTCAGACCAGGTCTTTGACCAGATCCGGGAGCTTATTTTCAGGGGGACCCTGAAACCTGGGGAAAAACTGATGACCGAACGGGAGCTTGCCCTGGCAATGAATGTCAGCCGAACCACCATCCGCGATGCCATCCAGCGGCTGGTGACCATGGGAATGATTGTCCAGAAGCAGGGCCAGGGAACCTTTGTCAAACGAATTGATACCGCCCTGGAAAACCCCCTGGCCAAGGCCATGGCAGCCCAGAATGCCTCCATCGAAGATCTGTTGGAAGTCCGGATGGGCCTGGAATGCAATGCCGCAGCCCTTGCGGCCAAACGGGCAGACGAGACCGATATCACGGCCATGCGCCAGAGCATTGACGAGATGCAGACGGAAATCGAATCCGGCCGCCTTGGCACCGAGGCGGATACCGCCTTTCACATGGCCATTGCCTATGCCGCAAAGAACCCCCTGCACATCCTGGTCATGCGCAATTTCTATGATTATCTTTTTCTGGGCATCAGGGAAAACCTGGCCTGCCTCTATGAGGACCCCAAAAACATCCAGAAAATTCTTCGCCAGCATAATACCATCCTGTCCGCCATCAAGGCCAGGGATCCCGATAGAGCCTCTACCGTCATGAACGAACACATTAATTTTGTGCTGACGTTTTTCAAAAACAGAGAACCAGGAAAACAAAATGACAACAACGCAGCATATGCCGGTATCTTCTCTGCAAGCCCAGACCGAATGTATTATCCGTTCTCTCGGCCCTGATGAAAAAACCGCCCAGAGGTTGGTCCAGATGGGGATTCTACCGGAGACGCATTTGCATATTATACGGGTTACGCCACTTGACGGCACTATTGAGGTCTTAGGAGATCAGGGACTTGTGTTCTTTTCCCGGGCACCCCATAGCGGGCCCGGGAAAAGATGTGTTTTATATATTTACCTCGGCATTTTCAGCTGCATTCACTAGCAGGTTCCCGGCGGGGAAAAAGGACTGATAGGGTTGGGCTGAATAGCTGAAATCCATCAAGTCG
>Ga0164315_10005251_pt1 | contig 10127 bp, 7 predicted proteins | sample GuaBasSedimGuay6_FD_113737 | JGI IMG/M metagenome (GOLD analysis project Ga0164315, IMG submission 113737) | Subseafloor sediment microbial communities from Guaymas Basin, Gulf of California, Mexico - Guay6, Core 4569-2, 0-3 cm | ecosystem: Environmental > Aquatic > Marine > Hydrothermal vents >... | reverse complement strand
GTTCTGGGCGAAGTACAACGCCGACGGTAGTCTCGCTACCAATCCAGCCGGAATGATGCTAGCCGGCAAGGTCGCAAAAGGTAAACCCAAAGGATGTATTGCCTGTCATACGGCTGCTCCTGGCGGTGATATGATGTTCCTTCACGACTAGATTCTCCGACATCATCAGTATTAAAAGCCAGGTTTTGCCTGGCTTTTTTGTGGGTACTTAAAACAAATCCTGCTGCTGGCTTGTTACCGCTTCCATCGAACTACCAATCGCATTCAGGATGGTATCGACGATCGGGGTCAATTGCTTTTCTATGTAGTGATCGTAGTCGAGTTTCGATTGCTGACACTCCAGTGTCTCGGCGCCCGCTACGGTGATCACATACTCGATCCAGCTTTTATTTCGATAGCGCGAGGGTTGGCCGGTTTGCTTAAATATAGCCTCGGCCTTGATCGCTGCCTGGGCATGCGGAGGTATATTTTTAACGTATTCTGAGAGTTTTTTACGCAATCGTTTGCGATAAACCAGTTGATCGTCAAATTTTCCGGCACGCAGTTCTGACACTGTTCGTAATATATAATTTTCATATTCATCACCGTCAAACACCAGTTGGTACAGGCTCTGCTGGAAGTTTCGCGCGAGCTCGGTCCAGTCAGTACGAACCGTTTCGAGTCCCTTGTAGTGGATAGTCCGATTACCCTTTCCATCATCAATCAGGCCGGCATAGCGTTTCTTACTACCCTGATCCGAGCCGCGCACAGTGGGCATGAAAAACTGGTTGAAATGGGTTTCAAATTCCATTTCGAGATAAGACTGAATGCCATAGTCCCGTTGTAACTGATCCCGCCAATACTGATTAACTATTCCGACGAGCCGATGGCCGATGGCCTCGGCCGCAGCGTTGTCACAGGCCTGCTGTAAAGAAACAAACACCGAGTCGGTATCGCCATAGATAACCTCGTAACCTTCAGCCTCGATCAGCTTTACCGTTTGTAGGATTATTTCATGGCTGCGCTTGGTGATCGAGCTGGTTAATCGCGAATCGTGAATTCGGCATCCCGGAGTGCCGAGTACGCCATAAAATGAATTCATGATGATTTTGATCGCCTGCGAGAGTGCCGCATTTTTATCCTGCTTGGCCTGGTCGCGTGCCTGCCACAGGTGTTCGATAATACCTGGCAAGATATTTTCTTTCTTACTAAAGCTGGCGCCGTCGAAACCAGCAACAATATCATCAGCGGGTGCCTGTTTTGCAGCGATTCGCGCATAGGGATCGACCTTGAAAGTTCGGATGATGCTTGGGTAGAGGCTTTTATAGTCGAGCACCAGCACACTGTTATGCAATCCGGGTTGCGAATCCATGACATAGCCGCCGGGTGCGCTCAATTCACCCTGGTAATCACCAATATTGGGCGCGATAAAGCCTTTACGATGCAGGCGCGGCAGGTAAAGATTGTCGAAGGCAGCCACCGAACCCCCCATCTTATTCATTTCCAGACCGGTGAGCCTTGCGCGTTCAATAGAGAAATTGATCAGGTTGGTTTTTTCAAAAATATCCCAGACAAGCTGGCAGTCCTCGAGGTTATAGGCGGCGAGTTTCGGTTTATCCTCGTGGAACTGTCGGCGAATTTCTTTCGCTTTGTATAGTGGATCGAGCCTGCTCTCATCATGGATCAGCTTGCCTCGTCCGAGCAACTCCTGGCCGACAGATTCAAGCGCAAAGCTGGCGAAGGAATAGGTTGCAGACTTCAGGGTATCGATACCATCGAGTACCACACGGCCGGGAATCGTGATGAAATAGTGCTCGCTATCGGTCTGCGCTTTACGCCAGACCGGCACCGAGTTGGCTCGCCCAATGGCAAGCGGAACATTCAGAGTCTGGGCTTTTTTTTGCAGTAATCGGAAATCAAAATTAACTACATTCCAGCCAATGAAAATATCGGGATCGATTTCGTTCACCCATTCAATCCAGCGCCGCAGCAGTGCGCTTTCATCGTCAACAAACTCGATATCGTCGGTGTCCGTTGCTTCGCCGATAATCAGGGTTTTGTTCGTCGATTGGGCAACGAAGGCAATCGAAAACAGCGCATCGGTGGCGTAGTCCGACTCGATATCGATAGACATCACGGTAAATTCCGGGATATAGCTTCCCGGCTGCAAACGCACATCATTAACTGGTTGATGTGAATACTCGGTGTCGACATCGACCGAAGCGGTGATAAATCGCTCGTTCAAAAAACGATCGGTGGGCCTGATATCGGCTTCGTAACAGGGAATCTGTTGTTGCGCGAACAGGTCTCGCGTACGGTATAGCGCTTGCTGTGAATCGAAGTAGACTCCACTCACCGCTTCGAATTTAAAAGTCTGTAGTTCCAGCGACTTGATCGAGACACCATTCCAGTCGTTGATCAACGCCTGCGCCCGGGGGACGTCCGTCGCACGAATAAAGAAAATGGCCTGCTGCCGATGGATAGAAACCTGCAACGGCCCTCGCGCCGTGCTCATCCAGAAATCGAGACGAATTCCCTGCGGGGTATCCTGCCACTGTCGTGTCAGTAGAAAGCCGGGAGTCATAGTTTACTCGAATTCCACCTGCAAAATGCAGAAAGCCCGTTACTAGTTCTCATCGCCATAGCTGCAAGTTTAACGTGAGTCTTGCTCATTGGTTGGAATAACCAGGGGAATAATAATGAAGGACGCCAGAACCAGGAAGTATACGCGAAAATGACAATATACCGCGCGTGAATTCTATGTAATTATGCTTAATAATCCCCTGGAATCTAATAATGCATCTTTCCCGTTTCCCGCGTCTGCACTTCGCTCATCTGCCAACACCGCTGGAACCCATGACACGCCTGAGCGAGGCGCTGGGCGGACCAAACCTGTGGATCAAGCGGGACGACTGTACCGGTTTGTCGTCAGGGGGCAACAAAACCCGCAAGCTCGAATTCCTCATGGCGGATGCTCTACAAAACAAAGCCGACACTATCATCACCTTAGGCGGGACCCAGTCTAACCATGCTCGCCAAACCACCGCGATAGCGGCAAAAATGGGTATGGAGTGCCACCTGTTACTCGAAAACCCCACTGGCTATGACGACGATGCCTATGTTTATGGTGGCAATGTGCTGCTTGATCAATTGCACGGATCAACCATTTACAAATGCCCTGTTGGCACCGATATGAATGCGGCGATGGAAGATCTGGCGCAACAATTGCGCAATGACGGCAAAAATCCCTATACCATTCCAGTCGGTGGTTCGAATGAGACCGGCGCACTGGGTTATGTGAATGCCGCGCTCGAGCTCACGGCACAGGCAAATGACCGGTCATTGCGAATTGATCACCTGGTGCACGCTACCGGCAGTGCGGGCACCCAGGCTGGTCTGCTAGTCGGCATGGAAGGCATCAATAGCGGTATTCCTGTCTACGGTGTCAATGTGAGCAGACCCAGCCAGGAGCAGGAAGAAATGGTCTTCGACCTGGCCCAGCGTACCGCTCTGTACATGGGCCTCAACAGTGATGTGGTAAAAAGAGAGCAGGTTGTCGCCAACGGCGATTATTTTGGCGATGGCTATGGTCTACCGACCCCGGCAATGGTCGAAGCGGTGAAGATGATGGCACAGTACGAAGGTATACTGCTAGATCCTGTTTACTCGGGAAAAGGATTTTCGGGCCTGATCGATTTGATCCGCATGGGTCATTTCAAGAAAGGTGAGAACGTCGTGTTTCTGCATACCGGCGGTATTGTCTCCCTGTTCGCCTATCCTACTACTTTCGATTTACCCGGATATATTTAAGACCACAGTCTATAGAGGTTACGTTACGACACATGGCTCAGCAAAATAAAGTAGCATTGGTGACCGGCGCAGGTAGCGGCATTGGCAAAACCACCGCCCTGCGTTTGCTCGCGGATGGATATCAACTGGCATTCACTGGACGCCGAATGGAACCGCTGACCGAGGCAGCCGCTGAATCCGGCGCGGACCCCGATAAAATTCTTTGCCAGACGGCCGACGTTGGCAATCCGGATTCGGTAGCGAAGCTGTTTGATAAAATTCGTGAACGCTTCGGGCGACTCGATTTACTGTTCAACAATGCCGGTTGTGCGGCCCCGGCAATACCTATGGAAGATTTGAGTTTCGACGAATGGCAGGCCGTGGTTAGCGCCAACCTCACCGGTTCATTCCTGTGTGCTCAGCAGGCCATCAAAATGATGAAGGCGCAGTCACCGAAGGGAGGTCGCATCATTAACAATGGTTCCATCTCGGCACACGCACCGCGGCCAAACTCGGCGCCCTATACCGCTACCAAGCACGCGATTACCGGCCTGACCAAATCGATTTCACTGGATGGGCGAAAACATAATATTACCTGCGGTCAAATCGATATTGGCAACGCCGATACCGACATGACCCTGCCCATGCTGGAGGGCGTACAACAGGCTAATGGTGAGATCTCACCTGAACCGCGTATGGATGTGAATCAGGTTGCTGAAGCAGTACTCCACATGGCGAATCTGCCCCTCGAAACCAACGTTCTGTTTATGACCATCATGGCAACAAAAATGCCTCTCGTCGGCCGCGGTTAGGCCGTTATATATATCCTGGTAAATCAAAAACATTCGGGTAGCCGAATAGTGAAATACTGCCACCGGTATGCAGAAACACGACGTTTTCACCTTTCTTGAAATGACCCTTGCGGATTAAATCGATCAATCCTGAAAATCCCTTGCCGGAATAAACCGGGTCGAGCAGGATACCCTCGTACTGTGCCATCATCTTCACCGCTTCGACCATTGCATCGGTAGGCAGGCCATAGCCATCGCCGACATAATCACTATTTGCGACGACCCTTTCGCGCGCGACAACATCGGGGCTCAATCCCATATACTCCGCGGTACGTTGCGCCAGGTTATAAATCATTTCTTCCTGCTTTTGCTTTGGCGCGCGAACCCCAACGCCATATACCGGGATGCCGGTGTTCATTCCCTCCATGCCCAGCACCAGGCCGGCCTGGGTACCGGAACTACCGGTCGCGTGCACCAGGTGGTCAATGCGTAACGAACGATCGTTCGCCTGTGTAGTGAGCTCTATGGCCGCGTTGACATATCCAAGCGCACCGATTTCGTTCGAACCGCCACCAGGGATAATATAAGGGGTCTTTCCATCATCACGTAGGTTTTGCGCAAGCTCCTCCATAGCGGCATTCATATCGGTATCCGCCGGGCGTCCGGAGATGGTGGCGCCGTGTAATTGATCGAGCAATACATTACCGTTATAGACATAGGCCTGGTCTTCGTACCCGGTTCGATCTTCCAGTAACACGTGACATTCCATTCCGAGTTTGGCAGCGATCGCCGTGGTCTGGCGTGCATGATTAGACTGGGTTGCACCCTGGGTAATGATTGTATCGGCCTTGCGCTCAACGGCATCCGCCATCAGAAATTCGAGCTTGCGAGTCTTGTTACCGCCGGAAGACAATCCGGTACAGTCATCACGCTTAATCCAGAGATTGGGGCCACCCAGGGCGCTGGAAATTCGCTCCATTGGTTCAAGCGGCGTCGGCAGATGAGCGAAATGTAGTCGGGGAAAACGCGAAAGGTGCATGATAGCCTCCAAAGTTAATTGTGTGCATGATTACACAAGTTTGTTTGCGAAAATAATGCAAATTATTTAAGATTAAATTAAAGAATTTAATGTAACAACGATTTGGATGGATAGATGGAACTGAAATGGCTAGAAGATCTACTGGTGTTACTCGAGGAAAAATCGGTAACCCGAGCGGCGGCCCGTCGGCATGTTACGCAACCGGCTTTTTCACGTAGAATTCGGCAACTGGAAGGATGGTTGGGAGTTGAAATTGTCGATCGAAGCACCAAACCCGTTAGTTTCCGCCAGACCGGACTAGCACTGGAGGAGGGAGTACGCGACATCGTAAGTCGACTTTATGCATTGCGCAACAGCGTGCATGAAAGTCAGGATCAAATTACTTTTGTAGCGCAGCATACGCTGGCAATTTCTCGCTTCCCATCTTTGATTCGCAAGGTAAAAAATAGCCTTCCAGATCCCGGCTACCGTGTCGTCACGGCAAACTACGAACAATGCGAATCACTTTTTTATAACGAAGCCGACCTGTTGCTGTGCTACCAGAGCGCACAACGACAGTATAATTTTTCCCATAAAGCCGTACGTAAGTTGTATCTTGGTAAGGATCGGTTGATTCCGGTGGCTTCCAGACAGTTGGCCAGTCAACTCGGCGAGTTGTCCCCTAGAATGGCGATTCCGATTTTGATGTACCAGCAGGGTAGTTTTCTGAGTGAAGCGTTAGTGGGCAGTTGCCTGCCGGCAGTTATCAGGGACTACCGTGTTGAAGTAGTCTGTGAATCGGCTTTTTCCGCAAGCCTAAAAGCAATGGTGCTCGCCGATATGGGCATCGCCTGGCTTGCCGGGGAGATTATTGAAAAAGAATTGTCCGAAGGCGCAATCGTATCCTTAGGTTCTTTATTAGGTGAGACTGAACTGGATATAGTTCTCTACTATCGAGATGAAGCCTTACCGGCACAAGTAGGCCAGATAATTGCTGAATTTCAGGAGCCTGCACTGCACCTCTAACTTATTTACTAAGCTGATAAGCAGGAGGATGCAGCCGATAGGAGCAGTCTCATTTTAAACGAATTACATTAAACTCTTTAATTTTATCTTAAACAATTTGCATTATTATTGCTATTAAACCTGTGCAATCATGCCATTAACTAACAATCGGTTCGCCGATCGTTAGTTCGATGGATCTAATAGGCTTAAATTAAATCGTCGTTATTAGGGGTAGAATGCAAACCAGGGGGAGGGTTCATACTCGAATTTTCCTCAAAATAATCAACTTATAAAAATCATATGAGGAAATATACATGAATATCTTTAAAAAAATTACGCTCTGTGCAGCAGCGGCTATTGTTGCTGTTAACTTAAGTATGTCGGTTGCATATGCAGCGGCCGATGAAGTTAGAATCGCGTTCTTTTTAGAATGGGCAACGCCAAATCAGGAAGCAAAAATTAAGAATGTTTTTGATAAAGCTTTTGGAGTTCCTGTTAGGTGGACTAACTTCGCAACAGGTGTTGAAATGACTGAAGCCATGCTTTCAGGTGATATCGACATCTCATACTCACAGGGTATGGCACCGTTTGTAAATGCTGTTAACGCTAAAGCGCCAATCAAAATAGTAGAAATAGCGGTTACTTATGGCATGGCTGGTACTACCTGTGTTGTTGACAAAAGTATTTCAAAGGGAAACGAAGATGACCTGGAAGGCATGAAAGCTGCGGTTCCACTAGGAACAATGGCTGACTTTGTATTCCAGGAAATGATGAAATCCTTAGGTGTTGATGCATCAAAAATCCAGGTTATTGATATGGAACCAGCAGATGGAGCAGTTGCTCTAATTGATGGTAACGTTTCTATGGCTTGTTTGTTTGGTAAAAACTCTATTGATAAAGCTTTGGAAAAAGGTCGATATCTTTTGACTGTAAAAGAAGCCTATGATGCCGGTATCTCTGGTATTGATATTACTTCTGTTACCAATAAGTTTTCAAAAGAAAATCCGGAAATGGTTAGAACCTTCATAGAAGTCAACCAGGAGTATAATACTAAATTCGCAGCCGGCAAGTCTGATATGGCAGCAATTGCTAAAGACGCTGGTATGACTATAGACAAAACTAAAAACCAGATGTCAGGTTTTGGTTTCCCAACAGTCAGTGAACAAAAATCCCAGTATTTCAATAACGATGGGAAAATCATAAACCTTCTGGATTACATGGGCAAAATGTTTGCTACAGATGAAAATCCAGCTCTTAAAGACTATTCAAAAGTAGTCGATACTTCTTTCTTAGAAAGTATGTAAAGAAACTGGTATGAAAGAAACAAATAGGCGCCAATTTATAATTGGTGCCTATTTTTTTATGTTGTAAATAATCAAATTATGAGCGATTTAGTTTCTCAAGATCTCAATATGATTTTCCCATCTATTAAAGGGGAAACTGTGCATGCGCTAAAAGATGTGAACTTCACGCTCAAGCAAGGCGAGTTGTTATCAGTTTTAGGCCCTTCGGGATGCGGGAAAACCACGCTATTAAATATTACTGCCGGTTTTTTAAGACCTACTTCAGGAACAATTAGCCTGGGGGGAAAAGAAATTAATGGTCCAGGTGTTGAAAGAGGAATGGTGTTTCAACAAGGTGCCTTGTTCGAATGGTTGACAGTTGCCGCAAACGTAAACTTTGGTTTGCGAATGAAAAAAGAAGATCCGGTTGAAACCGCCGAAAAAGTTGAAGAATGGCTGGATATTGTCGGACTACAGGGATTTGGTAATACACCTACTTATCAATTATCCGGCGGTATGCAACAACGTGTGGCCCTTGCAAGATGCCTGATCAATAATCCTGACTTAATTTTAATGGACGAACCATTAGGCGCGCTTGATGCATTGACCAGAGAAAAAATGCAATCTTTAATTTTAAAAATATGGAAAGAAACCGGGAAAACGATTGTCCTGATTACTCACTCAGTGGAGGAAGCCTTATTGTTAGGCGAACGATTATTCGTAATGGCGCCAAGACCTGGACGTATACATAAGGAGTACCAGCTCCCTTTTGCATCGATGGGATTAACAGAGGATTTAAGGACAATTAAAAATGATAAGGAATTTGTATCCAGGAGAGAAGAAATCCTGACGATGATCTGGGACATGGAAGAAGAAATAATGGGTAAGGAAAACTAAAATGGTTACAGGATTTATTACTGTTTTACTTATCCTGGCCCTTATAGGTTCGATTTATTATGAATCCAGATTAGTAAAAACTGAAAAAATAGATGCGGTTTTTGGAGACCCGGATAGAGCCAAAGGCGGTGTTCACTGGATAATCGCCGGCTCTAGTACAATTTTATTATTGTGGTTGTTTTTTTCATGGGACATTGCAAAGTCTTTTTACCCAGGCTCTGCAAATGAATTGTGTCAGGTTGCTAAAGTAAGAGAGTCATTGGTTGGTATAAAATATATTTTCCCAATAGACGAAAGACAACTTAAAAGTACATCTGTCATCGATCGTGAAACAGCAATCATCAATGATTTCAAAAAAATAATTCAAAACTCAAATATACATGACTCAGATAAAGATAAATTAATTAGTTTACTTAATGAAACTGAGTTAATGATTATCACTTTGACTAATGAAAAATATTTAGAGTCAGAGGTTACAAACAAAGTAAAAAATATTGCAAATAGACTAACCCGGTTAAAGGAAGAATTTGTAAAAGCAAGCTACCCGCCGATTAAAAGCGTTGAAGAAGAAAATGAACGAATTGAATTATTAAAAAATCAAACATCATGGGGAGAAACCGGGATGGAAATCCCTCCTCTTCCAGAGACAAAAACTGGTTTGAAATTTGATGCCGCAGCTAAGGAAATAAAATTAATTTCCGAAGAATTTTTTGAAATTAAAAACAATAATTCAGTATATCTTGTGCAATTTGAAAAAATAAAGAACGGAATAAAAAGTTTCAAAAATAGTTTAAATGACGACCAGGAATTAGAAAAAGAATATATCAGACAGGTTAGCAAAATTGCAGGCAGGCTATCGAGAGGCAAAATTTTTCCACCAGACACATTAGATTCTGTTCAACAATCATTAATAGATTTTGACGAAGTTCAAAGAAAGGAACAGGGAGGTATAGGCGTACTTGATACTTTGCTATTCCCCGGGGGAACTATAGTTGCAAGTGGAGATGTTTGCAGTGAACAGGGACCAGGCAGATGGTTACCAAAACCGTCTGACACATTTAAAATTTTTACAAAACTTTTAAAACCGAGTGAAGGATATAAAAATGTCCCGCTCATCTGGTATGAAATGATGGGAGTAAACCAGGTAGTTGGATTTGTAACGCCTGACTGGATAGCAGACATAATTCCTGGGAAATATCCCGTTCACAGTTCAGATGGAACAGTTGAATCTAATCTAAAAAGTACGGTTTTAGATATCGCAACTGGGAAGTTCGAGGCTTTTGCAATCCCCATTCCCTCGGGTCATATCTGGGATTCTTTTTTAAGAGTAATATTAGGCTTAGGCCTCGGTATTATATGCGGTGT
>Ga0164315_10005250_pt1 | contig 10127 bp, 3 predicted proteins | sample GuaBasSedimGuay6_FD_113737 | JGI IMG/M metagenome (GOLD analysis project Ga0164315, IMG submission 113737) | Subseafloor sediment microbial communities from Guaymas Basin, Gulf of California, Mexico - Guay6, Core 4569-2, 0-3 cm | ecosystem: Environmental > Aquatic > Marine > Hydrothermal vents >... | reverse complement strand
GTAATTCCCACACTGATAATCAAAGCCTTACAGAAATGTAAGGCTTTTTTTGTTTTACCTATATGTCATACTACTATTTCTATATTCTATTTTCAAGGCAACTCGATATATTTTATATTGGGCATACCGGTAACCTTGAAGAAAGATTAAGAAAGCATAACACCAACCATAAAGGATTTACCGGGAAAGCCAATGATTGGGAAATTGTATATTCTGAAGAATTTGATACAAAATCAGGAGCATATTAAAGGGAAAGACATATAAAAAATTGGGAAAACCGATCTAGAATTCAAGACCTTATTGATTCCTGAATTATCTACAACAACAATTAGAATTTAACGCAGCGGGTTCAGAGCATCCCGTCCTAAAAACGGGAGGGTCACTGGTTCGAACCCCAATTTTTACACTGATATTCAAGAGGCTGTCTGAAAATGCGTCATTCCGAACGAAGTGAAGAAATCCCACAAATATAACACGTAGATATACAGGAGATTACTTCTTCGTTCCTACTAATGACAACTTCTTAAAAAGGAGCTGTAAATGAGTAAATTACGAAAATCTTGATCTTAAAGTTGTCATATCACTTTGTGAGCCCTTTTCTGGGTCTTGTGACTCGTAATGACGTTCATTTTTTGCTTTTCGGACAGCCTCTTTTTATTTTAGAGGTGATAAACAGAATAACTAACAAGCCTTTCAGTAAATTGAACCTTAATCCAACACACTACACTATTTTCTTTTTTGATGTTTAAGATTTTACACTTCTATTTTCTTTCCCAAATAAAAAATAAGCTTAAAATAAAATCGGAAAAAGTAAATGAACTACCCCGCCGCAAAGCGGACGGGGTATCGAAAAAGGAATTCCTTTATATTTATTTCGCCCCGGGGCGGAGAATAAGACCCATAATATCCCGATTCGCAAAGCGATCGGGATCAGTTCGACTTTACTATTTCAGTTCACTATCGCTTCTGAAATAATAGTCTCACTGATTTAATCAACACATTATCGCAGATAACCAAACAACAATAAAAAGTTATCAATTATCTGACTTATATTCTCAAAAAATTCTACTAATACTTGACTTGAACTCAATTAAGCCGTAAATTTATACTAATAAAATTTAAATCTGATAATCATGAAAAGTTTACTTAAATTCAAAATTATTTTTGTGATATTTATTCTTATATCGGAGGGGTGTGAAAAAGAAAAAATTTATGTCAATAAAAAGCCGGTAGCAGTTATTAGTGTTAACATTACTGAGGGTGACAAGCCCCTTAGTGTATATTTTAATGCATCTGATTCATCTGATCCTGAAGAGGAAGAGCTCATCTACTATTGGGACTTTGGTGATGGAACGGATTATTCCGGTATTTCCAAGACCAAAACCTTCAAAGAAATTGGTGCTTTTAATGTAATACTTACAGTGACTGATCCAAAAGGTTTGGAAGGAACTGACCAGATTAGTATTAAGGTGAATCAGCCACCAGACTTATTCCCCCTTTCAAAAAATGCACAATGGGTGTATCGTGTAAAGTCAACTGAAAAAGAAAACGGCATTGTTACTGGTGATGAAGAAGGGACTATGTACCTTATTGTATCTGATCTTGATCTAAGTTATGAATATATTGATGTTATAGATTTAAGAGTAACAGGGAAAAAATATTATAATGAAAGCCTTTTGGCTCATTATATATATTTAATACATACAGCAGGGAAATCTATATCAATACATCATGAAATAGGAGAGACAGGTAATACTTATATTAATCTATCTGAGACATCATGGAATAATTATGCAATGTTTTTTTCCAGGACTTCCAGTCAATCGGCATCTCTTTCAGAATCGAGCATAAACATTGGGCTTGGAAATTTTAGCACCTATAAAATCCGCCATCACAGAGATAACTGGGGAGAGAGTTATGTTACAGAAAGGTATGATATAACGGAAGAAGAATTTTACAAGCCGGGTATAGGACTTATTTACCGGGAAACCTCAAAATATGTTGATTTCCTTGATTGCTCATATTGCCCTGTATATGGAGGTGGCGATCAGATTGAACTCATTGGATATTACATCCCTCAAAAAGATGGGACCGTTCTTCAGGCTGGAACAGGTTACAATCCGGATAATCCATATGGTGGTAATTTAGGCCTGCTTACCATATGGAGTAGTGTAGATATAGGATACACTAAAATAACCCTTGATGGTGAATATGTGGGTACTACAACTACCTATTTCCCATCCGGAGCAACTTGTGATCAATATAAAGCAGTTAATGTATTTCGCCCGGCAGGAACCTATTTTCTCAGGGCCGAGTCAAACCTGGGCTATATTTGGGAAGGGAATGTTTCTTTCTCAGAAGGGGAATGTGATATGGTGGAATTGCTGCTTTCTAAAAAAGGATTATCTTTTAAACAGAGCCTTGTAGCACTTCCTTCAAAAAAATAAATAAAAACATGCTAATATCAATTAAAAATACTTTAATGCAATTGATTAATATTTATGTGCCTTTGATGCATTGCCAGTACAAACATGGTGTAGAATGTGCTAATATATAGCACACATTACCAATACCTATGTAGTACAGATGCGCCTTCAGGCGCATCTGTACTCTACAATCACGTATAATAATTAATATCAATGTAATAATTCAACCCCATACATCATGAAAAACTTTTACAAACTTTTGATATTTACTCTTATCATAATTTCTACCAACAGGCTTATATCCCAAACTTTTGATACAATTTCTGCAAATTTACCAGGCGTTTCAAATGGATCAATTACCTGGGGTGACTATGATAGTGACGGGTATCTGGATATTCTTCTTATCGGATATACTTACAATGGATACTCAACTAAAATTATTAGAAACAATGGCAATGACACTTTTAGTGAACAAACCGGTATTTCTTTACCAGGAGTTCGCTATAGTTCAGCTGATTGGGGTGATTATGATAATGATGGGGATTTGGACATTCTGTTAACAGGACAGGATGAAAATTATAAAAGTATAGCCAAAATCTATAAAAACAATAATGGAACTGACTTTGTTGAACAAACATCCGTAATTTTAACTGGAGTATCTGATGGTTATGTTGATTGGGGTGATTATGATAATGATGGGGATTTGGATATTTTGTTAATTGGTTATGATTTATTTAAAATTTATAAAAATAATGGAGATAACAGTTTTACTGAACAAACTGGCATTTCTTTAACTGGTATTAGAAACGGCTCTGTAAACTGGCAGGATTTCGATAAGGATGGTGATTTGGATATTTTATTTTGTGGAAATAATGGCTCCAATGATGTTTGCAGTATATACATCAATAATGGCAATAATACTTTTACAGAACAATCAGGAATTGATTTGAGCGGTTTGTATGAATATTCTGCATCATGGGCCGACTATGATGGAGATGGCGATATAGATATTCTTTTAACAGGATTGAGTGGCATTAACAATCCTTTCATAAAAATTTTTAAAAATAATAGCCCGGGCAGTGGATTTACGGAACTTTCAGATATTGATATAGCCGGAGTTGACCTTAGCTCAGTTAGTTGGGGAGATTATGATAATGACGGGGATTTGGACCTTCTTTTGACCGGTGATACAAGTAATTCTTATTATGATCACTATCCTGTTTCGAAAATCTATAATAACGATGGTGATGACAGTTTTACTGAACAATCTTCTATTGAGTTAATTAATGTTTATAACAGTAGTGTTGCCTGGTGCGATTACGATAATGATGGAGATTTGGATATTCTTTTAACCGGCGATTCAAGTAACACCAGGAATAATCACTATCCCATTTCAAAAATTTATGAAAATAATAGTAGTGTCAGCAACACAGTTCCGGAAATACCTGAAAACCTGCAATCTATAGTTTCTGGCAACCAGGTCAGTCTACACTGGGATTATTCTATGGATACTGAAACATTCCAAGTAGCTTTGACTTATAATTTATATATATCTTCAACTCCATTTGGTTTGGATATTTGTTCACCACATGCCGATATAAATACAGGTTTCAGAAGAGTAGTAGAACCTGGGAACATTAGAGATAGTGTATATATTATAAAAAACTTAAGTTCAGGAACCTATTACTGGAGCGTACAGACTATTGATCATGCATATGCCGGTTCGGATTTTGCCACAGAAGGTAGTTTTACGGTAAGTTTTTCCAATAGCATTTCCCCTGTTGAAGATCAATTTTTAGACACGAATCAAAATGGAAACCCATTAACGATAAACGAAACAGAAACTGCTGATAGCAGGCAATGGAAATATTCACTCTCTCCAGGTGGCCCTTACAATAGTATTATAACAGGAGAAACTTCTGTTTCTTACACGCCCAGTATTACTGATAATAGTGTGTTTTATGTTATTTGTGAATCAGTTAAAGATGGTAATTCTGTTGTAAGTAATGAAGTGAAAATTCAGTTATTTCAATTTAAAGAAGAAACAAATGCCTCATTACCAGGGATTACAGGCGGAGTAACAACCTGGGGTGATTATGATGACGATGGAGATTTGGATATTTTAATTTCAGGTTATACTGGAAACAATAGGATTTCGAGCATTTATAGAAATGATGGTTCTGGTAGTTTTATTGATATAAATGCTAATTTAACTGCAGTTTCTTATGGTGCAGATGGTGCCTGGGGAGATTATGATAACGATGGAGATCTGGATATTTTGTTAGTAGGTAGAAGCACAGCAGGCAGAACCTCAAAAATATATAGAAATAATGGGGATGGTACATTTAGTGAACAAACCGGCATTATTTTAACAGGAGTTGATAATGCCGCGGTAGCTTGGGGAGATTATGATAATGATGGCGACCTGGATATCCTTTTAACAGGGAAAGTGTCGGATGATCCATTTATACCTATATCAAAAATTTATAAAAACAACGGTAATAATACTTTTACCGAGCAAAGCTCCATAATTTTAACGGCCGTGGACAACGGTGCTGTTTCATGGTCTGATTATGATAAAGATGGTGATCTGGATATCCTCTTAACCGGCTATAATGATATAGAGCAAACGGTTTCCAAAATTTATCTGAATAATGGTGATGAAACTTTTGATGACCAAACAAGTATTTTATTAGCAGGTGTAAGTGGCAGTGCCATTGCCTGGGGTGATTATAATGATGATGGATATCCGGATATATTATTAACCGGTTATAATTTTGATATTGCAGGATCCATCTCTAAAATCTATAAGAATAATAAAGATAATTCATTTTCTGAGCAAACAGGTATAATGCTTACACCAGTAGAAAGTGGTTCAGTGACTTGGGCTGATTACGATAATGATGGGGATTTGGATATTCTCTTAACAGGAAATAATAATACCGAAGGTAGAATTTCAAAAATATACAATAATATTGGTGATAATCTTTTCATGGATCAATCCAACCTATATTTTACAGGTGTAAATAATAGTTCTGTAAGCTGGGGTGATTATGATAATGACCTAGATTTAGATATTTTATTGTCTGGAAACCCTGGTACTGGAATGATTACAAAAGTTTACAATAATATTTCTGAGACAACAAATACCCGTCCGACAGCACCTCGTAATCTGAGTATATCAATTAATGGTAATGATGTAACTTTTAGCTGGAGTGGATCATATGATAATGAATCAAACAGGATGACCTACAATATCCGTATTGGAACAAGTCATGGTGTCAGTGATCTTAAATCACCTATGGCATCACTGGATTCCTCTACACTCATGATCCCCTACAAAGGTAATGTCGGTTTCAGAACAAGCTGGACAATTAAGAACTTAGCAAAAGGAGATTATTACTGGTCGGTTCAGTCCATCGATCAGGGATTATTAGCATCTGAATTTGCTACTGAAAAAGCCTTTGCAAAAGATTATTTTACTGATTCAGGATTTAATAATAGTGGTATTCCTGGAGACTATGACAGGGATGGTGATCTTGATTTCTTAGGGAGTTCAACTGTATTAAGAAACGATGGAAACGGTTTTACCGACATCAATGCTGGTCTTCCGGGCGGAATGGATAATGCCCTTGCATGGGGCGATTATGATAACGATGGCGATTTAGATATTGTTTATACCGGATATGTAGCTGGTGTATTGATGACCAAAATTTTTAGAAACGATGGTAGTGACACTTTCAATGAAATTGATACAGATATGCAAGGGATTTGGATGGGAACTGTTGCCTTGGGCGACTATGACAACGATGGGGATTTAGACCTGTTTTTATATGGTAGTTACCAAAGCTCTGATGATGGCGATCCAATAGGAAAACTTTACCGAAACGATGGAGATGATGTATTTACTGACACTGAAATAGATATTGAAGATTCCAGAAGAGGAGCAGTATCCCTGGGTGATTTCAACAATGATGGCTATCTGGATATACTGGCTAGTGGATTTAATATTAGTGGTAACAAGTTTACCTCGGTCCTAAAAAATAATGAGAATAATACTTTTACAAATATTAATGCCGATATTCCAGGATTTCAATTTAGCAGTTCAGACTGGGGAGATTATAATAATGACGGATTACTGGACTTTACCATTGGTGGCGACACCTACACCGTTCAGGGTAGTACAAAAATATTTAAAAATAATGGTAACAACACATTTACGGATTTAGGGTTCACTTTACCTGGCCAATCCTCATCATACAGTAACACAACCCAATGGGGTGATTATGATAATGATGGGGATGCGGATATTCTGGTACCAGTAACAGATTGTATTTTAAGAAACGATGGCAACGATAATTTTACTGCGCTTTCTATTGGTTTGGATGTGGGCGGTAATGCATTTTGGGGCGATATTGACAATGATGGGGATTTGGATATTATTACTAGTGGCCATATATACTTCAATACAATAGAAACAAGTAATAGTAGTCCGGAAATCATTACCGGCTTGCAAGCTAAAGTTATAGATAATCATGCCTTTTTAAGTTGGCCCCCCTCTACAGATGCAGAAACACCCACAAAAGGGTTGAGTTATAATGTTCGGGTAGGGACTACGCCAGGTGGCTGTGAAATTCTTTCACCCATGACCGATTTAACTTTAGGATACAGAAGGGCTTTGCCTGATATGGGAAATGCCTGGGCTGATACTTTTAAAATTATTAAAGAATTACCGATTGGGACTTACTTTTGGAGTGTTCAAACTGTTGATAATGGTCATCTCGCATCAGATTTTGCAACTGAACAAAGCTTTGAAATATTACCACTATTTACAAAAATAAATAACTTAAGCGGATATTGGGGCGATTATGACAATGATGGGGATTTAGATATAATGGGAATACAGCGAAATGATGGAAATGATATTTTTACGCCAGTTCCTGTAAGAGGAGGAGTGTGGGGCGATTATGACTCTGATGGTGATTTGGATATAATAACAAGTGATACAATACTAATAAACGATCAGTCTGATTTGTTTACTAAAATTGGCATTGATTTATCATATCCTGTAATTTCTTCTGATCATATAGGTGATTATGATGGTGATGGTGATTTGGATTTTTTAACAACTAGTGTAATCTATAAAAATGAAGGAAACAATGTTTTTACAGAAATTTCTTATGATTCATCTGGTTACAGCAAAGAATTTATTTGCTGGGCAGATTATGATAATGATGGGGATCTGGATATTGCCTTTACATCAGGTTCTTATCATGATTCTTATATAGTTACAAAGATACTGCGTAATGATAATCATGATATATTTACTGATATTAATGCAGGTTTAATAGGTTTGATATATAGTGCTTTAAGCTGGGCAGATTATGATAATGACGGTGATTTGGATCTTTTGGTTACTGGCAAAGATGATTTTGATTATTCTAACAATATTACTAGACTTTACAAAAATGAAGGTAACGACACTTTTAAAGATACTAACACAAATATAAGGGGAATGCACAATGCAGATATGGACTGGGGCGATTACAATAACGATGGTTTTCAAGATATTATCTTAGATGGATGGAGTGGAAGAAACCATTTAAAGATATATCAAAATAATCAGGATGGTACTTTTAAAGAAATTACAATTGACGAGGATTTTGACAGATCTGGCAATGGCAGATGGGGCGATTATGATAATGATGGCGATTTGGATTTATTAATAGGCAATGGATTATACCGAAATAATACAAATTATCCTAACATTAAACCTCAATTTCTTTCCAATTTAAAAGCCGAATTGATAGGATTTGAATATAATTTGTCATGGGATAAATCTACAGATCAAAATGGTACGGGTTTCTCTTATAATTTAAGAATTGGAATTACACCCGGTGGCTGTGAAATAAAAGCACCCATGGCAGATCATATAAATGGATACAGGAGAATGCCCACAATGGGTAATATACAATCAAATACATCCTGGATTATTAGAAATTTACCAGTTGGAATATACTATTGGAGTGTACAGGCCATCAGCCAAAATTATACCGGAGGTGACTGGGCTCCGGAACTGAGTTTTGAAATGCCCGATATTAGTGCCGATTTTGATGCAGATACTGTTTGTTTTGGTGCATTAACAACATTTACAGACAATTCCCTATCACCGGAAGAAACAATTACAAACTGGAACTGGGATTTTGGTGATGGTATTAATTCAACTGTTCAAAGTCCGACCCATTTATATACTCAACCAGGTACTTATTCTGTCAGCTTAGAAATTCAAACTGCCTCATACATTCATTCAATAATTAAAAATGTCATCGTTAAAGCATCACCTATTGCTATTTTTAGTGTTGATTCAGTTTGCCAGGGAAGTATGATTACTTATATTAACTCATCTCAAACAGAAGGAGTTACAGTTTCAAGCTGGAACTGGGATTTGGGCGATGGAACCAATTTTACAGTACAGCATCCTCCAAAACATGGTTATTTAAATCCCGGCATATACCCTATTAAATTGATAATTACAGCAGAAAATGGATGTATTGATTCAACAGAAAGAAATGCAATAGTTGTTAGAACACCATCATCTACTATAACTTATACAGGTGGTCCATGCTATGACACAATCAGCAGGCTTAATGCTGATACATCTAGTTTATACAATTACCAGTGGTACTATAATGAAGTATTAATTTCAGGCGCAACAAGCTATTCAGTTCATCCAGCAGGAAACGCAACATATAAAGTAAATATTACACCTGTTGCCTGCCCGCAAATAAGTGCAAGTTACGTTTTAAACTATACAAGCGGCCCTGCCAAACCAGAAATGTACCTGCGTGGACCTGTTGTTTGGTATATTGCCTGTAGTGATACCACAGCCACTACCTATAAGTGGTATAAAAATGGTACGGAAATTCCAAATTCCAATAAACAAATAATTGTTCCAAACCCGGCAAATGGCAGCTATTATGTTGAACTGAACGATGGCGGTGAATGCTGGACAAAATCCGAAACAGTTGTTATACCGGATGATTTTAATAGCGGTAAATTTAAAAGTTTTGAAGAATTTGGTGATTTACAAGATGTAGAAACAGGCATGGCCTTATTCCCAAATCCTAATAATGGCAGATTTACGTTCTTGTTTAAAAATGACTTTACAGGCAAAATCTACCTGAAAATAAAAGACATAAACGGTAAAACAATCAGGCAATATTATGCCGATAAAGCATTGCCGGTTTATTTCGAGGAAATGGATTTAAACAAAGATGGTTCAGGTATTTATTTTATTGAAATTGAATATCGTGGCAAGAAAGAAGTAAAGAAGGTGGTTATTGAGTAAAAACCTATGAATCAATAAATTATTACGGCTACGCAAATAAAAACAAATATTTATAAATTACTTGACTTTAGCTTAAAATAGCCGTAAATTTACATTATAGAAATTTTGCCATCCACCCTGATAAAAATAGGGAAGAACCACTGAATGTCCGTTTTACTTTTGGGCTAAGGTAAAATATGACCTTCATGAACAAGAGAACAGTAGTAATAATTTTTATTCATCAAACAATATGTTCTAATTTCAAAATGAAATTAAAGTAGTTGGTAAGTTCTTATTAGTTATTTTTCAATAAATAATTTTTGTTAAACGAGTTAAATCAGCAAACAGTAACAAGCGATCAGTAAGCAGGAACG
>Ga0164315_10005248_pt1 | contig 10128 bp, 4 predicted proteins | sample GuaBasSedimGuay6_FD_113737 | JGI IMG/M metagenome (GOLD analysis project Ga0164315, IMG submission 113737) | Subseafloor sediment microbial communities from Guaymas Basin, Gulf of California, Mexico - Guay6, Core 4569-2, 0-3 cm | ecosystem: Environmental > Aquatic > Marine > Hydrothermal vents >... | reverse complement strand
ATGGTTCTGAAAAGTCCAGTAAACTCAGAATTTCCACCAGTTGCAACGAAAATAATTCCTTCCTTTTCAGCATTAATTGCCTTTGATTGTAGAGAGTCTGGAAAATTAATTGGTTTCCAGATATTTTGTCCAACTACTGAATTGACAATAATTATTAATAAAATTGCAGCAAGTCTTTTCATTATTTAATGATTATGTTTTTCGTTTCTGAATATTGTTTATTTAGAATCTGCATATCAACCAACTAAATTATTGAAAAAGCGAATTGGTTCTTCATTTTTAGGTAAATAATTACAGCATTTTACTTGCAAGAACTTGTAAAAGCCTTAGGTATCTCGCTCAGTGAATTGCTGGATTTCTAATACAGTATCAGGTCAATTTATATTTTCGAGTAGTTTGGCAAGTGGAATTACACTCATATATTACCTTTTCTAGCCCTCTAAACAGCCATTTTACACACGATCTTTAGCAGTCAATAGTATTGTCTCAAACCCTTTAATAGTGCATGTTTGGTAGGTATGCTAACCTTATTATATGGTAGGATAAACCATCTGCAGAAGTGATTTCTATTGTGTTGCTATGACGAAATACTAAATCATATTTAGGTGTTACGGTAGCATATAAACTGCCAGTGAGCATGGTACAGGGTAATATGTCAGATATGCTGGTGAGGACAGTTAGCGCTAGCATCATTTAGGTGAGGGCTCGGGTATGATGATTGTAAAAACTGTAAAAATCTCATAACAAGTTTTTCACGTTTTTTTGGCTCTAAAAGGGGCATAATCACCCTCATAGCACCCTCTCATATGCATTGAGTATCAGAATTATATCCGCTTCAAATGGCTTTATAGTATAAGATATTATGCTGAATGACGGGGGGTAGAATTGATGCTATTATGCTGATGGTATGGTCACCATACTTATACTGTCCCGTGGGAACAGATATTGATGTATGAATACAAACTGAAGCGTGAGATCACAGAAGGCATTCTCAGCCTAGGTATATGATTTATACTGAATAACCCTCTCTTAAAGAACCACACCATAACTATTAAAAACCCACCCCTCAGTGCCGTCTAAGAGGGGTGACCCCTCTCACAGGTACACTTGTGATAGGTAGCCATCACACCACCTCTTTAAGCAAAAGTAATCCGCTTCTCACCAAAGTAAAGGCCATGTAAATGCTTATGGATTGTTTATCTTTGGAATAAGCAGCCTTGACTATGCTTCGTCACTAAATTGAAAAGTTGCTACGAGTTGGTCTTGAAGTTGTGTGGTTTTATTACTTTTGAATCATAATTAAATTATTGTTTAACCGGAGACTTTTCTCCATCATTTCTCCTTTTTAGTTCTTATTAGTTTGAATAACACGTCTAACACAAAACAAAAAGACTCATTACCAACAATTTGATAATGAGCCTATTATGTACCCGAGGCCGGGATCGAACCGGCACGAGTGTTACCTCATTGGTTTTTGAGACCAACGCGTCTACCAATTCCGCCACCACTGGGGTTTAGAGGTGTTCTATTAAATTGTAATATCTGACAATATTCAACTAGTAATTTCCACTTATGTATGAAATATGGCTAAAAGTCTCCATTATTTCTCCATAAATGATTATTAAATATTACTTAACAGAAGGTAAAAAAGAATGCTCTATCAGGGCATGTTTTTACGTAAACAAAACCAACCAATTCAAAACCAATATTTCATTTAAGATAGAATCAAAGTATTGGGACTACAAGAACCAACTTGCTAAGAAAACAATGCATGGGTTTGAGGAATTTAACGAAAGTCTTGAATTCTATCGACTAGAACTTTTAAAGCAAATTAGGCTGATGGACTTAGATGGGATTGATGATTGGGATCAATTGAAACACAATATCAAGGAATTGATCAGGGATGGTGAATACCAAAAAAGGAAATCAATAGTCCTTAAATCGGGTATTGATTATTTCATAAAAATAAGAGCAAATGAGTATAAATCTGGAACTGTACGTAAATACAAAATCCTTAAAACTTTAATTTCTCATTTTGAGCATAAGTACAAGGTGGTTCTTTCAACTGATAATCTAGATTATTCAGCAGTAGAAAAATTTAGACAATATGTCCTTTATGACCGTGAAAATAGAAATGACACTGCTTACAGGATGATAGCAGCATTAAAATGTATGGTCCGTTGGTTGATTAAAGATGGTTATGAAATTGATCCTGGCGTGCTTAAAGTAAATCAACCAGTGAAGAATAAATATGATATTGTAACACTCACTGAAAATGAAATCCAATTAATTAAAACTGCTGACCTTTCAATCGAGCAGCAAAAAGTCAGAGACTGTTTCCTTTTTCAAATTTACACGGGACAACGCTTCTCAGATATGCAACAGATTTCTCCAGACCAGGTCAACGGTAAAATGTGGGTATTTCGATCTGTAAAAACTGAAAGAATGATGCATATTCCTTTTGTAGGCTGGACTGCTGAAGCAAAGAGTATTGCAGAGAAGTATGACTATCAATTTCCTCAATATTCATCACAATACTTTAATCGGGCCCTAAAATTGATTTGCAAGAATGCTAAGTTAAATACTGTTGTCAGGTTGACCAGATACCGTGGTAGTCAGGAGATTATAATTGAAAAGCCCAAACACAAACTAGTATCAAGCCATACTGCAAGGAGAACATGTGTAAGCCTGTTACTGGCAAAAGGAGTACCTCCGACCATTGTAATGAAATTAACTGGTCATACTGATATTAAAACTATGATGAAGTACGAAAGGACTACGACTGATGCTCTTGAAGAATCATTATTGAAAATTTTCAAATTTTAATTTTTTGTGTATTTAAATATTGTGCCCCGCCCCTTACAAGATAACCCCCGATCACTTTAATGATGGGAATTTTTCTGTGAAGGTTTCCATTTCAAATTTTGATTGGGAAAATGTAGATTCTCCGTAGTTAAAAACAATCATTTTTTTTCTTGAATCTCGACATATTGGACACCTGCAGTAGACTGTAAGAGGATTGCTTTTGTTGATAGAGTTAATGACCAACTAAGTTTAAAGTAAACCAGCAACCCTACAGACAGCCTCCTTCAAGGCAGCAGGCAACTCCCATTCAACATTTTTAAACATAACTGGTGTGGTGATATCCAAAACAAATTCCCTAGCACCGTAGGGTATGAATCATAATGAGTACATATGAAGAATCAGTAGAATCTAATATCACAGAACCAAACCAACTCGAAGAGGCGCTCCAGAAGTGGGAGTCACCATTCCGGGACTTGCTCGACGATATATACTGGCCAGGATACTCTAAGCAATTAATTGAGGATGATCCAGAAAAATATCAGCGGGAGTATTTCTACTTCATGCAATTGTATGATTAGTAGTTACAAATTATTGCAGGGTAGCAATCATACCATGCGAACGGTAGTGTGATAATGACACTGCTATGTGAGGATGATGAGGATAAGGTATACCATACGACTTCTATCAATACACCATCGGTAGCATGTCATATAGGTAGGGTAGGAAGTTAACATTCAATACTGATATGCTAATACTTACTATTAATTAGGCTAAAAAACTCTAAAAATTATAAATGTAGTTTTTGAAGATTTTTATACCCCAAACCCTGCCCACAGGTACCTGTGAGACCGATTTGTATCGTTTTTCTTCCCCTCTTCAAATGATAAATTATACTAGATACTGATGTCAGATGACGGGGGTACGATTATCGTATAATAATTATACCTCTAAACTATTAACTAATCCTTTTTATAATATCGCTTTTGTTGTTCACTACATAATCTTTGTATGTAGTTGAGAAGTCTTTCAATTTTTGTTTGTTAACTGTTTTACCAGTAGATGCATCTTTATGCTTATCCTTGACAGTTCTGAACATCTTTTGGTAAACCTCTACCTCTATCCCATCTGTTACCCTCTCTCCGTATTTGCTTTTTTTATCTGGGGATAGTGGATCTGTAATTGCAGGCACTATCGATTTCAAATATGCATCAATATCATTCTTCCATTCTGTTGCTGACTTACAATTACCGATTTCTCCCTTAAACTTTTTTAATACCCGGTTTATAAATCTTTTATGCTCTACATATGTTTTTTGATAAAACACCAGAGCCTTCATGAAACTGGCTATTGTATTACCATCTACTTCTTCACTAATTATCAAGGACTTAATCATCTCCTCATCCTTATAAATATCATAAAGGGATGCCGTAACTATCATTCTTGATGTACCAAGTTTTGCTCGGGAAAATGATTTAGTCGCCTTTTTAAGGGCCTCAACTTTGGTTTTAGGAACAAATAGTTTATTGTCACTCTTTGCATCTTTAGTATTATCTACTGATTCATTTATTAATTCTGTCACCTCAGTATTCTTCATGCTTGAATTGTAGAATGATGCTATCCTTAATATTTCACGGTAACTTTTAATTATACTTTTTGGTAGTTCTACTTTAAAAGACTTCCACCATTGATCCCGATTATTATCATCAATCATTTCTTGGTAAACTTCGTCATCAAAATAATCATACTTTTCGAATCTAACAGTTTTAGAATCATCCAATTCCTCAATTACCTCAAGCAATAGTTTTGGTCCTATTTTTCTAAACTTTTCATACAAAAACTTGGCATAAGAGCATCTATTAAGCACTATTCCAATATCTTCCATATGATAATAGTATTCTGCTGATTCTGCAGGAATCTCGCTTTTTCTTTTGTAAGTGATGTTTTTTTTCTTAGTAATTTCTTTCTCAATAAAGTCTAAATACCCAGTGCCATTACTCTCCTCATATTTCTCGTTGATGTACTCATCATCACCAAAATCATTATAAAAGTAAATAAATACGTCATCATAATTACGGCATCTACCCACATATTGTAAGAAACTTATGGGATCAAATTTTCCAACTAGATACTGCAGTTTAATATCAGTGTTAATTATATTTATACCCATTTGTCCTACCTTATTAATTATCGCCACATCAATATCATCTGGAATAACTTCGTTGTCAATTATACTATTCCATAATTCTGATGCTTCATTAATTTTGGTTGATCTATTTAGTATTACAACTTTGAGATTTGGATTTAGAATCTCTATTGCTTCTTTAATTTTTTCTTGCTCTTTTATTTCATGTGTCCAGATTATTACCTTTACTTGGTTCTTCATCTTATTTATCTGGATTGCAATTACTTTTGCAATACGACTGGTCTTTGTATGTTTTATTATTTTTATTGGGTACTCTGATGCAGTAATATCAACGTTATGATCAAATTCAAATAGGCTTTTAAGAACCCATTGTGAGGCTGTGCCACTTAATCCTATTATGGGAATATTATGATTTAAAAGTATCCTAACATTCTTATCAAACGTTTCTCTGGCATCTTGGATAAAAGCATGGCTTTCATCAATTATTAGTATTGTTTTGTTAATATCTATCTCGTTTTCCTCAATTAACCTGTAGCAACTATCAAAAGTTGAGACAAAATTTATTTTACTTATTTCTTCAGCCTCAAACGTGTCGCTATCATCTTTAGAAAAGTGATCAAAATATTCCTTTTCTTTTGCTATTTTTTCATCATACTTTTCTTGATGTTCAATCTTAAATTCATCCAAATTATTTCTAGTCTCACTATTAAACTCAAATACAGTAATGTTAGATTTACTCAACTTTTTCTCTACCTGACTTGAAATACTTATCAGTGGTTCAAGGATTATAAATTGATAATCTTTTTGATATTTCTTAATTAGTTCAATGGCGAACCACGTCTTTCCAGTACCAACAGGCGCAGATACATGTAATTTTGTTTTATTCTCGATGGCAGCCTCTGCAAGTTCAAAAAGTCTTTTTTGCTGATCCTCAACGTATTTTCCAATTATCAGTTTCTCTACTTTCATAATAAAATATAATATGAGTTAAAAATACTGATTTTTACAAAACTATGGTTCGAATTCCTGGCAATTTTAGGTTAGAGATTCAGTTGATAGATTAAGGTGCAAATAATGCCAAAATAACATACGTATATCGCCCTTTTACTGCACTTCTCAAGTGCCAGGCCACATACTCATTTGGTAGTTTTAGAGCGCGAAATAGCCGTATTACACTGATAGTTAGTTATGTATATACTGAATGGGATATTACTTAACCAGCAGCATTTTACCCGAAGCCACATGTGTTCTGTAATATTAAATACCCGTTGATTGAACAGTATTGCTTCTATCATCATGATTTGGGGTTTGCATTATGTAAATAAACTTCCGTAGTCTTACATTTCAACTTTTTACTTTGGAAAAATCATCTTACAATCACTTTACCACTCCCAACAACAACATTATTATCCTTTACCCTTATTAGGTATACGCCCTTGTTCCAATCACTGACATACAAACGAGTACTGTTTTGTCCTTTGGGAATTTCCATCTCCTCAATAAGACAACCATAAAGATCAAATACTTTAATTATTAAATTATTATCCTTCTTGTTGTTGGTTTTTATTTCCACCTCAAACCAAGTATTTGCAGGGTTTGGATATATCTTTATTTTGTTGCCGCCTTCAGTTGTTATCCATTTCCATTCCGGTTCACCAACCCAGCAGTCTGAAATGCTTGTGCATCCCATACTATCAATTTTTATTACCCATGCATCCTGATTTCCTGTGTCGGGTGGTATAGGAGAACAGCCTCCGGCTCCAAGAAAGCCGCCATCACTTGTGGGTATGGCATCGTAAAGAATATTTCTGCTATCAGGCCCATTAAGTATTGCATATTGTCTATACCAAAGACTATCCCCAAGGCTATCAACTCTAAGCATAAATCCCATTTCGTTCGGGGTTGGATGCCAATGTGAACCACTTATTATTACTCCATTTTTGCTTACGGTTCTTATGTTTTGTACTTTTTGGAAACTAACATTGTCTCCATAAAGGTAATTCCACAAAATATTTCCCAAATTATCAATTTTTGCTAATTGAACACGTGAATCATACAAAAGTTCATGAATAGAATCAGTATCAAATCTTGAAGTCGCAAAAATATTTCCATCATCTGATTGGCATAATATAGCAGTTCCATCCTGATATTGCCCACCTAGATTGAGTTCCCACTCCAAGTTGCCTAAACTATCTGTTTTTATTACTATAGGATCTCCAATAGGAACACCATAAGGTCCGGTCACCCATCTATATGCACCTATTGCAAAACCATTGTCAGATGTATTTATAATACTCATGCCCTGAGTATGAAACCCATTTTTTTGATAGTTATGTTCCCAAAGGACATTTCCAAGACTGTCCATTTTCAATAAGTAAACTTCATGATTTGCCCTGTAATTTAATTCAAGTGTGCCAACAACTACAAAACCGTTTTCTATTCCTGTAAAATTCCTGGCGATATAAGATGAGTCGTATGGGAACTGTTTCTTCCCATAATAGGCAGTCCACAGTGTATCAAAATCATCATTGTATTTAATCAATAATGTTTCACTATGGTTTTCCGTTTCATAAAAGGTGGTTTTACTCCCTATTGTATAATAGGCGTTTAGGTGGTTTATTAATGACCCTCTGCCAGAATACCACCAGTGTGATATTGTATCCCCCCAGGTTTTTTCCCATAATATTTCCCCTTCAAGACTAAACTTAATCATACCTAATGTAGACTTAGATTGTGTTAACTCAACCTCAGTTTTACCATTTAATACATATCCATTATTTACTTCAATTGCATTTAATGCCCCATCTGGAGCAAGAGAATTGGAAAACCCAAACCTTTCATTAAAATATTCCTGTGTAAAACCATTAAAAGTTCCAGCAATCAAAATAATTAATAACCCTAATCTCATTTTTGTAGTCTTATTCATCTAAATATAAATGCTACTTATTTATTATCATCTTCCCTGAAGCAACTCGATCACCAGCCACTATCCTATAGAAATAAACTCCTGGTGATAGTCCTTCAGCATTCCAAACTACTTGTTGCTTACCAGAGGGTTGCTCTTTTCGGATTTCTTCAACCTGCTCCCCAAGATAGTTAAAGATGGAGATACGCACCGTAGAAGGTTGTTGCAAAGTGTATTCGAAGGATGTTGATGTGGTAAATGGATTGGGGTAAATGGATAGTTGATTTGAAATGCTCACTTCATTTACGGAAACTGTTTCACAAGCATATTCAACTTCATCTTGACTGTTGCAGCCAGAAGCGTTACTGGAAATCTCAACTGTACTATTTGGACTGCTCAAATAATCACAAACACTTTGAACCTCACAAGTTGATAAATTAGGATTATTAATAATATTTAATTTGCTGATTGATTCATATTCAATATTATCTAAACCATAAAGTGATGTTAGCACAAAATTATCACGGATATTAATAAGGCCATCTATTGAAGTTATATTAAGAAGTGCAGATAAATCGTTCAATTTATTATTCCATCTTATAATTAAAGAGCCAGTAATTGAATCTAAGTTTTCAAGCCCTGCTATACTTTGCAGATTATCATTATAACTTATTGCTAAAGACGCTCCAATTGTTGTAATGTTTTCTAAGCCTGACATATCTTCCAGACTCGTATTCCATTCTATTATTAAATAACCTCCTATTTCTATTTCAGTTATACTCCCTATTTGACCAATTGACTGTAAGGAAGGATTGTTCTGAATAGTAAGTGTACCGCCAAGAATTGAAAGGCTGTCTAACCCGGAAATAGTAGTTAATGCATTGTTGCTATTTATCGTAAGTCCTTCTGAGATAATCCCTATGTTTTCAAGCCCTGTTATATTTGGAAGCGAGTTGTTTTTTTGAATAGTTAGATGTTTACCTATAGAGTCAATATTTTCAAGCCCTGTTAAACTCAATAATCCAGAATTTTGTTTTACTGATAAGTACCCATCTATTTTTGTAAGCCCTTCTAATCCACTTAAATCAACTAAGTTATTGTTAGTTGAAATAGATAGTGACATAATATAATTTAAACTACTCAATGCTTGCAAACTTGTGAGAGACTCATTTACTTGGAGACTAAAGAACCCAAATATACTATCAATATTTTGCAGACCATCTAAATCTGTAATAGCATCATTTAAATCAATAGTTATATCATTAATTCGTGTGATACCATCTAAGCCTACTAAACTATCAAGAGAAATATTATTATAAATAAAAATATCATTTCCAATAGTAGTAATATTGGACAGTGAAGAAATTTCATTAAGGAAAAAGTTGGAGCGTATAATTAAATCATTACCAATGGAACTTAGGCTTTCTAGACCTCCTAAGTCTGTCAGTGACTGACAATGTAATATTTTAAGATCTTCATTTATTACAACTAGATTATCCAAGCCATTTAAATTAGCAAGAAGAGGGTTGACGTTAGAACTCCAACTACCAACTATTAAATTTCCATTAATAGTGCTTAGTACATTTAGCCCAATTAAACTACTTATATCATCTCCATCAATTATTACATCGCCTATTATCTCAGTACATCCAGGATAATCAGTTTGAAAACTATCTATTTGTGCCTGAGTTGTAAATGTTATTCCATCAGGTAAACACTGAGATGATGCAGTTGCATAAATTAAGGTTGCTAAAATTAGGGTTGTTAACTTTTTCATCATGTTTTGTTTAACCTGCAAGTTAAGAATAATATTGTTAGGTAACATTGGACAGGGTTAGTAGCACGAAGAGCGGAGTTCAAAATACCTTGTCGGCAAATTGGTCGCCAAACCCAGCCATACGATTGCATCAAATAACTGACCAGAGGTTGATGAGATCAAGTTTGTCACCCGAATTTGCGCTCCAACGGAATTTCTCACACAAAGCCTACTCTGCATTTTAAGACAGCTTCATTCTTCAGCTACCTGAAAATTCACCGGCTTTTTATTGCTTTAGCGGCCTGCTGGTCGGATGACCAAGCGTATGAAACGTATCTCCCAGTCGGATTTGCATCCTCCTTCTGGAAGAGCCATCCTCAACCGCAACAGCCGCAAGAAGAGGTCGTTATGAGGTTCGTCAACACTTAATCAGACTTTGGGCTAATCCCAGTCAGTAAACTTAATGATTGTGTACAGGGTTTTATTTAATTATTATTTTCTTTCGTACAATTTCGTTTT
>Ga0164315_10005246_pt1 | contig 10131 bp, 7 predicted proteins | sample GuaBasSedimGuay6_FD_113737 | JGI IMG/M metagenome (GOLD analysis project Ga0164315, IMG submission 113737) | Subseafloor sediment microbial communities from Guaymas Basin, Gulf of California, Mexico - Guay6, Core 4569-2, 0-3 cm | ecosystem: Environmental > Aquatic > Marine > Hydrothermal vents >... | reverse complement strand
TTTCACAGGTCGAAGCCGATGCCCGGCAGCTGGATATCAACCAGACCTTTGCGCTGTTCTTTCCCGAGAAGAGGCCCTTCTTCATGGAGGGGGCGGACTTCTTCGAGACCAACCTCAATGTCGTCTACACCAGGATGATGCATGATCCGGCGTGGGGGCTGAAGCTGACAGGGAAAGAGGGGGTGAATACCATCGGCGCCTACGTCGTTGAGGATGATGTCACCAACCTCATTATCCCGGGCAGTCAGAGTTCCGATGTGACCTCGCTGGACAGGTCCAACACCTCGACCGTCTTGCGCTACAAAAGGGATATCGATGACCGGTTCACCCTGGGCGCTTTGGTGACCGATCGACAGGGTGGGGATTATTACAATCGAGTCGCCGGTGTCGACGGAGATTTCAGGCTGTCGGATACTGACCGAATTTTTGCGCAGTTCTTGGTTTCCGACACACGCTATTCGGCCGATATCGCTGAGGAGTTTGACCAGCCCGATGCCGCTTTTGACGACTGGGCTGTAGATCTTCTTTATTCACATGAGACCCGCACGTGGTCTTTCTGGGGCTTTTACCGGGACGTCGGGGAAGGATTCAGGGCGGACCTTGGTTTCATGCCAAAAGTTGACTTCCGCCACAGTGAGGTCGGCGCCAATTACAACTGGATCGGAGAGGAAGGCGACTGGTATTCCCAACTGGTTCTGATTGCCATGGTCAATTACGTCGAGGACCAGTCGGGCCATCTGCTGCGAAACGAAGCGGCCGTCAGATTCAACTACGAAGGCCCTCTGCAGACTTTTGCCTTCCTCCGGCCCAGTCGAGTCCGTGAAGCGTTCGGCGGACAGGTTTTCGACCTGCAGGAAGTGTTCTTGCACCTTCGTTTTCAACCCAATCGACACAGCCAGGCTTGGCTCAATGTTATTACTGGCGATCGGATCGATTACACCAACGTCCAGGCCGGGGAACGCCTCAATGTGACCGCCGGGCTCTGGTACCGTTTCGGGTCTCATTTCCGGATTGAACCTGAGGTCATCATGGAGGAGATGAGGGTCGATGAGGGCCGGCTCTACGATGCCATGATTGGGCAGCTCGAAGCGGCCTGGCAATTCAATGCTCGAGCCTTCGTGCGGGCCATCGTGCAACACGTCGAATATGACTTCAATACTGATCTCTACTCGGACGGACGCGATCCCGAGTTCGAACACCTCTTTACCCAGTTGTTGTTTTCCTACAAGGTCAATCCTCAGACGGTGTTCTTCCTCGGCTACTCGGACAACTCCCAGGGGAACCAGGAATATCCGCTGACGCAATCCGACCGCACGATCTTCGCCAAGGTCGGTTATGCGTGGGTGTTTTAGGAGCTATCAGCTATCGGCTGTCAGCTCTCAGTTAACCCTTTTGCACAAAGTCAAAAGAAGGACAGCCACAAAGAGGCCAAAAAAAGCTCCGGGGCAGGGCCCCGGAGCTTCTAAGCGAAAAAATATAACGATCTACTCGATGTTGAAACTCTGCAGCTCTACAGGGACATCGACACAATCGATAAGGGCCGCGTCCGCACAGACTTGATCCCAGGTGGTGGTACAGCAGAAAGAATCGGCTGCGCAGATGGTTTCGCAACAGCTGGGGCAGGATATGCCGGAGCACATGTTGTCGCACTCAGGGCTACCGGTGTTGGTATCACAGTCACCCGTTCCTGGATCACCGCAGGCTCGGGTCTTGGGGCTTTGTGTGAATTTGGTCATCGCATCGGCGCCAGAGATGTTGGAGATCCTGATCTTGTAGGTCGTTCCGGCCTGCGCATCGAAAACGACGTTCGCGCCAGTCCGCAAAAACCCGCCGTCTGCCGATACGATTTCTGTGCCACCACAGGCATCGAAAACTGCGATCCGGGCCACCAGGTCGGTGCCGGGAAAACGCACGGAGAATCCGATATCGCGAGTCTCGGTCGCCACGTACTCATACCAAAGAGCCTCTCCCGTCAACTGGTTGTTGGTAACACTTCCCTCTTCGAAGGGTAAGGCGTTGCTGCAATCGTCACCGATTCCCGCACCGCCGGTCATCGCGAGAACCACTGCGCCCAAGAACACCACCGGTACGGCCCACCACCTATTTTTCATGCACTCATCCTCCATATTTGCTCATCAAAATATTCGTTCAAATGTTTCATCCTGTTCGATCGTGAGCTATGCCAAACCGTTTGTCAAGGACAGTTGGAGGCGGGGCTCTCAATCCGAATCCCCAGATCGGGTTCAATCGGTTCCTAACGAGGGACAAGGTGGGCTATCCTTGGCCGATTGGGGGGACACCATGGTTGGTATATTTCGGTTGATCGGGATGCGGTACACGGTGTTTGTGATCGCCGTATGTCTTTGCTGTGGAGCCATCGTGGGGTGCCGGCCCGGCGCGCCGACGGTCGTGGTCCCTGAGAACCTGGATCAACTCGAACCTCAACTCAAGTCATATCTGGCACAGCACATCGAGTCGGTTCGCCGAGTCCCGGACGACCGGGAGCGGTGGAGGACTCTGGCTCTTGTGTACGAGGCCAATCAGATGTGGACCGAGGCAGGGAGCTGTTTTTCCCGATTGGCCGAACTCTCACCCCATGAACCTCGGGCACTGCTTCATCTCACGGTCGTCATCCTGGCGGCCGGCGACCTCGATAAAGGGGTCGAGCTTCTCGAGGAGCTCAGTGAGCGATTCCCGGATTTCGGGCCCGGTATTCATCGCTTGGGCGTCGAACTCTTGGCTGGCGGAGAGGTGGCGGGTGCCGTCGAAGCCTTTGAGAGGGTCACCGAAATCGCACCTGCTTCACCCCGTGGTTTCGTAGGTTTGGCGAGTGCCCGACTTCGGTCAGGTGACGCCGCGGGCGCTATCGACCTTCTGGAGCGAGCCCTCGAGATCGAACCGCGGGACCGACCGGCCCACTGGGCCCTGGGTAACGCCCTCCGCCAGCTCGGGCGGATGGATGAGGCGGAGGTCGAACTGGCCCGCGGCAGCGGCGCCGGGCAGGCTCACCTCATTGACGAGTGGTCGCTTGAGCTCCCCATTCATGCCAAGACCCTGCCGCGCCAAATGGCGCGAGCGCAGGCCTATATCGGTGTGGGACGAGTTCGAGAGGCCATCGCGATGTACGACGTTATGTTGACTTGGAACCCCGACAATCCTGACGTGATGAACAACAAGGCTCTCGCCCACAAAAGAGGCGGGGAGATCGACACAGCCCGGGAGATTCTCCTGAAAGCGATCGAGGTAGATCCGGAGCGCTGGGTCACTCGGGTCAACCTGGCCTACTGTGAACTCGCCGCAGAGGAACCGGAAAAGGCCCTCGAAAGGGCCGAGGAGGCCGTCGCTCGAGGTCCCGAGATCGCCGATGCCCATCGCGCTCAGGGGCGATGTTTGATGGCGCTCAATCGAAATCAGGAGGCACACACCGCCTTGAGCCGTGCTGTCGAACTGGATCCGGGCAACACCACTTCCAGGTCGATGCTTGCCGCGGTATGCCGCCGGCTGGGCCGCACCGAAGAGGCACGAGATCAGCTTGAGCAGCTGATCAAGGTCAACCCAGCCGGAATCGGAGCGCGGCTCGAACTCTCCGCGGTATGTCTCGAGCTGGGGGATTTCGAAGGGGCGACGACCGCGGTGGAGGGAGCTCGGCGTTTCGCGCCGGAGAATCCCAGGGTCCTCGAGGCCGCCGCCCGGGTTAACGAGGCTGCCGGAAATAGGGGATAACTGCAGTGCATCAACCCAAGGCATTGACCTGCTCGTTACAGTGGATCGTGACGTTCACCCTCGTTGTGGCGGCCTTTATTTTGGTGGCGTGCGGCCAGACGCCGTCCTCCGGCTCAAATACGATCTCTGAGGCGTGGTTCGAAGACGTGATTTCTACCTCAGGAGTCAACTTCAAACACACAACTGGGTTTGACGGGAACTATTGGTTCCCAGAGATTTCTGCCGGAGGCGGATGCCTGCTCGATTACGACGGTGACGGTTTTCTCGACCTCTATCTCGTACAGAGTGGGACCTTGGTACCGGAAGGCACGGAGAATCCCCCTAACCAACTCTACCGGAACCGTGGCGACTGGACTTTTGAAAATATGACCGTGCCTGCCGGCGTAGGAGATACCGGATACGGTAGCGGGTGCGGCGCCAGTGATTATGATTCCGACGGCGATATCGATCTTTACGTTACCAATCTCGGACCCGATGTGCTGTATCGCAACAATGGTGATGGGACATTTTCCGACGTCACGGCCGAGGCTGGAATTGCCAATAATGCGTGGGGGACCAGTTGCACCTTCGCGGATTTCGACTCCGACGGCCACCTGGACATTTTTGTCGCCAACTACGTTAACTGGACACCAGCCAACGAGATCGAGTGCTTCTCCACCACCCGGCGCGACTACTGCTCGCCAAAGAATTACCGCGCCCCGGCACGGGACGTGCTGTTCAAGAACAACGGTGACGGAACGTTCACCGATGCAACGGTCGATGCCGGGATCGGCTGGGCGTTCGGCAACGGCTTCGGTATCGCCCACGGCGACTTCGACCTCGACTCGGACCTCGACTTCTACGTGTCCAACGACGGCGCGGCCAATCAGCTGTGGATCAACTCAGGCGACGGAAATTTCACCGATCAATCGATGCTGGCCGGATGCGCGCTCAACTCCGACGGATGGGCCGAGGCCGGCATGGGGGTCGCAGCCGCGGACCCCGACAACGACGGCGACCTCGACCTCTTCATGTGCCACATCCAGGAGGAGACCAACACCTTTTACGTCAACGAAAACGGGAGCTTTATCGACTCGACGGCAATGACCGGGCTGGCGGCGCCGAGCCGGGGCTACACCGGTTTCGGTATGGGCTTTGGTGATTTCAACAACGATGGGCGCCTCGATCTCTACATCGCCAACGGCGCTGTCAAGCTCAGGCCCGAGGAACTCGACCCGGATGACCCCTATGCCGAGCCGAACCACCTGTTTCGCGGGTCAGGCGACGGCAGGTTCGACGAGGTTGAACCGAGGGGTGGAACCGCCGAAGCTCTTATTGCGACCAGCCGGGCCGCAAGCTTCGGCGACCTCGACAACGATGGTGACATCGACATTCTGGTCGTCAACAAGGATGCCCCGCCATACCTCCTCCGCAACCGGGTCGGCGAGAGTAATAATTGGATCATGTTCAGGGTTTACGATGCCGATGGGAACGAGGCGATCGGAACAATACTGAGGGTTGAGAGTGGAGAGACCACTCAATACCGCCAGGTTCAGCGGACCTACAGCTACTGTGCCAGCAACGACCCGAGGGTGCATTTTGGACTCGGTGCGAACACCAAAATTGAGCGTCTCACCGTCGCCTGGATGGGCGGTGAAGAGGAGGTCTTTGGGCCGTTCACTGCTGGTCAAAGCTATAACATCCGACGAGGGGAAGGGTCTGGCGAAGTTCCCGCGGAAATCCCAGGGGGTTGACTACTGCATCGGCGTTTTCGCCTGGAAATCCGTCAAACGGTTGGTTAGATCAGCGACCACATCGGGGTTCTCTGAGGCGATATCGTTTCGCTCCCCCGGGTCGCGGTGAAGGTCATAGAGTTCTGACCGTCCGTCCGATCCTGAGATCAATTTGTATCGCCCGTCGTTGACAGCCACCAAAGAACGGTCGAATTGAGAGTACTCCACCCCCGGATACTGCTTGAGCATGACTTCCAAGAAAACAGTGGGCCGCCCGAACTCCGCGAAGGACAATCGCGGAGGTGGTGCTTGTTGTGGGCTTGGCGGCAGCAGGCGAGAGTCCTCGGGTTGGTCTTCGTCAATTCCGCACAGATCGAGAATGGTAGGGAATATATCGATCAGTTGAACCGGGGCGGATACCCTTGATCCCTGGTGGACGGCCGGGGGATAACGGATGACCAACGGCACATGGAGAAGCGCGTCATACAATGTCATTTTGTGGTCCATCATTTCGTGATCGCCGAGGTGCTCGCCGTGGTCGGAGGTGATGATGACTACCGTATTGTCGAGCAATCCGCGTTCGCGAAAACCTTCAATAAGTTCACCCAGTCGGGCATCGAGGTAGGCAACCTCTCCGTCATATTGGGAGTGCATCACCTCAAATTCTGAGTCCGTAACTTCCATCCCAGGAACTTTGAGGACGTATCCAAGCTCGCGAGGGTGGAACCATCCGCGGGCCTCGGCGACCATGATCGGGTCGAAGTTGGCATCAACGAATTTCGAATCGAACGGAGGAGGCGGGCGGTAGGGGAGGTGGGGCTCGAAGTAGTTGACGAACATGAAGAACGGCCGATTCGTATCGTGATCCAGCCAGCGGAAGATTCGCTCGTTGGTGGTCGCAGCACCTTCGTCAATACCATCAGCGCTACGGCCGTCAGGGCGCCGTTCCCGCCAGATATCGAAAAAATTAGCAAATCCTTGTTGGAGGCCGGTCGCGGCGTTGAGCCATGCGTTGTTTGAAAACCCGACGGTTGCGTAGCCGTTTTCGGCAAGGACCTCGGCAATTGTTCGGTATTTTCGTCTCAATACCCTCGGAAGTTCGCAGGTCGTCTTGTGGTCGCGGGGGTAAAGGCCAGTGAAGAGAGAGGCGTGGGACGGCAAGGTCCACGATCCGGGGCTGAGACAGCGCTCGTAGACGACCCCCTCTCCGGCCAGGGCGGTGAGGTTCGGCGTCGTGTTTTTCGAGTACCCGTATGTCGAGAGGTGATCGGCACGAACAGTGTCGAGCACGATCAACAGCACATTTGGCCGGGGACGAGCACCACTGAAATCACAGGCGGCGAGGAGGGCGAGAAGGCCGAAGAATGCGGCCAGAACGAGAGGATGCCGTTGGTTCGACCTGATGAGGCGTGCAAGAAAAGGGTTCAAGAGGACTTCAATCACGGTTCGGACGGACATCTCAAAGAGAATAGCATCGTGCCGTAGGCCGTGGGGCTCAATAGGTTTTTGAGAATAAATCCGATTTCCGACGTTTTTCGGGGAAAGTGATAGGGTCGGAGAGTGCTTGAGGTTCTGCTCATGCAAACAAGCGAGGGAGGCTGATTATTTCTGATCAAGATCAGAATCATGGCGAATCTCGGGTGGATCCGGATCACCGGGATGTTCTTCCTCAATCCTCGTCGCTGATCATCATGTTGATTCTCTTTGGCGGGATCGGATTGGTGACTATCCTGTCGATCGTCAAGGGCGGCGCCGACATCGAGCGGCATGAGGGCGGGGGACTCAAGGCGTTTTCGCCTGAAGATTTCCCCGAGATCGAGTGGAACGACCCTTCGATTGATGAACCTGGGGCTGCAGGCCTCGATGGTACGACCGAGGCGTTCAAGGTGGCGCCTCCACCGTTTTCCGAGGACATTTTCCCGTGTTCGGAGTGTCATGCGGATATGGAACCTGATGTCGAACGCCGCGTTCTCGAGGACATGCACGACGACATCGTTCTCGATCACGGGCCGAAAGAACGATGGTGTTTCGACTGCCACAATGCGGATAATCGGGACAGGCTTCGTCTTGCAAACGGGACGCTGATCGGTTTCGACGAAAGCTATCGCCTGTGCGGACAATGCCACGGCACGATTTTCAGGGATTGGCGGCAAGGAATTCACGGGCGCCGTGTGGGCTACTGGAATGGAGCTAAGAGTTATTTATTGTGCGCCAACTGCCACAATCCCCACGCTCCAAAATTCAAGCCGATCAAACCGCTTCCACCGCCGGTCAGGCCCGAATTCCTGGGGAATCAGTGAAGGAGGAGACATGGGCAAAGGGGTGAATCACCGAGATGTGGATCGCCGGCACTTCCTCCGCGGGGCCGGCCTGGCCACCATGGCCACGATGGCAACCCGGTTTTCGGGGGCGTCTACTGAAGCAGTAGAACGGTTCTTGGCGACCCGGTTTGCGGAGTTGTCGCCGAAAGAGGTTGAGGCGCTTCTTGAGGATCTCGAGAGGGACTTCAGCCGGCGCTTCGGCAAGGAGATATCAGTCGAGGCGACTCCAGCGATGGACGACGTCGTGTTCGGCTACGGATTGGATATCTCACGATGTATCGGTTGCCGTCGATGCGTCTATGCGTGCGTCAAGGAAAACAACCAATCGAGAAATCCCCAAATCCATTGGATTCGCGTGCTGGAGATGGAGAAGGAAAAAGGCATTGACTTGGCGGAGAGTAATGCATATTACGATCCTGAACAGGTTCCTGAGGAGAAGTCCTTCTACCTTCCTGTGGCCTGTCAGCAGTGTCGTAACTCACCGTGTACGCGGGTGTGTCCGGTCAAGGCCACCTGGCAGGAAAAGGATGGAATCGTCGTCATCGACTACGACTGGTGTATCGGTTGTAGATGCTGTATGTCGGCTTGTCCTTATGGCGCCCGGCATTTCAACTGGGCCGAGCCGGAGTTGCCGGTCGATGCCGTCAATGCCAAGACCCACATCCTCGGGAACAGGCCGCGAATGAAGGGTGTCGTGGAGAAGTGCACCTTCTGCATCCAAAGGGTTCGAAACGGACGCTACCCGGCATGCTCGGAAATCTGCCCGGTCGGTGCTCGGAAATTTGGGAATCTTCTGGATGAAGAAAGTGAGATCCGGTACCTGATGCGGGAGAAACGAGTGTTCGTCCTCAAAGAAGAATTAGCGACGAAACCGAAATTCTACTACTTCTATGCGACATGATGCTCGTATTCATGTGCCGCTGGGGTTGAGTGAAGCATGATGACCAAAATCAAGAAGTTCTTCCTTTTTGTCCTCGGGTCAGTACGGCTGGTTCTGACTGGAAGCAAGGCCTATTGGACGTGGGTCGGCAGCCTGCTCATCCTGATCGTGTGGGGCGCATCAGCTTACGCAACTCAACTTCGGGATGGCCTGATCGTCACCAATATGCGCGACCAGGTTTCGTGGGCCTTTTTCATCGGGAATTTCACCTTCCTGGTTGGAGTCGCAGCGGCTGCAATTCTGCTAGTAATTCCCGCGTACGTCTACAACTGGAAACCAATCAAGGAGATTGCCATCTTCGGCGAGTTGCTCGCGATCAGCGCGATCACGATGTGCCTCCTGTTCGTCACTGTCGACATCGGTCGCCCTGAGCGTTTCTGGCATCTGATGCCATTCGTCGGCAGCCTCAATATTCCGTCCTCGTTGCTGGCCTGGGATGTCCTGGTACTCAATGGATATCTATTGTTGAATCTCTTCATCGTGACGCATCTTCTCTACAAGGCCTTTTTCAAGCGTGCCTACAACAAGGCCCTGATCGTGCCGATGATTCTGTTTTCGATTCCTTTCGCCATCAGTATTCACACCGTGACGGCGTTCGTTTACATCGGCATGGCCGGCCGACCCTTCTGGAATGCTTCGATTTTGGCGCCTCGTTTCATCGCATCGGCGTTTTGCTCAGGCCCTGCGATTCTCCTGATCCTGTTCCAGATCTTGAAACGGCTCAAGGTCGTCGATATCAAGGACGAGGCCATCTGGAAGATTGCCGAGTTAATGGCCTATGCCATGTTTCTCAACCTCTTCCTGTTCGGGGCCGAGATTTTCAAGGAGTATTACTCGGCCACCCATCACCTCCTCCACACTCAGTACCTCTACAGCGGACTGCATGGACACTCGGCACTCGTCCCCTATGCGTGGGCGTCGGTAATTTGCAGCACTGTGGCTTTTCTGCTGTTCCTGTTTCCGGCGACACGCAAGAATCTCATCACCCTCAACCTAGGGTGTCTGTTGATCTATGCGGGCGTGTACATCGAAAAGGGCATGGCCCTGGTAATCCCCGGCATGACCCCGGACACCCTTGGTGAAATCTATGAGTACACGCCGACTATGACGGAGGTCAGAATCGGCGCCGCGATTTTCTCCATCGGTTTTCTTGTCTTCACACTGATGTGCAAAGTCGCCATCCCGGTGCTCAAGGGTGATTTCACCGTCGACTCACTCAAGGAGCCTGTTGGACATAGGCCGCTGGCACAGTCGAGAAGTATGGATTGACCGGGGCCTCTGACCAACAGGCTCCTGGTTGATGCGCTGTGCGCATCGCTACGCAGACATGTCTTGAGCGGCCTTCCTCTGACGCCACCCCGCCACCAGCCGGCCGAGAAGGCCCACGACGAGGACTGGCGGGGCGACCAAAATGGCCAGGAGAAACGACCCGACA
>Ga0164315_10005244_pt1 | contig 10133 bp, 9 predicted proteins | sample GuaBasSedimGuay6_FD_113737 | JGI IMG/M metagenome (GOLD analysis project Ga0164315, IMG submission 113737) | Subseafloor sediment microbial communities from Guaymas Basin, Gulf of California, Mexico - Guay6, Core 4569-2, 0-3 cm | ecosystem: Environmental > Aquatic > Marine > Hydrothermal vents >... | reverse complement strand
TGGCGGTAGAGCATGGAATCTCCATCCTGGGGGATGTGCCGATCTTCGTCGCCCTGGATTCAGCCGATGTCTGGGCTCATCCCGAACTCTTTCTTCTCGATGAAAATAGACGTCCGACGGTGGTTTCCGGGGTGCCTCCAGATTATTTCAGTGAAACCGGTCAGCTCTGGGGCAACCCGCTCTATGACTGGGATCGTCACCGGAAGGATGGTTACGCATGGTGGATTGCCCGGACCCTTCATACGCTGGATCTGGTCGATGCGGTGCGCCTCGATCATTTTCGTGGTTTCTCCGCTTTCTGGGAGGTTTCGGCCTCTGAGACCACTGCGGTCGTCGGTCGCTGGGTTCCCGGTCCGGGAAGGGCGCTTTTTGATGCACTCCAGGGGGCGATCGGCTCGCTGCCGATGGTTGCCGAGGATCTCGGTGAGATCACGCCGGATGTACTGGAACTTCGACGGAACCTCGGCCTGCCGGGCATGGCGATTCTGCACTTTGCCTTTGGGCCCGAACCACGCTCTACCTTCATTCCTTACCAACTGCAAAAGGACATGGTGATTTACACCGGAACCCACGACAACAATACGACCGTCGGTTGGTACACCGGAGACGCAACTGATGAAGAGCGGGATCTCGTCAGGCGGTACACGGCTTCGGACGGGTCCGACATCAGCTGGCAGCTCATTCGTCTCGCAATGGCGTCGGTCGCCGATGTCGCGATCATCCCTCATCAGGATCTGGTCGGGCTGGGCGCCAAAAGTCGAATGAACACACCCGGTGTGGCCGAGGGGAACTGGACCTTTCGTTTGTCCCAAACGATGCTGGATCCGTTCATCGCCTCCCGTTTCAGGAATCTGGTCGAAACCTTCGGCCGCGTGCGAGCTGAAGGAGGACGCCTTTGACGACACTTCCACACCGGCAGCTTTCGCTGAGACCGGATCAATTGGCCCCGGAGATTCTTCGGCTGGCCCAGGCCGAGGCGCCGCAGGCTGAGTTCTTTCAGCGGCTGTGTGAAGCGCTGGCATCGACGGTTCGAAGCGGTACGGTCAACCTCTGGGTGATTGAGGGGCCGGTGTGGCTGGACCTCCGGTGGGACCGGATGAGCGGTTTCTCGGCCCGCAGATGCTCGGCGCCAAAGACCGAAACCGTTGAAAACCTGTGTCCACTGGCGGGTTGGGAGCCCGAGGGGTGGGATCACGACGTCTTGACCGTGCGTGCCTCTCGGAGCCAGGGACCCTCGAGTATCACCGTCCTGGGGCTCGTGGCAGGGGATCGAAAAGCCGGATGGCTGGCCTTCCCAGGCTCTGATCCGGCCTATCTGCTCAAACGGGAAGCCGAGGAGTTTCTCAAGGTCTCGGAGACGCTGGCCATCGCGCTGGAACAGCAGCGTCTTCTGGCCGCCATCAGGGAGCGCGTCAAGGAGCTGACCTGTACCTATGGACTCTCCGGATTGACCGAAGGTCCGGATTCGCTTGAAGAACTGCTGGGCAGGGCTGCAGAACTGATACCACCCGCACTGCAATGGCCGGAGATTGCAGTCGCCGCCATCGTTCTGGATGGGCAGTCCCATGGACACTCCGTGGTTGAGATTAACGATGGCTTTCGTACGCCGCTGATCATCGGGGGCGCCGAACGAGGATGGGTCGAGGTGGCCTACACCGAGGATCGACCCCGGTTGGGGGATTCCGCTTTTCAGCCGGAGGAAGTCGAGCTGCTGGCAACAGTTGCCCGGCAGATTGCCGCATTGGTCGAGCGGAGGGAGAGCCGGGCAGAGCGCGAGAAGTTGGAGCGGCGACTTCGCCACTCTGATCGCCTGGCGACGATTGGAACGCTTTCGGCCGGTGTGGCGCACGAGTTGAACGAACCGCTCGGTGCGGTCCTGGGATTTGCACAGTTGGCCTCGGGCCATCCGGATGTACCCGAGGCAGTCGCTGGAGATCTCAAGAAGATCGAGGACGCGGCCCTCCACGCCCGGGAGATAGTTCGACAGCTGATGCTCTTCGCCCGGCGGGATCCACCCTTGACGCAGCCGACCGAATGGGAAGCGGTTGTCACGGCGGCGCTGGCCTTGATGACCGTGCGGTGCCGTGACGCAGGCGTCGTTGTTGTGGAGGAATTCCTCGGTGAGGGTGTATTCGTCGATGCAGATCCCGCCCGGCTCCAGCAGGTGGTCGTCAATTTGATTGCCAATGCCGTTCAGGCAATGCCTGATGGAGGTACGCTGACCCTCAGAACTCGGGCCGAGGGAAACGATGCCGTGTTGGAGGTTGAGGACACGGGTGTCGGCATGGACGAACGAGTGCGGGAACGGGTCTTCGTGCCCTTTTTTACGACCAAGGACGTCAACGAGGGAACGGGACTGGGGCTGGCGGTCGTGCACGGCATCGTGACGGCTCATGAGGGGAGCATTCGGGTTGACAGTAGTCCCGGTGAAGGGACTCGCTTTGAGGTTTGCCTGCCGCAGACGGCGCAGGCTGCCGGCTGATCCTGATCCTTTAATCTAACCCCGGCCTTCGGGAGAGCCCAGGAACCGACGCAAGGCCGAAGGCCTGCCGAGCCGCCCCTGGGGATTCTCCGACGCTTCTGTAGAATCCTGAAGTCAGGAAGCTCTTGAAAGGAGATCGTGGCGTGACAGAGGGTGCGAAAATTCTGGTTGTTGACGATTCTCCAGCGACGCTCGAAGTAGTCGGGCGGATTCTGAGGCAGAGCGGCCACTCAGTCGAAACGGCGCCTGATGTAACCGGTGCGGTTGAACGACTGGACGGAGGACCTTTAAATCTGGTCATTACGGATTTCCGAATGCCCGGGGCTGATGGGTTGGACCTGGTCCGGCATGTCCGAGAGAATTTTCCCGAAACGGCGGTCGTCATGCTGACCGGCTTTCCATCGATCGAAGGGGCGGTCGAGGCGGTCAAGGGCGGGGCGGAGGCCTATCTGACCAAGCCCTTCACCCAGGCGGAGTTATTGAACACCGTCACCACGGTGCTGCAGGCCTTCGAGGGTCGGAGACCTCAAGGCCAGGGGACGTCGACGGCCCTGCCGTTGGTTGGCCGGTCCGAAGCCGTTCGGGCGCTTCGGGCGGCAGTTGAAGTTGCCGCCGCCGGCTCGAACCCGGTGTTGATCGAGGCGCCGGTCGGTTCCGAAGGCGAGGCCGTGGCCAGGGCCATTCACGACGGCAGTACCCGTTCAAGAAACGCCTTTACCGTGGTCCACTGCGAGTTATTGCTCGACCCATGCCGGGAGCTGTTCGGTTCCGAAAAGACGGCCTCGCTTGTCGAAGGGTGCGATGGGGGCACCCTGGTGTTAAGGGCGCCCGAGGCACTGGATATCGTTGCGCAGATTCACCTGATGAGGTTGTTCCAGGAAAGTCGATGTGTCCCAGTCGGTGGTGGGCGAGGTCCATCGGTCGATGTTCGGGTTGTGGCCCTGACCTCGAGGGATCTCGAGCGGCAGGCAGGGACCGGGCACCTGCGCCGGGATCTCCTAGAGCGTCTTTCGGAGCAGCGAATCCGAATGGTGGGGCTGGCCTCGCGGAGTGAGGATGTTGTTGATCTTGTCCACGAAATCGCCTCGCGGGAAAGTGCTCTCCTCGGGTGTGCAACGGCATCGTGGTCGGATCGGGCCCTTGATGCCCTGGTCAAGGTCCCATGGCTTGGGGATTTGACGGATTTGTCTTCCGTCGTTCAAGCCGTCGTAGCCAGAGTGGCCGGTCGTCCCATTGAGGTCGTGGACCTTCCTGCACGATTTCGTTTCAATGCGTCGGTCATCGAGGGAGAGATTCCGACGTTGCGGGAAATGGAAGCCGAGCATATCCGGGCCGTGCTCCTCAAGGTCGGCGACAACAAGACGGAGGCCGCACGGCTTCTGGGTATTGATCGAAAAACGCTGCGGTCCAAGGTGGGGGTGTAGTCTATTGCCATAAGCCACAAAGAGAGCAGCTACAAAAAGGCACAAAAAGAGAGGCCAGATCATCTGCTGTGCCTGTGTTCCGGACCGGTAGCAGGAACCGGTACGGTAGCCGGCGGCCGGTGGAACCAGTGCGGCCGTTGCCCTGCATTATGGTGTCGAGTTTCAAGTATCGAGTTTCAAGTTTTCAGCCGCCGCAATGCTACACTCCGCCTCCGGCCGTATTGGGCCGCATCGAGTCATGACGAAGGACACGAAACCCGTCACGCCGCCACTGGATGGCATGCTTGATCTTGACGAGCCCGAGTTCGAGGCTCCGAGTGTCGATGAAGGTCCTGCCCCAGAGTGGAGCGGCAACGAACTGCTCCAGATCGATGTCAAGGGCAAGATCTGGGTGCGCGGTGGTCGTTTCTTCGACGGACGGGTCGTCGGCAAGGTCGGAGGCGAGGATGGGGAAGCTGTCATCGCCATGCTGGCCGACCGGTTCCAGGCTCTCGAGGACCGGTGGCTTCTCCTGGAGAAGGACGTCTCCGGCATCCACAACATGGTTCGGCACATCAAGTCTCTGCGCTCCTTCATTCACTGGGTCGAGGGCGCCAAGGCCATCGGCGATTTTGAGGCGTTGCTCGAAAAGGCATCTGGTGAGCTTGAGCGAATCGAAACACAGTTGGCAACTGGCCGGGCCGCCAAAGAACAGTTGATCGACGAGGCGGAAAAGCTGGCGGATTCCAACTCATGGCGTTCAACCGCCGATACCGAGGCCGAGTTGATGGAACGGTGGAAACGGGCAGGCGCCGGTGGCGGAGACGAAGACGAGATCCTGTGGCAACGATTCAAGACCGCACGAAGCCGGTTTTTTGACCGTCGCTACGAGCATGGGGCTGAGGTTCGGGAGAACCGCCGAACTGGGCAGCAGGCCAAGGAGGATTTAATCACCCAGGCCGAGGCCCTCAATTCATCGACTGACTGGGGCGCTACTTTCGACGCAATGCAGGACTTGATGGAACAGTGGAAAAGGACCCCGTCGGCAGGACGAAAAACTGACGATGAGCTCTGGAACCGTTTTCGTGCTGCCCGGGAACCATTCTTCGAGGCTCGCAAGAAGCAGTTCGCTGAAAACCGACGGCAGCAGAGCCGAGGTGCGAGGGATCAGGGGCGCCCGAGAGGCCGGTCTCAGGCGCCGCGGGATCGGGGTGGTTCAGCTTCCCCAGGCGCCCGACGCTCGTCCAATCAGGGGAGCCTCCATGCCTCCCTGGCCGAACTGGTCGGGCCGCTCCGGGATATGTTTCCGGCTGATCGGAAGAAGGAAGAGGACGACTAAGGGCCTGTGGTGCAGAGGCTGGTTGCGTAGCCGTAGTGCAAAACGGGGCGAAAGCCTCTGCCCCGCATAGTGTTGACCGATTTTTGAAAGAGGCTTTTTTCTGTAGCTTTTCGCCTGCGTACATGCCGATGATTCCGGAACTTGCCTACACCATGTTGGCCTGCGCCCGCATCGGCGCGATCCACTCAATCGTATTCGGCGGTTTCTCTTCAGAGTCCATCCGAGACCGCATCATCGACGCCCGGGCCAAGGTGGCGGTCACCGCCAATGAGGGTGTTCGGGGGTGTCGACGGCTCCACCTCAAAGAAACGGTCGATCGGGCGGTTTATGGTTCACCGTCGCTGACTCGGTTTCTGCCGCCTCGACCGGTAGCGCTGAAGCCCGGCCGGTGCGCCTCTGATATACTGACGACATGGAAAATACTGAGCCGCTTTTTCGTCAAGTGTTTGAATTGCCGTTGGATAAGCGGGCTGAGCTTGCTGCGAGACTCTTGAAAAGTCTCGATGATCTCTCGGATCAGGAGGCCGAGATACTCTGGGCAGCCGAAGCGGAGCGAAGGCTTCACGATCTTCAGAATGGACAGGCAAAATCGATTCCGGCAGATGAGGTCCTACGGAAAGCAGAGCGCCTCCTGAATGACTGAAGTGAGGCTTCACGAGGAAGATGAGATCTTGGTGCTCGCAGTTATGCGCGACAACAGGCGACCGGGATATTGGAAGCGTAGAATCTAGCGGCGCGGTTTCTGTTCTCCATTCCCGGCCTTCGGGGTCGCGCGAGCGCGCCCCCGCTCGGTCTTTTCCCGGAGGGGCAACATCGTTCGTATTGGGAAGGGAGTCGCCCCTCCGGGAAACGACCTCGGCGGCCTGCGGCTTCGGCCGAGATTCGGTCACTGATGCCGTCTGTGGCCCCTGAGGCCTGAAGCCTGAAACCGGCTTGGGTCAGCCCAATCATCCCTTCGGTGGAAGGGGTGATTCGAGATCCCGGGCATCTTCGTCGGCAAAGAGGACGTCGACGGCGAGGATCCGGCCCTGGCCCCACTGTCCCTCGGCCAAGAGCCAGGAGCGCACGAAGTCGGCCACTCTGACTCTACAGGTCTCGCGCACCAGATCGATGCGTTGAGGTGAGCCGGCCCGGGCGCTCAGGCGGAGTGTCAGGCTCTGTTCCAACTCTTCCATCACCTGGGTCTCATCGAAGCGCAGCCAGCTGTTCTCGATGCGTTTCTCCATGCCGGCGGTGTGGATGGCCGGAGGCTGGGTGGGCCTGATCGCGGGTGCATGGACCAGGCAGATGCCGTCTTTCACGTCGAGGGTCCATCGGTCCTCGAGGCGCAGGTGGTAGCGGTAGGTGACCGGCACCCGGATTTCGGATACGGTCACCCCCAAGGGCACGAGATCATACAAGGCACGCTTCTCATCGCGTCGCTCGAAGATCTCGGTTGCTTCGAGTTGCGCCACTTCCAACAACATCCCTTCGGTTCCCAGCCGTGGTATCGCGGCGGTGAAGGTCTCGGTGATCGTGGTTGACGTAAACCCGGCCCCTAGTTGCTCGATAGCCCCTGCTGCTCGATCGACGGCTTCGAGCGCCGTCTCCTTTCCGATCTGGAGGGCAGACTGGATCACGAGCCATCCGATGATCAGCGCCGCAATCGTGACCACGGGCCATCGGATGAGGCGGAGCGTGCGAAGCCAGGGGATGGGGTCGGAGTCAGCTTTCATGGGGGGATTGTAGCCGGGTTCTCGGGGTCGAAGAGTCGAAACCGGCGGAGCCGGAAACAATAATGAGCGGAGCGCCTTGAACCCGAAGAAAGTCGGTAACGGTAACGGTAACGGTAACGGGCTGGGGCTCGGGAACACCCCACGGTGTGCGATCAATGGCAACCCATTCCGAACGTAGACGGTTCTTCTACCCACACCTCCAGCACTGAATCGATCAACCTGGAAATTGTAACAGGAGGGGCAAGAGGGGAAGCTGGGGATGAAGGATGAAGGCGCGGGCGTCTACAATACGCTGATGAGCGAAGATGCTGAAATGAACAGGTCCTTCCAAGGGCCCAGAGCCTGGTTTTGGGGTAGCGTCGCCGGTTGGACGCTCCTGCACATCCTGCTGGCGGCTCAATTGCCGGTCTCGGGTGACGAGGCTTACTACTGGGACTGCGCACGTCATTTTGACTGGGCCTACTTCGACCAGCCGGGTCTGATGATCTGGCCCATTGCTTTTTTTCGTCTGATTCTGGGTGACATCTCCCTGGCGGTTCGGGCGCCGGCATTGATGGCAAGTTTCATCATCGCACCGATGATGCTGGGGTTGATCCGGCGGTTGGGGGGCGGCTACTCCCGCGCTACGGTCGCTTACAGTCTGCTCCATCTGATGCCGTTGTTTTTTCTGGGATCCTTGTACGAAAGCACCGATATCGGAATGGCTGCGGCGTACATCGGTGCGACCTGGGCTGCAGTTGCTGTGGCGCAGGGGGACCGTCGAGGCTGGTGGGGCTTCGGTCTGGCGATGGGTCTGGGTTTTCTGGCCAAGTTTCCGATTGTCATGGCGCTTCCGCTCATTCTTGTGGCCCTTGGCAGGAAGGAGGCCAGGGACGATCTGGTGACGGCGACACCGTGGTTGGCAGCATTGATGTCCCTGGCGCTGACGGCGCCGGTATGGATCTGGGCCGTTTCGAACAATTGGGACAATATCTTCTTCCAGGGAATGAGGCGGATGGAGGGCAGTGGCCTGACCCTGAAGTACCTCGGTGAATTTCTGGGCGCCGGCCTGGGGCTGGCCACGCCATTTCTGGCGATCGCCATAGTCCTGGCACTGTGGCATTTCGCATCAAAAGGCCAAGTGGACCGGTGGGTGGTCATCACGGCGTCGATGATACCGTTCCTCGTCTTTGGGCTGATTTCCCTGAGGAGCAGGATTGGGGCGCACTGGGGCGGACCCGGCATGCTGATCGGCGCCGTGATTCTGTCCCTGGTGGCGTTCAAGGGGCGACGGTGGTTGATTGGGTCCGGCGCGGTCTTCGGCTTGGCGATTTCACTGGCGATCATCGGAATTGTGCTCGTGCCGGAGTTCTTGATGGACGCGGAGTGGAGTTATGCCGGTCGGCCCAAGCGCTTCAATACTGGTGAACTGTCGCGCCTGGTGGGTAACGAAGAAATAGGCGCTGAGCTCCAACGGCGGCTGGAGCCAGGAGAGATTCTCCTGTTTACAAGCTACACCGATACCCATCTCTTTGCGTTTCTCTCCGAGGGGCAGTTGAAGACCCGACTGGCAAGCCTTGCCGATGGAAAGCACGGACTGGCTTCCCTCTACTGGTATGAATCGGGAGATCTGATCGGGAAGGACGCCCTGGTTGTGACACCCAAGGGCCGACTGGTGCGGCTGCTGCCAATCTACTGCACTGAAGTTGAAGAGCTCGAACCTGTCGAAATTTTCCGTAACGACGAGGTCATTCGCCGGTTGTTGCTTGTTCGATGCCGGGGTGTTACACGTGATCAGGGCGCGTTCGCACGCTAGCAGCGGGTGTTTTTTGGCCTTGATGCTGTCCACAATGCGATGTGTGTATTGGCCAAAATCCACCCGCTGCTAGCGAAAGATGCGCTGCGCGCATCCCGGATGGGGCTAAATGCCTGCCTCCAGCGCTCGCTGATGCCGATCCCGAAAGACGCCCCAAACTCCGGCCAGGATCATCACCATTCCGGCCAGCATCGTCACTGTGATCTGCTCACGGTAAACCAGCCAGCCAAGGAAGACCGCGATGACCGGGTTGACGTAGGTGTAGGTCATGACGATGGGTGTCGGAAGCAGGGCCAGTCCGAGAAAGCCGGTACCGAGGGCGCCGAGTAGAAATCCGGACGGCCTGCGTCGTTCGATGCGGGCCTCGGCGAACGCAACCCACATTGGCATCGTACCGACGATCAAGGCCACAAGCCCTGAATCGACGTGCTGTTCGGCCCAGTTGACGCCTCCGTTACCGCCGACCCACATCAAGAGTCCGCTGACGATGATCACCGCGGCCTCGGGGCCGGCTTCAGGATCGCTGATTTTGGATGTGGCCCCGGGTTGTACTCAGGAAAGTTGTCAGAACGGGAGGCGGCTTTAGTCGGAATCGACTTCTCAACCCGTTCAATCCTGCACGCCCAGGCGGTGGCTGCCAGAGAAGGCCTTTCGGTTCGATACGTAAACCAAGACTACCTGGAATTTGACACGGACGAACGATTCGACCTCGTGATGATGATCATGTGTGACTACTGTGCCCTCAGTCCCTCCCAGAAGAATCTAAAGGGGACACTGCCGAACTCTTGACGGCGCGTTGGGTGCTGACGCCGTCGCGGTCCCTGACGCGGCCCCGGCCTTCTGATGCTGTCGCGGTCATCTGCCCCTGTCACCGGACGCGGTCAACGGTCCCCTGTTCTCGAGCCCCGGCCTTCGGGGCCGCTTCGCGCCCCCGCTCGGTGCATTTTCCTCAAGGGCAACATTTCAGAAATTGGGAGAGCATCGCCCTTGAGGAAAATGACCTCGGCGGCCTACGGCTTAGCCGGGAGACTCGTTCACCAACGCGCTCGCCGTGGGTTGCCACCTCTGACGTTGTCCGAAACGCGGCGAAGGTCGGGAGGATGCCCCAGGACAACATCAGAAATGGCACTTATGTAGCGCGCTACATATTGGCACGCCCCGGTTTGACGTTCTTGGCGCTCTCGGGTTATGAGGCGGTCGCTCATCAAACCCTGGATGCGCGCAGCGCATCACTAGGAGCGCGTACCGTATTGGCCCCTTGAGGTCACGATTTGCCTCAAGGTGGCGGCGCAAAGGCCAATCCGGCCACGCTCCTAGCTTATCGCGCTTCGCGCGAGTGGATAAATGGAGTTCATTCTCGAAAAAGCTGGGCAGGAGAGGGCGGCATTGGGGCGAATTT
>Ga0164315_10005243_pt1 | contig 10134 bp, 12 predicted proteins | sample GuaBasSedimGuay6_FD_113737 | JGI IMG/M metagenome (GOLD analysis project Ga0164315, IMG submission 113737) | Subseafloor sediment microbial communities from Guaymas Basin, Gulf of California, Mexico - Guay6, Core 4569-2, 0-3 cm | ecosystem: Environmental > Aquatic > Marine > Hydrothermal vents... | reverse complement strand
TAATATGTATTTTTTAATTTGAAATAAGGATCAATTATGAAAGTAAAGGCATTACTATTATCGCTGGTTTTTTGCGTTAGCCCAATTGCGAATGCAGTTGATTATGGCAAGCTTGCCGATTCTGTGGATGCGGACAAAGCATCAGATTCAGTCGATAAAGAAAAACTCAAAAGTTCGTTGAGTTCTGATGGTGTTGACTATAAACAGGCAGTCTCATCTGTTGATAAAGAAAAAGCTAAAGAATCGGTAGATGTAGAAAAAGCTAAAGCTGCTTTCGGATACTAAAGCTTGTGTCTCCCCGCAAACAGTGCGGGGCGCTATCTTTTTGATTATTAAATAGTTATTTGTTTCCGTAAACGGTAATTTCTAATTTAATCGTTGTTTTTCATATCAGCCATCTCTTATTTTGATAATGAGGGGTAAGCTGCATTTCCATCCAAAATTGATTATTCACACCATTCTTTAGCGTTATCAGTAAGTTATTGATATACAGTTATGCCGCTTGTTTGCTAAGATTGCGCCATTTTCAAGATAACGGCACCGATCAGGGTGCACTAAATATTTAGGGGTTTGAATGTTTTCCAAAGATACAAAAATTGAAGGTTATGATGAGGCGTTATGGGCGGCAATGCAGCATGAAGTAAGCCGCCAGGAAGAACATATTGAGCTGATCGCTTCGGAAAATTATGCCAGTCAGCGCGTTATGCAGGCGCAAGGCTCGGTGTTAACCAATAAATACGCCGAAGGTTATCCTGCTCGCCGTTATTATGGCGGTTGTGAAAATGTGGATGTCGCAGAGCAACTTGCCATCGACCGAGTAAAGCAGTTATTCGGCGCAGAATATGCCAATGTTCAACCGCACTCAGGCTCACAGGCCAATGCTGCGGTTTACATGGCATTATGTAAACCCGGCGATACGGTGTTAGGCATGTCACTGGCTGATGGCGGTCATCTTACACACGGTTCACACGTGAGTTTTTCTGGCAAAATTTATCATGCAGTTCAGTATGGTTTGAATAATGAAACCGGCCTGGTTGATTATGATGAAGTTCAGCGTCTGGCCGATGAGCATAAACCGAAAATGATTGTGGCCGGTTTTTCAGCCTATTCACGGGTGATGGACTGGAATCGTTTCCGCGCCATAGCAGATTCCTGTGGCGCTTATCTTTTTGTTGACATGGCACATGTTGCCGGCCTGGTTGCCGTAGATTTATATCCAAACCCTGTTGCAGTAGCCGATGTCGTAACGTCGACCACACATAAAACATTACGTGGTCCACGCGGTGGCATTATTCTCGCCGGTGAGCGCTCATTGCTTAATAATGAAGATATTGCAAAAAAATTAAATTCGGCGATCTTCCCGGGTACGCAAGGTGGACCGTTAATGCATGTTATTGCTGCTAAAGCGGTTGCCTTTAAAGAAGCACAGGAGCCTGAATTCGCAATCTATCAGAAACAGGTTATTGTGAATGCGCAGGCGATGGCAAAAGTGGTGCTGGACCGTGGTTATAAAGTTGTCTCTGGTGGCACCGACAATCATCTGTTCCTGTGGGACCTGACAACAAAGAATCTAACCGGAAAAGTGGTCGAAGCTGAGCTGGGTAAAGCCCATATCACAGTCAATAAAAATGCGGTGCCAAATGATCCGCAATCACCTTTTGTTACCAGTGGTATTCGCGTCGGCACCCCGGCGATGACAACCCGCGGCTTTACTGAGCAGGACGCTTTGGACCTGGCGACCTGGATGTGTGACATTATAGACAGTATCGAGAATGACCGTGCTGACGTGGCAATAATAAGTAGCGTTCGTGAAAAAGTGACTGAGATTTGCAAACGGTTACCTGTTTACCAACGTTAATTATGAAAGTTAATAGTAACTATTCAGCATAAAGAAAAATTCTACTTTCATTCACCACGAAGTTCACGTCCTTCGTGGGTTTCGTGGTTTAAAAATAATTAATCCTGGCAGCGAGAAAATATGCATTGTCCATTTTGTTCAGCACCTGATACACGTGTGATCGATTCGCGATTATCTAATGATGGCGACCAGGTTCGTCGTCGACGTGAATGTGTTTCATGCAGTGAGCGTTTTACTACCTATGAAAGTGCTGAACTCAATATGCCACGTATTGTGAAGCAGGATGGCAGCCGTATGCCGTTCAAGGAAGAAAAACTCAGTACCGGCGTAATGCGGGCATTAGAAAAAAGGCCGGTTAACACTGAGCAGATTGATGCTGCACTGAACCGCATCAAACACCAGTTGCTGGCAGCAGGTGAGCGTGAAGTGAATTCTGCAATAATCGGCAACCTGGTTATGGAAGAGCTGCTGGCCCTGGATCAGGTGGCTTATATTCGTTTTGCATCGGTTTATCTGGATTTTAGTGACATTAATGCGTTTCGTGATGCCATAGAAAAACTTGAGCAAAGTAAAGCAAAGCAAAAAAGAAGAAACACTGATTGATCACGTTTTGCGCATGCCCGGCTAAACCCCTGTAGCATAAAATTATGAGCAACCACAATAGTAGCAGCGTTGAGTATATGCAACATGCAATACGGCTTGCACAAAAAGGAGCATATAGCACAGACCCGAATCCAGCCGTTGGTTGTGTCATCGTAAAAAATGACAAAATTATTGGCGAAGGCTGGCATCGACGGGCGGGTGAAGCACATGCTGAAGTTCATGCATTAAAGCAGGCCGGTAGCCAGGCAATAGCTGCCACCGTGTTTGTTACCCTGGAACCCTGCAGTCATACCGGTAGAACACCGCCGTGTGCAAATGCATTAATTAATGCCGGGGTGAAAAAAGTTGTTGTCGCGATGTCTGATCCCAATCCATTAGTTGCCGGTGATGGATTAAAAAAATTACGCGATGCCGGCATAGAAGTAGAAAGTGGCTTGCTGGCGGCGCAGGCAGCTGAATTAAACCCGGGCTTCATTAAGCGAATGCAAGCCGGGCGCCCGTTTGTGCGAGTGAAATTGGCAATGAGTCTGGATGGCCGCACAGCGATGGCCTCAGGTGAAAGTCAGTGGATAAGCAGTGAAGCCTCACGTAATGATGTGCAGCGTTTACGTGCGGAAAGCTCTGCTATTTTAACCGGCATAGGAACTGTTCTGGCGGATGATCCATCGATGAACGTCAGGCTGAAGGCAGCCGAACTTAAGGTTGACCGGGTAAGGCAGCCAAAACGCATTGTGCTGGATAGCCAGCTGCGAATGCCAGCGGATGCGAAAATAGCGTCTTTAGCAGGGCAATGTATTGTATATACCACAGTGAATGTGGATAACAGGGACAGTTATCCCTTTATAATTGAACAGTGCGCTGCTTTGAGCAATGAGCAGGGTGCTAAAATAGATCTTAAGGCTTTAATGCAGGACCTGGTGAAAAAAGAAATTAACCTGCTGCATGTGGAAGCAGGGGCAGTTTTATCTGGTGCTCTTTTAAAAAATGACCTGGTTGATGAAATCATTATTTATATGGCACCTCACATAATGGGTGACAGTGCAAAAGGACTGTTTCATTTGCCCGGATTAGAACAGATGAAAGATAGAATTTCACTGAAAATAAATGAACTGAGATCTATCGGAAATGATATTCGAATTACTGCGCAACCAGTGATTAAGCACTGAATTGCGTGCTGGATTTACGTGCTTAATTTGAGATGAACCAGGAATTCGAAACAAGAGGTTAGTTATGTCTACAGTAGTTGTGGTAAAAAAAGCAGGAAAAGTCTGTATAGCGGCAGATAGCCTGACCAGTTTTGGCGATTTAAAACTTAACTCGGTCTATGATGCGGCACACGATAAAATATTACATTTTGATGAAAACTATCTTGGCATAGTGGGCAGTGCAGCGCATCAACTGGTGCTGGAAAGCCTGCTGACCGGTAAAAAAACGGCCAGCAAAAAAAATCAGGATAAAAACCAGGATAAACGCCAGGATAAACGCCAGGATAAAACAGCGGATATTGATTTTTCTTCACGGCTTTGTATTTTTGAAACATTTCGTGCATTACATCCTGTGTTAAAGGATAAATATTTTTTAAATGCCAAAGATGAAGACGACGATCCATATGAATCGACACAGATCGATGCATTGATTGCCAATCCTTTTGGCATTTTTGGTATCCATTCATTACGCGAAGTAACAGAATATAAAAAATTCTGGGCGATTGGCTCGGGTGCAGAATATGCTTTAGGTGCAATGTTTGCGCTTTACGACAAAACCTTCTCAGCAGAAGAAATTGCACATGCTGGTGTTGCCGCAGGCGCTGAATTTAATAATGCCTCCTCAATGCCATTGAGCAGTTATGAAACCGACTTAAAGCAGTTGCAATCGGTAGCTAAATAACAAAATACCAGATAGCGAAATAGATAACACTATGTTTACCGGAATAATTGAAGCGCTTGGTCGTATTAAAAAAATCGAACCCGTTGGCGGCGATATGCGCCTGCATGTCGATGCCGGTTCGCTCGATATGTCCGACGTGCAACTTGGCGACAGCATTGCAGTGAATGGTGTTTGCCTGACTGCCATTGAGTTTGATAACAAACACTTTGTAGCAGATGTGTCCAATGAGACGATTGCATTAACCAGTTTGAAAGACCTGGCCACGGGTAGTGAGGTTAACCTGGAAAAGGCCCTGTTACCGACAACACGCTTAGGCGGGCACCTGGTCAGTGGTCACGTAGATGGTTTAGGTGAAGTGCTTGCTATCAAAGAAGCATCACGCTCAATTCAACTCCAAATTAGAGCGCCTGAAGAATTAAAACATTATATTGCGATGAAAGGATCAATTTGTATTGATGGTACCAGTTTGACGGTAAACAATATTAGCAATAATGATTTTGAAATAAACATTGTTCCGCATACACAGCAACGGACCATTATTAAAAATTACAAACCGGGTACAAAAGTAAATCTTGAAGTTGATTTGATTGCCCGTTACCTGGAAAGGTTGTTAATGAAACAGGACGATAGTGCGAGTAATGGGATTACACTTGAAACATTGGCCAAAGCAGGTTTTGTTAGGTAGGGTGGGCAGGTTTTATGCCCACGCGGTTTCAAACATATTACACGTGGGCATAAAAATCATGCTCACCCTACAGAGTATGCAGGTTTTTAAAGTAAATTGAATATTATGAAATTAAACACAACAGAAGAAATCATCGAAGACATCCGCCAGGGCAAAATGGTTGTTATTATGGATGATGAAGATCGCGAAAATGAAGGTGATCTTTTAATGGCGTCATCTGCTGTAAGCGCAGATGACGTTAATTTTATGGCGCGTTATGGTCGCGGCCTGATTTGTATCACCTTAACGCAGCAACGTTGCCAGCAATTAAACCTGCCGCTGATGATCCATGGTACAGATGCTATTGAAAGCACTAATTTCACCATGTCTATTGAAGCTGCAGAAGGCGTTACTACCGGTATTTCTGCCGCTGATCGCGCAGTAACCATAGCTGCTGCCGTTAAACCGGATGCTTCACCAAAAGATATTGTGCAGCCGGGGCATATTTTTCCGCTTATGGCACAGCCCGGGGGAGTGTTAACACGTGCAGGGCATACCGAAGCTGGATGTGACCTGGCCGGTCTGGCGGGTCTGGAAGCGAGTTCAATGATTGTGGAAATTCTAAATGAAGATGGCACCATGGCGCGCCGTCCGGATTTGGAAAAATTTGCAGAGCAGCATGATTTAAAAATTGGCACGATAGACGATCTCATCAGCTACCGGCTGAAAAATGAAAAAACAGTCGATCGTATTGCAGAATGTGACTTCCCGTCACAATACGGTGATTTTAGATTAATAGCCTACCGTAATAGTCTTGATGCACTGACGCACTATGCGCTGCTTAAGGTAGAGGGTGAAATGGATTCAGAAGAGCCGGTAATAGTGCGCGTTCATATGAAAAATGCATTAACCGATGCTTTTGGTTCACAGGATATAAAATCATGGCCACTACAGGATGCACTGAAACAGGTTGCAAAAGCAAAACAGGGTGTCGTTGTTGTACTGAGCCTGCCAGATGAAGACGCGGTTATTTTACAGTGGATGGCAGAAAATTCAGATATTGAGCAGGCTGATGTGGTTAAAACAAAACAGCCGGTAGATTTAAGAACAGACGGTGTCGGTGCGCAGATACTGATGGATTTAGGTGTGAAGAAAATGCAGTTGATGACCGCGCCAAAAGTTATTCATGGTCTGGCTGGTTTTGGACTGGAAGTGGTTGACTATATTTCTGGTAAAGAAGTTAAAAAATAAATTAGATAGTTATTTACAAGACGCATGAAAAGGATACCCTGTAGGCTAGACTACAGCATCCATGCTGTAGACAATCCTGATTACAGGGTATCCATTTCATGCATCACAATAATAAGACGAGAGAATAATGAGTGAAAGTAAAATAATTGAAGGTAGTTTGCAATATAAAGAAGGCCGTTTTGCAATCGTGGTGGCACGCTTTAATGGTTATATTGTTGAAAGTTTGCTTGCCGGTGCAATGGATACACTCATTCGACATGGGGTATCCGCATCGGATATTACTGTGGTTCGCGTTCCCGGTGCATTTGAACTGCCGGTTACGGTACAACAACTTGCGCAGTCAGGCAATTACAATGCGATTATTGCCCTGGGTGCAGTGATACGCGGTTCAACACCACATTTTGATATTGTGGCAAATGAATCAGCAAAAGGTTTATCCGCCATTGCACTCGATCATGGTATGCCAATCATTAACGGTATTCTAACCACAGAAAATATTGAGCAGACCATTGAGCGTGCCGGCACTAAAGCAGGTAACAAAGGTGCAGAAGCTGCTGCCGTGGCCATTGAAATGGTCGATATTTTTAAACAACTGGATTAAGTTGTTCGTTATAACGTTGTTATTAAGATATGTCAGAATCAAAAGAGCCAGTCTCGAATAAAGCTTCAGCCAATAAAGGGCTAGCCAATAAAGGATTAGCTAAGGCCAGAGGTAAATCCCGTCGTCTTGCAATGCAGGCCATTTATCAATGGCAGATGACGGGGGACAGTATTACCGATATTAAACAACAGTTTTTTGACGAAAATAATAAATCAAAGTTTGATGCAGAATTTTTCTCTGCATCAGTCAGTGGCGTGGTTTCGTCTATCAGTGAATTAGATCCATTACTCGAAAAATATATGACACGCAGTGTTGAGTCTGTTGATCCTGTGGAACGCGCAATACTGCGTTTGGCAAGCTATGAATTTATTAATCGCCTGGATGTTCCATATCGAGTGGTACTAAATGAGGCCGTCAATATTGCTAAAGAATATTGCGCTGAAAACAGTCACACTTTTGTTAATGCGGTTTTGGATAAAGTAGCAAAAGAAATAAGAGTAACTGAAGTGCAGTCGAGCAGGTCTAAATAACCGTTTTATTTAATAATCTCGCTGAATTCTTTTAGGCTGTTTTGTGAGTGACTCTGTGATATGAGCAATGAGTTTGATGTCATAAAAAAGTATTTCAGCTTTGAAGTATTACGTGATGACGTGGTGCTGGCGGGTGGTGATGACTGCGCCATCGTTTCTCTACCAGAAAATAAACAATTACTGCTAACCACCGATACGCTAATTTCAGGCGTACACTTCCCGGAAAATACCTCTGCTGAAGACATCGCTTACAAAGCCATCATGGTCAATTTAAGTGATCTCGCTGCAATGGGCGCAGCACCTGCCTGGCTTACATTAGCGATTTCATTGCCGGAGATTAATCAGTGCTGGCTGCAGGCATTCTCGAATCAATTCAATTCTGTTTTATCAAAATTCAATATTAGCTTAATTGGTGGTGATACCACAAAAGGCGCTTTGTCTATTACTATTCAGGCCATGGGTTTTTGTGATAAAAATAAAATACTACGTCGTGATAAGGCTGAAACAGGCGATAAAGTCTTTGTTACCGGTGAATTAGGTGATGCATCTATTGGTTTGCATGCTGTGTTAAATAATTTAAATGACGAAAAATTATCACCGTGCATTCAAAGATTAAATCGTCCTGAAGCCAGGGTGAAGTTTGCCGAAGAGCTGGTTTTGTATTCAAAGTGTGCGATTGATATTTCAGATGGTTTAGTCGCTGACCTTGGCCATATACTTAATGCCAGTCAGTGCGGTGCTAAAATTCAATTGCCGGCAATTCCAGTTTCAGCATCGGCACAACACTATTTTGATTTATACCATAATGCTGAAACTGACTGGTCTATGTTATTAACCCAGGGAGATGATTACGAGCTATGTTTTACCGTGAATAAAAGTAATCAGCCTGCGGTTGAAAAGCTGGCAAAGAAACATCAGTTGAAACTGAGCTGTATTGGTGAGATTACAGATTCAAATAAATTAGAGTTTTATGGTGTAAATAACGAATTAATAAATTTTTCAAATACAGGTTTTAAGCATTTTTAATTTTAACCATTAGGGTTTAATTCTCCGCAGCAAGCTATCGGGGTAGTTTATTGTCCCTGGCCGCTAGTAAAAGCTATGCACTTTTAGTGCAAGACTTTAGTGAGATATTGTCATCCTGAACGATAGTGAAGGATGACAGAAATATATGATACCTTTTTAGTTCTAAAAAGGCAGTATTATAAAGAAAACGATTTTGCTGTAAGACAAGCTATGGGTTCTGAAACAACCTATGGACTTTCACTCCATAGTCGTTAAGTTCAAATTAAAAATGACCTAGCAATAGAGACGCCGTGATGTCAGAAAAAAACAGAAAAATTTATCTACACGAATTAAAAGACCCTGTTGTTTTTATAGCCATGGGTCTGGGCAGTGGTTTAGCGCCAAAGGCACCCGGTACGGCTGGCACCTTGTTAACGGTACCACTGGTTTATTTCCTGCAGCAGCAAACACCACTGGTTTATGTGCTGGTCACATTGTTTGTACTTGCCACCGGTTCATGGGTGTGTGGTTATGCCGCAAAAAAATTACAGGTGCATGATCATTCAGGCATCGTTTATGATGAAGTTGCCGGTTTTTTGATTACCATGTCGATGGCTCCACTCGGCTGGTACTGGATGCTTGCTGGTTTCGTGTTATTCCGGTTTTTTGATGCGGTTAAACCATGGCCTATTTCATGGTTTGATAAAAATGTACCGGGTGGTTTTGGTATTTTGCTGGATGACGTCATTGCCGGTGTTTTTAGTCTATGCTGTATATTATTGATTCAGCAACTAATGTGATTACCATCAATGATAAAACGATTCTTTTTAATACCACTTTGCGGAAAAATGACACCTCGACAGCTGTTCATTGCTAACCGCTCCCTGTGTTGCCCTGCTAGCGTCCGTCCATGGACACATACATTCGCCACTTCCATGCGGGCCATCTGTTTTATCCTGTTTTTTCAGGGCACAGCCAATGCTGTTGAAAAACTGGAAGTGCAGGGCCTGTTTTCGAATAAAGCGGTTTTGTCTGTTGATGGTAATCTCCATATTCTTGCAGTAGGAAAAACCAGTCCTGAAGGCGTAAAAGTCATATCGGTAAATAGAAATGGCGCAGTGTTAGAAGTTGATGGAAAACAAAAACAATATGATCTTGGTAGTGCAATTAGTACCTCGTTTACAAAACGCAAGTCGCAAAAAGAAACCATCTATGCCAATTCTGGTGGCATGTATATGACTTTCGGTAATATAAATGGGCGTTCAGCGAGTTTTCTGGTGGATACCGGTGCCTCTGCGATTTCGATGAATACTAAACAGGCAAAAAAACTTGGCATTCGTTATGAAAAGGATGGAATTCCAACCAGTGTCAGTACCGCGTCAGGTTATGAAAAAGCCTATCGAGTTCGATTAAAATCGGTGAAAGTTGGCAGCATTAAAGAAACAAATGTAGAGGCTCTGGTAATTGATGGCGATCATCCGGGGCCAATTTTACTTGGTATGACCTTTCTTGGGCGCTTGAGTGTTGAGCATAGTGGTAATGCGATGACACTGCTGCAGAAGGATTGAGTCTTCGTAGAGTGGCGCACGCTTTTTGTGCCCACGCGTGAGTTTAATATTTACTATTGATGTAATGATTAACTGCTTAAGTAAGCATAAGTCGTAAATTATATAAACTAGAAAAGTCAAACAAGCAGACTAATCAAGAATAGAAAACCCTTCATTATCTAAAAAAT
>Ga0164315_10005242_pt1 | contig 10134 bp, 4 predicted proteins | sample GuaBasSedimGuay6_FD_113737 | JGI IMG/M metagenome (GOLD analysis project Ga0164315, IMG submission 113737) | Subseafloor sediment microbial communities from Guaymas Basin, Gulf of California, Mexico - Guay6, Core 4569-2, 0-3 cm | ecosystem: Environmental > Aquatic > Marine > Hydrothermal vents >... | reverse complement strand
TCGCCAAAAAAGCGATAGCATCACGAAATACAATTCGCAAAAGTGATACTATCGCCAAAAAAGCGATAGCATCACGAAATACAATTTAAAATCAATATGTTATCATTTTTGTCCTGTACATAGATTTGTTACGCATCCCCTTGAGGGATTTTATAAATCATCAACCATCATCACAATAAATTACCTGCCGCTAACCTATCCTATCACTCTAGGTTCAAGTTTTTTGCAACCCGTTGATTTCAAAATAATCATTTTATTTCACGCTAAGCCGTAAAGTTGCTATAGATGTTCAGATAAATAACTTCACGGATAGCATCCCTCAAAGGATGTTATCCGTTATAGCTTGTGAAATTATTTTTCTAAAAAACTATAAATAATTTTTCCGAGACACTTTGCGTCTTTGTGTGTGTGATAAATATGGTTTGTCCTTTCTTTATCCTTTCTTATATCATTTTATTTCACGCTAAGCCGCTAAGTAGTTTGCGTCTTTGCGTGATGAATTGGTTTATCCTTTCTTATATATAATTGTAGTTATTGTATATATTGTTAATTTACAAACCATGGAAAACTCACCAATGAAAAAACACCTCTCAACCCTTCTTATCAGCAGCGTTATTATCGCTGTCAGCCAACCCGTTAGGGGACACCATGTTTTTAGTCACGAGCCTACCAGCGTGGTTACCTCCATAGACTCGCCTATTCCGCCCAGAGGTGTGGCTGGCATTGAGGCGGATCCTCAACCCAACTTCACTAACAAGGATGCCACAACACCGCCGCTTCCCATCGACATCAAATACGTCTATCGTCACAAGGGTACAAACCAATTCAAGATACTAACGGAGGGGAGTATTTTATATTCTGGTGACACTTACAAACTCATCTTCACCGCCACCGAAACCGTCTACGTGTACATCTTCCAAATCGACTCAGCCGAGAAAATTTATCGGCTGTTCCCGATGGCGGGCTTTAAAGGTGTCACAGTAAACAACTTTAACCCGGTGCCCGCGGGCAAAACCCATCACATTCCTGCCAAAGACAAATCGTTTGTATTGGATGAACAAGTGGGTAAAGAAACCATTTATTTCATTATCAGCCGCCAACCCGATATTCGGTTGGAAAACCAATACCAACAAATCCTCAATGCCCAACGCGAAAACAACCCTGAAAAAATCCAAGTCGCTCAGGAAACGCTTAAACAAGAAATTAAGAGCCGAGGTTTGGGTGGTATCAGTGCTGATCCGATTGACGAAAATGGACAGCGACTTTCCAAGCAGCGGCAACGTTTTAAAATGTGCGAAGGCTGTGTAAAAGTGCTAGAATTTTGGCATCGGTAACACTTTTTTCTACGTTCCCACGCGCCTTGGTTTTCTGGTACCCTTATGCGTTGGAACCAGAAAATGTAAACCTTTGATTCCAACTCATTCTAGAAATCTATCAACCAACTTTGATACCAACTCATCTGCGGCAATTTTCAACCTTCATTCGTTTATTTCTGGGATTAGTTGTACTTGACTTCTAGGTGCTAAGATTTCTGACAACATTGTCAAATTGATTTTCCAAAGAAGTTGTACTCGTGTTTAATTCGTTGGTTTAATTCGTTTATTTCTGGGATTCGTTTATTTCTGGGATTCGTTTATTTCTGGGATTCGCTGTACTTGACTTAAGGTGGTAAGACTCCTGATAATATGACGTTGTCAAAATAATCAGAAAAGGTATATAAGAAAAAATATTGGGACCTAATTTAAAAACCTCTAACTAAAACTAACTCAAACAATGGATACGATAACTGTACTAGGAATTTCCGCCTTAGCCAGCATCTTTATGGCTTTGACAGCACGGGGTAAAAAAAAGCGACAGAGGGTAAAACCATCTTCCGCCCCCATCACCACCGAAAGTCAACCACCACCGGCACAATTGGATAGCCCACCAAATCCAACACAATTGGAAGAGGATAGTCCACCAAAACCAACACAATTGGAAGAAGATAGTCCAGCAAAGCCGGCACAATTGGAAGTTGAATGTCCACCAAAGCCAACACAATTGGAAGTGGAAAGTCCACCAAAGCCGGCACAATTGGAAGTGGAAAGTCCACCAAAGCCGGCACAATTGGAAGAAGAGAGTCCAGCAAAGCCGGCACAATTGGAAGAGGAAAGTCCACCAAAGCCAACACAATTGGAAGAAGATAGTCCAGCAAAGCCGGCACAATTGGAAGATGATAGTCCAGCAAAGCCGGCACAATTGGAAGATGATAGTCCACCAAAGCCGGCACAATTGGAAGATGATAGTCCACCAAAGCCAACACAATTGGAAGTGGAAAGTCCACCAAAGCCGGCACAATTGGAAGATGATAGTCCACCAAAGCCAACACAATTGGAAGATGATAGTCCACCAAAGCCAACACAATTGGAAGAAGATAGTCCACCAAAGCCAACACAATTGGAAGAGGAAAGTCCACCAAAGCCGGCACAATTGGAAGTGGAAAGCCTGCCAAAGCCGGCACAATTGGAAGCAGAGAGTCCACCAAAGCCGGCACAATTGGAAGATGATAGTCCACCAAAGCCGGCACAATTGGAGGAGGAAAGCCCGTCTTTGCCTACGGTTGATGACACTATTTTTATCAACCACCGCAGCATCAATCAAGATGGGGTTGAAACCTTGGCGCGTAATCTTAACAACATCGGTTACCAGATTTGTTTGGATATTTGGAAAACAGCCCCAAAGCAACCCTTCGATTTTGATGCGTATCATGCGCTACAAACCCACAGCCAAGCCATATTGGTTGTGACACCAGAAGCGATGGAATCCGGTTGGGTGCGCGAAAAATACGAGTTGATGTTAAAGCGTCAACAACATGATCCCGATTTCACCGTCATCCCGGTGGTTTTGGATGACACATTATCGGCCTCTCCCTTTTTGTCGGGCTGTGAAATTATCAATTTAAGCACGGCAGAATACCCTGACGCATTTCAGCGTTTAGTGTCTCATTTTGGTAACAAATCCTTCTCTGAGAAGGACTTAGAATTGCCAGCCACCACCGTCACGCCAACAGTGGCACTCACGAACGGTACTTGTGAATTTATCGCAACTCGGTTTAGCCATTTTGAGCAAAATTCACCATCACCGTTAATATTGTTAGCACAAAGTGATCGCAATCAAGCACCGATGGTGGAAGCCTTGTTGACAGAGGCAAAAACGCGCTATCAAGCTGATCATTGTTTGCACATTGCATTACCCTACAGCGTGGAAACTGACACGCTAAGCTATTTTTCCGCCTTAGCCCAACAATGCGGATTGACTGAAATCGTCAACAATGGGATTGAATTTGAACAAGCTTTGCTCGCCCGGTTAAATAACCAAACTGCGCCATTCTTTTTATTAGTCAGCCGTTTTGAACACGGGGCACAGTCCACTCGCCAACAATTCGCGGGTATGGTGCGGAGTTTAAACGAAAGTCATGCTAATCAATTACATATAGTACTCTGTGGCGGGGAAAAATTGGCTGAATTAAAATATCCACACCACAGCCCATCAGTGTTAAATACGGCTGAAGTTTACCAATGGCCAGAATTCGAGCGAGCAGATGTGTACGCGATGCAAGACACTTTTGGCATGAAATTAGCATTGGATGATGAGAGCGCAGATAAGTTATTGATACTCAGTGGCGGACATCCGGTTTTACTGCAAAAATGTTTGCAGTTGTGCCAGAACGAGCCTACACTTGACTGGCAAGACTACCCAGCCGCTTTGAGTCGTGATCCATTTGTGTGGCGATTATTTGCCCCTTTTCGCAAAGAAGAAGCAACGCAAGTACGCGAATGGTTAACACAAGAAAAAGTGGCACCATCGAGTGCTTGGTTTTCTTATGATCATCAACGTCAGGCATTATTGCAGCGTTTATATTGGAATAATCTGCTGGTTGAACGATTTCTGGAAGGGCGCAAGCAGTTATGTTGGCGATGCGAAGCGTTGCGCTTGGCTGGAAAAGAGATACTTTTGTGAATTATGAAATAAGTACAACGAATTTGCGAAAAAAACGAATGGGGGAATGGTGAAATCAACACAGATGCTTATATTTCGTAGATTCGTTGTACTCAATTAAACTGATAGGTAGTAAGCAGAAAACCTACAATTATCTGAATTAGAATTTTCTGCAATGATATTGAACGTATAAGAGCGATAATGTGAACAGGTTATGGTTCATTTATCAAACATTCGCCTAAAAAAATAAATCCGTTAAATCAGGAAAGAAGTTGTACTTCCAATATAATAAACGTTTTATGCTGAAAATCCTAAAATCCGGTGAATTCTGATTCTGACATTCAAACGACACCCAATGAACAGACAAACATTACGCCACGTTAAACATGATATGTGGCAACCAATATCATTACTTTTTTACCTGATTCTGTTGTCTTTTGACTCAATGGCAGTCACCAAATCATTGCCGCTTTTGTCACAAGAAGAGATTGAAACGCAATTAACCGCCCTTGATAACAGAAGTAAAGTCACATCTGTCGCTTTTAGTCCAGATGGCAGTTGGCTCGCGTATGGGGCGAGCGATAACAGAGTACGCCTTTGGGATACCCTTTCTGGTAGGTTACTGAAGGTTTTTGAAAAACATACCCAATCCATTACCGCGCTGGCTTTTAGTCCAGATGGATTAAGACTGGCTTCGAGTTCAAAAGACAAAACTATACACTTGTGGGAGATTAACTCAAAAACAATCCTCAAAACGTTTGAAGCATACCCCGATGCTGCCAATTCTCTTGCTATTCATCCGGCTGGCAATATATTAGCTTCTAGTTCAGATGGCGGGGCCGTTAGCCTTTGGGATATCCAATCGGGCGAATTGCTGAGAAAACCCTTTAACTGGCAAGTTCAGAAGATGAGATCGGTGGCTTTTAGCCCAGACGGTCAAATGTTGGCAATTGGTTCATCCGATTTAAAAGTACGTCTCTGGAATACCAACTCTTTTAAAATGTACCAACCACGCTTGGAATGTACAAAATACCAACATGTCAACACGCTGGTTTTCAGTCCCGATAGCAAAATGGTGGCTTCTGGTTTCCGTCATGGTATGGTGTGTGTTTGGGATACTCAGTCGAGAACATTAATTAAACGGCTCTCTAAAACCATTAAAACAGATGCTTTTAATTCTGTCACTTTTGATGCTGAAGGAAACCGGTTAGCTTATAGCTTTTACGACAAAATTTATTTGTGGGATGTTGGTGCTGATGAAGCGGTTGAATTACCAATCACAATGCCTGATGCTCATTACATCACCACTGTGGACTTTAACCCAACATTTGCTCAAAAAAACATTCTTGCTTATGCAGTGAGCGATGGTACAGTGCGTCTGTGGGATACCCAGCAAAATACATTGTTTGGGATATTTGCGGGCAATGCTTCAGGGGAGTGGTTGTCATGTATAGAACAACGTTGTTGGTGTTCAGATCAGCCATGCGTTTCGTTCTCTACGGCAGCTGCGCCCGGTGACGAACAATCCCCTTCTCACACGGAAAGCGCGCAGGAAGCTGAGCCTGCCGAAGCTAAGTCTACCGAAGTCGAAACGCCAGTCGCTGAGCCTGTCGAAGCTAAGTCTACCGAAGTCGAAACGCCAGTCGCTGAGCCTGTTGAAGCTAAGTCTACCGAAGTCGAAACACCAGTCGCTGAGCCTGTCGAAGCTAAGTCTGCCGAGGTCCAAACGCCGGTCGCTGAGCCTGTCGAAGCTAAGTCTGCCGAAGTCGAAACGCCGGTCGCTGAGCCTGTCGAAGCTAAGTCTGCCGAGGTCCAAACGCCGGTGGCTGAGTCTGCCGAAGCTAAGTCTGCCGAGGTCCAAACGCCGAGTACTGAGTTTGCAGAAGCGAAGCCTGCCGATGTCGAAGCACCGGTAGCTAGTCTGGCCGAAACGAACAATGCCTATTTGTTAATACTTTTTATTTTAATAGGCATTGCCATTGCGTTGCTTTACAGAATGTTCATCTGCCGGAAGAATGCTGCTTTACTAGCTACCCCGTTGCCACAATTACCTAAAAAATATAGGTTATTAAAACGCGCTGGTTGCCTGACTCAAGTGTTGGGCAAAAACCAACTGTCGGCAAAATCCTTAGATGAAGTCATTGCGTTTCTACAAAAGTTACCAGATGAACAGACGGAAATTTTGGCAAAAAGGTTAGGCGTAAAAGGCTGGGAACCAACCGCTGCGAATTTTTTCAAAGTACAGATGCATGATAATTTTCCACTGAATATAGAATCTTGTTTACTGTATTTCCCAGCGACAGATTTGTCCATCAGTGATATCCTCAACCAATTGCAGCAACAAATGGTATGGCAAAAAATCGTGATCATCACGCTGAATCCAGCACAACTGCAAGCGTTACGTCCTTACGGCGAAGATGTGTCAAATTTATGGATTGTGCCAAATCATATCGAATTAACAGGTTGGTTACTATCGCCGGATCCGGTACAAACCTTTACCGGTTTATTAGCGGAACAACTCAAGGTAACGCAAATTTCTCCCTATCAAACACGTAGCGGCGTGAATAAAGACACGGTATTTTTTGGGCGTACTCAAATTTTAGATCATATTCTCAACCGCGAACCTGCGAATTATTTAGTCGTGGGTGGGCGGCAGTTGGGTAAATCCAGTTTACTCAAATACCTACATCGGTGTTATCAAAACCATCCGCAGGTGCAGTGCCATTATTTGACTTTACATGGTGACACCCTGCAAGGACAGTTAGCGGTGACATTGGGATTGCCCAGTGATAGCGATTTTGACACAGTTTTGACACAAGCACTTGAAGTGAGCCCCGGGCAACGGCGCTTGTTTTTGATAGATCAAGCCGATCAATTTGTTCAAACTGACATGAACAATGGTTATCGCACCTTAAATCGTTTTCGCAGTGTCAGCGAAGAAGGGCATTGTCATTTTATTCTAGCGGGATTTTGGGATTTGTACTACGCCTCAGTCTTGGATTATCAATCGCCATTGAAAAACTTTGGCGAGCCTATCACTATCGCGGAACTCGAAGCCGATGCTTGTTGCGATTTAGCGATAAAACCGATGCAAAGCATGAACTTGCGCTATGAGTCAGAGACGTTAATAGAAAACTTGCTAACTGCGACAGGACAACGGGCTAATTTGATTGCGATTGTTTGTAATGAAATGCTCAAAAAGATCCAACCCCATCAGCGTGTGTTGGATGAAGAGGATATGGCACAAGCACTCAATAGTGAAGCGGTGCACGAGGCTTTGAAAGGCTGGGGGAAATTAAGTGTTGACGAACAAGAAAATCGTTTAGATCGCACTATTGTCTATGCCACAATCACACAGGGTGAGTTTAAACTGGGAGAATTAATGAGTGTGCTAGAAACACTCGGCTGCACTTATACCGCTGAACAGGTGAAACAATCATTAGATCGTTTAGCGTTGAGTTTTGTGATTGAACGCGAATCGCCGGGGCGGTATAACTACTGTGTGCCGCTATTTCGGGAGATGTTGTTAGAAGAGGATGTAGACGAGTTGTTGCGGTGGGAATTGAAGGATATGTAATTCTATTATTGTCTGAATAAAAATAACTACAAGGATTGCATATAAGAAAGGATTTACCACCATAACTACAAGGATTGCATATAAGAAAGGATTTAATTGATACGGATTTATCGCCATAAATGACGGATTATCTTTTTTTCTTATATTTTGAGTCAATTCACAATCCTATTCAAAAAAAATTGAAAAATCCGTCTTAAATCCTTTATTAGATTCCTTGTAGTTAAAACCTGATTCAGACAAATTAAGGAGAAAAACCAATGAACGATTCAACGCTTACACTCAATCGGCGCATAACCCTATTCTTAATCTGGCTAAACCTTACCCTGTTATCGGCTTGTACTAACAACCAAACGGTACCGCAGAAAGGTCCTAAGCCCGACATAGTATCCCACACCACTCCCACGTCGATGGTACCGAGTCCGCAGGGCACGCAAGTATTGTCTTCCTATTCAGGCAGCTATGCCTTGCTGATTGGGAAAAGTCAATACACCCATGGTTGGTCAAAATTGACAACCATCCCCAGCGAGTTGCAACAAGTCGAAGAACTGCTAACCGCGAAAGGCTTTCATGTTGAAAGAGCCATGAATCTGAAGGCCGATGCATTGGGTAAACGCTTTGAGGCGTTTGTCGAGCAATACGGTTTTGCTGAAAACAATCGCCTATTATTTTTCTATTCTGGGCATGGGTACACACGTAAAGATAAATGGGGCAACGAGAAAGGCTATTTGGTACCGACTGACGCGCCTAATCCCCATTTTGATAAAACCGGATTTTTACAAAAAGCGTTGGAGATGAATCAGATTCTGACTTGGGCGCGGCGGATTGAGGCCAAACATGCGTTGTTTTTATTCGATAGCTGTTTTTCGGGCACCGTGTTTAAGGCGAAAACTTTGCCTGAAGTACCGCGCCAAATCAGCGAAATGACGCAATTGCCGGTTCGCCAATTTATCACTGCCGGCACGGCTGATGAAACGGTGCCGGCGCAAAGTGTGTTTACCCCGGCTTTTATTGATGCGTTACGCTATGGTTTGGGGGATTTATATAAAGATGGGTATGTGACGGGGGAAGAACTGGGGCTGTATCTGAAAAACAAAGTGCCGGTACATGCAGAGCAACACCCGCAATACGGCAAAATCAAAGATTATTCTTTGTCACGCGGTGATTTTGTGTTTGTGGTTGGCGCAGCAGCCGGTCCGGTGCCACCGCCAGTGCAGCCACAAGCTGCCGTGCCGGTTTCACCAGTGGCACCCATGCCGGTTTCACCAGTACCTACCACACCGGTCTTTAAACCGGTGTCGGATCGTGATGGCGATGGCGTGGCCGATAATCAAGATAACTGCCCGAATAACCGCCCAGCTGAAATGGTGAGTGGGATTTATAAAAGCGGTTCTCGGCGAGGTTGTCCGCTAGATCATGATAATGATCAGGTGCCGGATTATCGGGATAAGTGTCCGCGCAATCGACCGGCCGAACTTCGTCAAAGTGTCAATTCAGACGGTTGTCCTTCCGATTCGGATCAAGATGGGGTGGCTGATTATCAAGATCATTGTCCGCGCAATCGCTCGACAGAACTGGCTCAAGGGGTGAATCCGCAAGGCTGTCCGTTAGATTCGGATCAAGACGGTGTGCCAGATTATCGGGATAATTGTGCGTACAACTCGGCCAAACAACGGTCTCAAGGTATTGATGCCAGTGGTTGCCCATCTGATTCTGATCAAGATGGGGGGGCTAATTATCAAGATCATTGCCCACGGAATAGCTCGCAAGAAACTTCTAAAGGGGTTGATTCTCGGGGTTGTCCGTTGGATAAGGATAGGGATAGGGTTGCGGATTATCGGGATGCTTGTCTGGGCACCGCTTTTGGTGTTAAGGTTCAGAGCAATGGGTGTCCGGTACCGGCGGTTTCAAAGCCTTCCGTTTCAAGCCATTCATCCTATCGTTATACTGACAATGGTGATGGTACGGTGACTGATAATAGAAGCGGATTGGTTTGGTTGAAGAATGCTAATTGTTTTGGCCAACAGAATTGGAAAACGGCCAAACAAAGTGCTGCGAATCTAGCGAGTGGACAATGTGGGCTTCGGGATGGTTCTAGGCGGGGGATGTGGCGTTTGCCTTCTATAAAGGAGTGGAAGGCGATGGTGGATAAGAAATATAAAGAGCCTACGCTTTCTAATGCGGCCGGCACCGGTCAATGGAGAGAAGGTGATGCGTTTTCGGGCGTGCAGACCTATTTCTATTTCTACTGGTCGTCTACCGAGTACGCGAGCTACACCGCCAGCGCCTGGGGCTTGCATCTCTACCACGGTAACGTCACCATGTACCACAAGTACAACGCCAGCTACGTGTGGCCCGTGCGTCGCAGACATTGATACTTAGAGCCTTTGAAGGCTTTGAAGGGTTGACGAGTACAACGAATTGAGGAAATGAGTACAGCGAATTACGGGCCGATAAACGAATAAGGCATAACAATTCTTGGTTTTTATTCGTTTATCCCCGTAATTCGTTGTACTTATACTTATCAATGAAACACACGCGATGTAAGTCAAGTTTTAATTCGTTTATTTCTGGTATTCGTT
>Ga0164315_10005241_pt1 | contig 10136 bp, 7 predicted proteins | sample GuaBasSedimGuay6_FD_113737 | JGI IMG/M metagenome (GOLD analysis project Ga0164315, IMG submission 113737) | Subseafloor sediment microbial communities from Guaymas Basin, Gulf of California, Mexico - Guay6, Core 4569-2, 0-3 cm | ecosystem: Environmental > Aquatic > Marine > Hydrothermal vents >... | reverse complement strand
CCGATAAAACTGCCGACGATATTAGGAATCATATGCTTCAGGGCCTGGGGCATGATAATCAGGCCCATGGTTCCCCAGTATCCCAGACCGATGGTGTGGGCACCTTCAGCCTGGCCCTTGGGAATGGCCTGAAGGCCAGCGCGAACGGTCTCGGCCATGTAGCAGGCATTGAACAGACAAACGGCGATGATCACCTGAACCAGCTTATTGAGGACGAAACCTTCGGGCATGAACAACGGGAACATCGTCGTCGCCATAAACAGCACGGTAATCAGCGGTACCGAACGGAACAATTCGATGAAGCCGGTACTGAGCACCCGGATTACCGGCAGCCTGGAACGCCGACCCAGGGCAAGAATTATCCCACCCGGCAGTGCCGAGGCGATACCGATCCCCGATATCACCATGGTGAGAAACAAGCCGCCCCATTTGGTCCAGGAAACGCCCTCTGCATGCCAGCTCATTTGCCACAGGAAAACCACGACAAGGCTGATCGCGAGGATACCAAAAAGTATTTTGTGCTGGCTCTTTTCCGGGGCATCCTGTTTTCCCAGTATACGAATCAGGGATTCGGGCAGACTGCTACCGCTAAACACGCCGATGATCGAATGCAGGGTATTACCGATCAGGCAAACAATCGCAGCGGTGATCATGACCTGCATGAAGATGCCTTTATCGCCGCCGGCAAACAGATATCCGGCGAGGAAAGGATAGAGAAATACCGTGGTCACACCGATAAGGACCTTGGCCTTGACTCTTGGCATCCACAGCGGTGCCATCCAGACAAACAGCAATATTCCGCCAAGGTTGATTCGCCACAACTCTTCTCTCGGGTAGCGTCCATAGAAAATATTATCCATCCAGGCAATAACACCTGCCCAACAGGCCCCATCAACACTGATTTTGAAACACTCACGCCGGTTGTCGGCGACCCACACTGCATCAGTCACCCCCCAAACCCACACATCCGTTACCGTTATGTAGATAACATAAAGGGTAACGATGGTGAGAATGCTATTGAACACCGAGCCGAACAGGTTCTTGCTCATCCAGCCGATAATCGTGGTTTCAGATAAGGGTGCATCTCTGGCGGGTGTTTTTTCGGCATTTACAATTCCCATGATCAGCGCTCCACCAGTTGTACGCGTTTATTGTATATGTTCAGCAGCCCCGAAATTGTCAGGCTGACGAACATGTAAAAACCCATGGTCAAACCGACTATCTCAATCGCGTGGCCAGCCTGGTTCAGCGATGTCTGCATAAAAACGGCAACAAGGTCTGGATAGCCAATGGCGATGGCCAGGGACGAATTCTTCACCACGTTCATCCACAGGCTGATCATCGGCGGAACGATGGCGGGCATTGCCTGGGGAATAATCACCAGCGATAATACCCGATTTTGCCTGAGACCAATTGCCATCGCTGCATCGTGTTGTCCCCTGCTTACCGACAGAATGCCAGCGCGCACGGATTCAGCCAGATGGGCGGCGTGATAAATGGTCAAGGCGACAAAAAGGGCCAGGAACGCGGGCGGCAGGCTGGCGCCACCCACAAAGTTGAAGCCTTCAATCTTTGGAATATCCCAGCCAAGCGGCGATCCGGTCATTAAGTAAACAATGCCAGGCAGCAAAACAATCAATGCAACGGATGGTAACAAGGTCGGGACTATCTTCCCGGTTACGTCCTGGCGTTTATGCGCCCAACGTCTGAATACAATGACAACGACTATCGCAATGATTAAAGCCAGTCCGGTCATCCACAACAGATCGCCCGGCACGGGCCAGGGCATATAAAGTCCTCGATTATTGAGCAGCACAACTTCTGCGCCGCCCGACAAATCAAGACTGCTCTTGATCCTGGGCAGCAGCGAGAAAATCCCGGTATACCAGAATATAACCTGTATTAATAATGGCGTATTACGAAAAATTTCCACGTAGGCTAGCGCCACCTTGGAGATCAGCCAGTTGTGGGAAAGTCTCAATACACCAATCGTAAATCCAAGTATGGTACTGGCGATGATTGCCAGAAATGAAATATAGAGTGTATTGAGAATGCCGATCAGGAAGATATCGCCGTAGGTCCCGACACCGGCCTCATAAGCAATGAGTTTGAAATCCGTGTCGAACCCAGCTTCGACACCCATAAAACCAAAACCGGAGTCCATCCCGCGTACCTGGAGGTTATGCGTGGTGGTGGTAAAAAGATACCAGCCGATCCAGCCAACAACCGCTGCGGTCAGGAGTTGATAGAAAACCGAACGGACCCGCTCATCATTGAAAAAGTCAAACTTCTCTTTCGGTTTGATGTGTTCGGATTGCTTGCGACTGTCAGTGACCGCCACGATATCTTCCCCCGATACTAATTATTGTTACAGCGTAATTTGCCGGTGCCAGACCAAATTTAAAAAACTGGTCTGGCACCGGTGACCAACACCAACGGATAAGAACCGTTGGTGTTAACTCTAGCGCATAGGTGGAGAATACATCAGGCCGCCTTTGGTCCAGAGGGCGTTGGCTGATCCTTCGCGTGCGATGCCGATACCCAGTTCACCGTTACCCATATAGGCTTCGTAGTTTTCGCCGTAATTGCCGACCTGTTCGATGATGTTGTAGGCCCAGTCCTTTTCAAGCCCCAATCCTTCGTTGAGGTTTCCCTCGATACCAAGCATGCGTTTAATATTCACATCATCCGATTTGGTGCGCATGGCTTTAACATTTTTACTGGTAACACCTAGTTCCTCGGCGTTGATCATGGCAAAAATTGACCAGGCGACAATATCTCTCCACTCACTGTCGCCGTGCCTGACCGCTGGTGCCAGGGGTTCTTTGGAAATGGTTTCAGGCAATATCAGGTGGTCGGAAGGAACCGGGAATGCAGCCAGGTTGCCGGCCATTGATGACTTGTCACCGGTTGTCGCATCACAGCCGCCGTTCAGGTAGGTTTCGTCACGGACGTTGAAATCTTCAAAAGTAACCGCACTGATATTCAGGTTATTGACCCGGCTAAAGTCCGCCAGATTGAGCTCGGTGGTGGTACCGGTCAGTACGCATACCTTGGCACCTTTTAAATCGAGAGCGCTGGTGATGCCGCTGTCCTTGAAAACCGTGAAACCCTGGCCATCATAGAAATTGGGTTGCAGAAAATCCAGCCCAAGCTGGGTATCTCGCGACATGGTCCAGGTAGCCGTACGTGATAAAAGATCGGACTCGCCATTCGCCAAAGCGGTAAACCGCATCTGCGAACTGACCGATTGAATTTCCAGTTTATCTGCGTCACCGAACACGGCGGCCGCAACCGCGCGACAGGTCTGCACATCGAGACCATACCAGTTGCCATTGGCGTCGAGGTTATAGTAACCGGGTGAGGGTTGACCAACCTGGCAGCGCAAATGACCGCGTTTTTTAACGATATCCAGCGTGCTTTCCGCCGAGGCAGTGGTTACGCCGCCGAGTGTCATTGCGGCAACTGCTGCAACTGATGTGAGTAATGTTGTTATTTTCATGAAATGATTTCCTCAGGATGATTATTGGTTTTTTATCTGGGTAATAGTAAAAAAACGAGTGAAGTCGTAGACGAATTCTACCCGTAGCCCGATCTTAATCCAGCCATTCTTCCTTATTCCCCTGGGAGACGGTATGGTGAAGAGAAGCCCGAGTCAAATACTTTTAACAATACGGGTCATGCAAAAATTGCATCGCTAGATTATGCCTATTGCATTTATCGTATTAATCCCGCGTTATTCGATGACCAGGAATTCAATAAAAGCCAGTTTGATTCGCACTCTTCTGCAGTAATACCTGCCAAAATTTTTCAGCCTGTGGTGCGATGAAATTTGAATTTCTGTAAATTTTTATATCCAGTTTAATCCCATCATTTTCATCCCCCGCATAGACCACACGCCCTTTTTCCAGATCATCAGCAATTATCGATAGTGGAATCCAGGCTACACCATAGCCCTCTATGACCATAGACCTTAATGCCGTCGCAATTGTTGCTTCGTATACGACCAGAAATGAAAGATTACCATATCGCTTTTCCAGATGATGTCGGACCGGCCATAGAGAAGGCGTAAATTGGGTCTGAAGATAGGGTATGACCCCCTGGGGATTAGACGGTAACCACCACCTCGGATTGCCATTACGGTCAGGGCTGACAACGGGCACTAGCATCTCAACGCCCAGGTGTATAGATGTGTATTTTGCCGTATCGAATAAGATCGTTTCAGATGGATCTTCATAACAGATAAAAAAATCAACACCACCCTCATCCAGGGCACACAGATAATCTTCGACATCGGCAAAATCGGTTCTGACGCTGAACAACTCCGACTCGATATCAGGCTGAAGGTTTTTCAACCAGGCGGGTATAAAGAATTGGGCCAGTGTGCTTAAGGTCGAAAAACGAATTTTTTCGTCTTCTTCCCTGGTTTGCGCCTTAATATTGATACGTGACAGATACGCGAGACGTACAATCTCTTGCGCTACCGGCTTAAATAGTTCACCAGCATCGGTTAACTGCACCGGTTGGCTGGTCCGATCAATCAGTTTCGCCCCCAGCCAGGCCTCAAGCGATTTAATGCGCCTGCTAAACGCTGGCTGGGAGACAAAGCGCTGTTCGGAAGAAACACGGAAGTTTCCACATTTGCAAAGGGCAAGAAAATCTTCGATCCAATTAAGATCCATCACCGGTATCTGATTTTAAATTTCACGTAAGGAGGTCAGGCTTCTGTTTTTGTGGAAGAATTGGTGATTGCCTGTGCATTATTGTATTGCCGACCATTATAGCTAAGGAGGCGAGAATTTATAAGGGTCTTGTTTCGTATCTTGATTAAGCCTCAAGATCAGTCGTCGCCGGTTTGTTGGGCGGCCATTTTAAGAATCCAGCTGCGAAAAGCAGCGATGGGCGCATAGTCAGATTTATCAACCGGTGTAATCAGGTGGTAACCCGCATCGCTTTGTAAAGGCTTATCGACAATAACCACCAGTTCACCCCGGTCAAGCTCGCTCTGGATAAGGAATTTGGGCAACAGCGCCACTCCCAGTCCGCCCACCGCGGCCTGAGCGATAATTGAAATCTGCTCAAATAACATGCCCTGCCCTTTTCGCAACTCCAGCCCACTGGACTGAAACCAGTTCTTCCATGCATCGGGCCGAGTCGCCAGGTGCAGCAACGGCAGTTGCACGAGGTCCCCGGGATTTTCCAGGGGGTGTTGGTTGAGGAATTCCGGTGAACAGACCGGCACTGATTTTTCGCTCATCAAAAACGAACTATCGGTGCCGGGCCAATCCGGTAACCCATAGTGAATAGCCGCATGCAGGTCTTCGCGCTGAAAGTCGAACGGTGAAAGTTTCGAGACGAAATTGACCGTGATGTCGGGATTTTCGTTCAGGAACAAGGGGAACCGGGGCATCAGCCAGCGCGTACCAAAGGTGGGCAGAATGGCCAGGTTCAATGTGGCGATCATCGGATCAGTCATCGCATTCAGAGAGGCCTTACGCATCGCCTGCAGCACCGCATGAATTTCCCCGGCGTATATCTTGCCGGCATTGGTTAGCTGAACTGTATTGCGGATCCTTTTGAACAGGATGACATCGAGTTGATTTTCGAGGGCGCTAACCTGTCTGCTAACGGCTCCCTGGGTAAGATTGAGCTCCCTCGCGGCCCCGGTAAAACTACCCGTCCTGGCTGCCGCATCAAAGGCTGACATCATGCTGGTGCTAGGTAATAGTCGTCGTTGATAAGGCATAAGTCATTACTATACCTCATGGACCAGTGAAATAAAGTCGTTTGCCGAAAAATGCAGCTTGTCTAAACTATATTAGTGTTAATACTATAGGTTACTTGACGAAAGCTAGATGAAGGCTCTTGTTTCGCAACCTGTTTTTCATGTGCCCGTTATGCAAAATGCATGAGTTAAGGGCATATAGTAAAAATCTACTCTAATAACAGGTGGTTTATATGTCAAAGGCAGAAAAGTACCAACCCTCTGAAAAAGAACAAGCATTTCTAGATTCGGTCACTAACGGCAAGTACGACCGTCAAATAATTACCGGGTTGAAAAAGTTTGTAACCGGCAATGTGCCGGAAGACATGCAATCTTTTTACAGCGCTGACGAATTAAAAGCATTGACCGACTTGAAAGGCACGCTAATGGATGTCGAAGCGCGTATGCCGGTAAAAATGACGCGCCATTATTTCGATCTGGCGAAAAATAGTGCGGCCTTACAGGTGTTGGTGAAAGCCAGTCCTAAAGAAACCTATGATCTGGATGGCGCGCCGGACCCCGGCAAGCAGATGGATTACAGTCCGGTAGAGGGTTTGATCCATAAATACGAACTGGGACTAATTTATGTTGCCTCGACCTGTTCGGCGCACTGCCGTTTTTGTTACCGGGAGGAACTGATTGCGCGTAAAGAAGTAGAGCGCCCCGACGGCACCGTAGCACCCAAGGGCCTGGCGCAAATCGGTGATATTGTCGACTACGTGAAAGAACACAACAGGGTGGTTGCCGAGAATGGCGGCAGGCATCCAGACACCGGTCGCGAGAAGTTGCGCGAAATCCTGATGTCCGGCGGCGACCCGATGGTGCTTAGTAATAAAAATATTGGCGCCTGGCTATCTGCCCTGGCCGAAGTTGGCATTGAGAATATCCGTATCGGCACCAAAGAACTCGGATTTTACCCGGATCGTTTTGACGATACCTTCTTCGATATGATGGATAAGTTTCATGAAATTTATGCGGGTGTTAATGTCAGGATCATGATTCATTTTAATCATCCGGATGAATTCCTTAAGAAAGACGCCGATGGCAACTATATGGATGACCCTGAAGGCGGCCTGCAATGGGTGGATAGCACCAAACGCGCGGTCAGGAAATTGCGCAGCCGCAACTGGCTCAATGTCGACAACCAGGCGCCTATTATCCGCGGCATCAATAACGACCCCGATGCCCTGCGTATCCAGCAGCGCGAACTGAAGCGCAACGGCGTGGAAAACCACTACTACTTTTGCGGCAGGGATATCGTCGGACACAAGGCATTCAATGTACCGATCGAAGAAGCCTGGCACATTCTCAACGAATCGCAGAAAGGTCTGTCCGGCGTAGAGACTCATGCGCGCCTGTCTATCACCCACTACAAGGGTAAAACCGAGGTGGTAGCGGTAACCAATGATCCATTGATTGGCGTGCCCGGCGGCGAGAATGGCATGGTCATCATGAAGTTGTTACGTGGCGCCAAAGATGCGCCTGATCGCGGTAAGGTGACAATCCTGGGACGCAACCCGGATGCAATCTGGTTCAGTGGTTATAACGATCGTGTGCTCTACGACGAGGCGGGGTTATTCGAAGGCGTCACCGAGCAGAGCATACTCCTGAAAGAGGTTGTAGGGGCTAGTTAACTGGAATCGGTTAGACCGTCATGATTGATAAAAGAGTAGATTCGGTAACGCAGGCCGTGGCCGATATTTTCGATGGCGCCACCGTCATGGTCGGCGGCTTCGGCGAGGCCGGAAGCCCGATCGAACTCATTCATGCACTCATCGACCTGGGCGCAAAAGACCTGACCGTGGTGAATAATAACACCGGTAGCGGGCATGTGGGTCTGGCTGCGTTGATCGAGAACGGACAGGTCGCGAAGATGATTTGCTCATTCCCGCGCACGGCTAACTCCACTGTTTTCCCCGATTTATACCATCGTGGTGATATCGAACTGGAGCTGGTGCCGCAGGGGACCCTGGCGGAGCGCATCCGCGCCGGCGGCGCAGGCATTCCGGCCTTTTACACGGCCACCTCGGTTGGCACACCCCTGGCTGAAGGTAAGGAAGTACGCAACTTTGATGGCCGTGATTATGTTATGGAATGGGGTTTAAAAGCAGATTTTGCGCTGGTGAAATGTGCACGCGCCGATCGCTATGGTAACCTGGTTTATAACAAAACCGCGCGCAATTTCGGACCTGTTATGGCGACGGCGGCAAACACCACTATTGTGCAAACTGGCGCCCAAGTGGAGATTGGCGAGATCGATCCGGAGATCATAGTGACTCCGGGGATTTTCGTTGATCGTATTGTCACCATCGCGAATCCCGCGCATGAATCCAGGTTGGTTAATGAAGGCAGGACATATCCATGAGTGCGATTGCATTGGCAGCAACTATCGGTTGGGATCGTGATGATATGGCCAGGCGCGCGGCTCTCGATATTCCCGATGGCGCCTATGTCAACCTGGGCATTGGTATCCCGGAAAAAGTGGCCCAGTATGTACCCGAAGGCAGAGAGGTTATTTATCACACTGAGAATGGCTTGCTCGGAATGGGCGCCGCAGTGGAACCTGGCGAGGAAGACCCGGAACTCATTAATGCCGGCAAAAAGCAGGTATCCGCTATCCCCGGTGCGGCCTATTTTCATCATGCGGACAGCTTTGCGATGATTCGCGGCGGTCATATCGATATCTGCGTACTAGGCGCGATGCAGGTGTCACAAGGCGGTGACCTGGCTAACTGGTCGACCGGTTCGGCTGACGCCATTCCGGCGGTTGGCGGGGCCATGGATCTGGTCGCAGGAGTTAAGACTATTTACATCATTACCCAGCACTGCACCAAAACCGGCGAACCCAAGCTGGTGAAATCCTGTTCCTTTCCATTGACTGGAAAGGCGGTGGTCAGCCGTATATTTACCGATCTGGCCGTGATCGATGTTACTCCAGAAGGTTTCAAGTTAGTGGAACTGGCCCCGGGTGTCGAGCTTGATTACGTGCAGCAAAGAACAGGCTGCGAGCTGATAGCCGCTGACTAACAGCAGACTGTTAATTCCATGCCGCGAGACAATCCGATGAAACAATCACCCAGTGCAGCACTTTACCAACGTGCCCTGAAGGTTATGCCCGGCGGCTGCAGCCGTAATACGGTACTGCGCAAACCGCACCCGCTTTATGCGGAACGCGGCGAGGGTTGTTATGTGACCGATATCGAAGGCGTGCGGCGCATCGATTTTGCCAATAATATGGCCTCGCTAATTCATGGCCACGCGCATCCGCAAGTAGTCTCGGCCGTCACAGAACAACTAAAAAAAGGCACGGCTTTTACCCTGGCCACGGAAGTGGAAATCGATTACGCCGAGCACCTGTGCAGCCGTAATCCCGGCTTTGAAAAAATACGATTTGTAAATTCTGGCACCGAAGCGGTTATGGGTTGCCTGAAGGCAGCACGGGCCTATACCGGACGCGCAAAAATTGCCAAGGTGGAAGGCGCTTACCACGGTCTTTACGATTTCGCCGAGGTCAGCCAGACCTCCAAACCGGTTAACTGGGGAGACGAGGAAAAACCGCTCAGCGTACCGGTTGCCCATGGCACGCCGGCCTCGGCACTCAAGGAAGTGGTGGTAATTCCGTTTAACGATGCTGAACGCGCGATTGCTATTCTGGATCAACACGCCGGTGAGCTGGCCTGTGTGTTAATCGACCTGTTACCACATCGCGTCGGACTGGTACCCGCCTCGCAGGAATTTGTACAGGCATTATATCAGTGGACCCGCGATAACGGCGCGCTGTTGGTTTATGACGAGGTAATAACCTTCCGTTCCAGTTACGGCGGCGCTCAAGAATGGTACCAGGTCAGGCCTGATCTGACCGCGATGGGAAAAATGATTGGCGGCGGCTTTCCGGTTGGTGCGCTGACTGGACGAGCGGAAGTCATGGACGTCATGGATCCACTCGCAGATAAAGTGCTGTTCCCGCATTCCGGCACTTTTTCAGCTAACCCGATTACGATGACGGCCGGGCTTGTGACGATGGAATTGTTTGACGAGGCTGCCGTATTGAAATTGAATGCCCTCGCAGAATACGCCCGCGCTCAAATTACGGAAGCGATCCGTTTAGCGGATATCCCTGCTTGCGTCTCTGGTGGCGGCTCAATGTTCAGGGTCCATATGAAACCCGAAGCACCAATCAATTATCGAGCCGCTTTTGAAACACCTGAACAAGCCGCAAGACTCAAAGTGTTGTTGGACCATCTGTTCGATAACGGTATTATGATGATCAATACCTGCTCGGGCACACTGTCTACGGTGATGACGGAAAAAGAAGTCGATATCCTCGTTGATGCAATGCTGGGCGGATTTCGTAAAATCAAAGAATTGAAAT
>Ga0164315_10005240_pt1 | contig 10138 bp, 4 predicted proteins | sample GuaBasSedimGuay6_FD_113737 | JGI IMG/M metagenome (GOLD analysis project Ga0164315, IMG submission 113737) | Subseafloor sediment microbial communities from Guaymas Basin, Gulf of California, Mexico - Guay6, Core 4569-2, 0-3 cm | ecosystem: Environmental > Aquatic > Marine > Hydrothermal vents >... | reverse complement strand
CCTGGCGTCGGTTCCTGGCTGGTGCTTGCGCTGCCGTTGGCAGGAATGCTTGGCAGGGTCGCATTATTTCTTGGCCAGAACGAGATTCATCGAGAGTGCTGTCCTACTGACAGCAGAGAGCTGACAGTTCCTCATCACCCGATCTCTTCCAGCAGCTGACAATAGCTGCGATACCGGCCCCGATCGATCAGACCGGTCTCGACAGCATCTTTGACACCGCACTTTGGTTCATGAACGTGGCTGCAGTTCGAAAAGTGGCAATTCCCCAGGTTTTCGGAAATTTCCGGGAAGGCATGCTGGAGCGCCTCAGAAGTAATCTCCCAGATGCCGAACTCCTTGAGCCCAGGGGTGTCGACGACGAACCCTCCAAAAGGAAGGGGCATCAACTCGGCTCGGGTTGTCGTGTGCTTGCCCTTTCCGGTTGCCTCGGACAGACCGCCGACTCGAAGCTTGAAACCCGGATAGACCGCGTTGAGCAGTGAACTCTTGCCGGCGCCCGATGGGCCGCAGAACAGGGTCGTTCGATTTGGAAGCAGTCGTTTGACCTGCCCCAGGCCCCAGCTGGAACGAGCGGAAACCTGAAGGACCGTGTAGCCGAGGCCACTGTAGAGCTTCGTCCAGGCTTTCGTCCTTCCTTCACCCTGGTCAATCTTGTTGAACGTGATCACAGGTGTGATACCGGCAAGGTGAGAGGCGACCAGAAATCGATCAAGGAGCCCTACTTTGGGTTCCGGATTCTTGGTGGCAAAGATCAGTAACGCCTGGTCGATGTTGGCGGCCAGAATCTGGGGTTGAGGGGAGGCAATCGCCTTCCGCATTAAACAGGAGGACCGCTCCCGGACGGCCACGATCACACCGTCGGATGTGCCACGTTCAACGGAAACCCGATCCCCGACGACAATTTTAGGGGCTTCAGGCGTTCCGCCCTCCCAGGTGAGATTCCTTCTGGCCGTTACCAAGAGTGGCCGGTTCTCGACCTGCACCCGGATCAGGCTGCCGTGCCTGGCGATGACCGTTCCGTCGATGAGCTCCATATCAGGCAAGTATACAGAGCTGGGAACATGACCGTATTGGCCCTTTACGGTGTCGATAGGCAAATCGGGTTGGGTTTATAAATTTCTCATCCTGACAATGCGCGCAGCGCATCTATCGCTCGAATCGTGGAGGCCGGGAAATCAGCTCGTCGACGGCTCTGCAGAAACGGGCGAATTCCGGATAGCTCTCGGGCGCCACCGTAACCGCGGGAATTTCGAGGTTCAAAGTCGAACGTTGGTGCCCCTGTATGTTCTCGATCGTCTCCTTGACAAGGCCCCAGGAAGTTGAGAGTCGTCGAGCCGGCCGGCGTGCTTTCCATCCGCGTGGTGGCTGGATGACCACATCCTCCCTGCGGAGGATGGGAAGCTGAATAACCAGGGGCTGCCGCCTTTCGGATAAGGAGGCGAGAACCGGCGCGAGTGCCGACGCGGAAACAAGGCCTCGGCATTGCAATGTGGCGCCCGTTTCAACGCAGGCGTCGGGGAGGTCCATGAGGAAACGAACTTCCAGACGCTCGTTGTGCTGGAGGACTTCGCCCCGGACGTTCTCCGCCCCAGGGAACAGACCCGAGGCCAGGCGGCTGAAGACCATGTCCCGCCGATCAGAAGGAACCGAACGTAGATTCTCAGAAAATCGTGTCGCCTGGGCATCTTGCAGCCACATCGTGAAGACAACCTCGGCGCCACCGTCGGCGTTGATTACGGCTTCGAGCGCCGTATGCTCCTCCAGATGTGGGTTGGGGAATGTAGGGAGTTCTGAAAGGAGGAACGCTTCGGCATCGGGGTCGGACAGGGGCAGCATCAGGGCATCACTGCCCTGTAGAATCGGTGAGAGGTGGTCAACCCCCGAGGTTTCCTCCTGGAGGTCGATCCATATCTCACTTGAGCCTTGGCGGGCACGAAGCAGAGGCAGATTGAAAGCGTCCGCCGATGGGACTCCCAGGTGTGTGCCGGCAAAAGGTGCGGGGCGTGACAGGGCCAGATCGACCTCCCAGTCTGCACTGAGCAGCATCGCGGCCAACACGCCGAGCCGGTTGCCTTGACCTCGAGAGAGAGCAGCTCCCGCGGAAACGCTGAGGTCCAGGATTGCGTTCCCGGCCTTGACCGTGTCGAGAAGGGCCGAGACCAATGACCGCATCTGATCTGTCGGGCTCTCTCCTTTGAGGTTTTGCTCGGCAAAGTGCCGAAGTTCCCGGGTTGCACGAACGACCGGGATCATACGATTGCGGAGATTGTCACCAACGGTCACCCAGTCGACGCCGAACCCGTAGGTCACCCAGGGCAGGAGTTCCTGAATCGGCGGCCCGAAGGGTTCATCGGGCGTTGCCGGGACATCTTTGGCCCGCCACTTGCGAACTGTCAGATCTCCATGAGATTCGGTGGTTACCTCAAGACCGGTGAAGAGGCCTTCGATACCCAAGTCGATGTTCGATGGGTGGACCAGGATGTACTCGGACCAGCCAAAGGCGCGTACGGAGTCGGCAAACCGGTAGACATAGGGTGAGAGATGTCCCGGAACATTGGGGGAAATCGCCGGGACGGGGGCGACGTACTCCTCTTCGATGAGATCTCCGGCCTCGACTTCGCCCATGCTGATTCCCCTGGAGGTCGGCGTAATTTCGGCGGGGACGATTTTTCGGCCGTCGGGTTTGATGATTGCCAGAGTGATTCGAACAGCGCCCGACATTTGTTCCAGGGCGGAGGCTTGACGTGCGCCGGCAGGTGTCAAAGCCTTGCTGAGTCCGTGATAATAGTAGAGGCTCGAGCCGTCGGGAAAGACCCTTTCGACGGCTTGATCCAGGAGGAGGACGACGTCGACACCCTCTTCCGAAACCGAGCTGGAGCCGGCAATGTCCTCAACAGAGACCTGGTAGGGCGCCCAGAATGGTTCGACCGCATCTCGTCGCCACGCAAGGGTCAGGAGTTCGAGATCGGCCGGATTCCAGGCCAAAGACTTGGCGATTGAAGGGCTCGTTCCGGCATCAGCCGATCCCAGAGTGAGGCTGAGATCGAGGCCGTTGAGATGAGGGAGAGGACCCCAGGTTTCCAGGGCTTGATCCAAAGCCGTTCGAGCCTCGTCGGGGCGCTCGGACCGCAGCAGTAATCGGATGCGATCGGCGTCGAGGCCAGGGTCCCTGACCCGGCGCCTCAGTGTGTCGATCAATGAGACGGCCAACTCGGTCGAACACCCCTCGGCGAGTTGGGCAATGTGGTCCCTGCGTAGAGGGGCCCGGGTCGCCAGAGAGTGAAGAACATTCTGATATTCGGACCAGTGTTCCAGGCCTTCGAGAACCTGGAGGCGCAATCTCTCAACGCTCTCGGTTGGACCCAGGACACTTTCCAGTGCCACCAGGGCATCGGCGGCCTCCTGAGGCCATCCCCTGTGGACGGCCTGTGTGATCCGAAGGCGAAGAACTCGAACATCTAAAGGATGGTCCTCGATCAGTCGCTCTTGGAGACGCTCCGCATCTTCGACCCGATTCTGGCGGGTGGCCAACAGGCGTTCAGCCAAGCCGGTGATCGGCACCGAGCGACACTGGCGCAGGTGCTCGGCCGCATGCCCCGCAGCGACCTCTGGAGCCTCTCCGGTTGGTCGGAGTAGAAAGAAGGTCCCGACTGCCAGGTGGACCATCGGTTCATCGGGCGCCATGGCAAGCGCCTGATCGAGGAGGGATTTCTGGAGTGGTGTATCCCCGCGAAGCCGAGCCACCGCAGCTGCGTGGAGCAACTCCGGAACTGCAGCTGTATCCGAGGTATCGATTTGTGGAGTTGGTGGGGTGCTTGGGGTAATGGTCGAGGGCGCCCATACAGGTTCGGGTTCGGTTGCGCCGGCGGGGGAAAGAATGATGGGCCCGGCCTCGCTGTCGAACAGACTCGGTCTGACGGAGGCGATGCCCTGGGGTGCCATTGCAACCCTCAATCGGTGTTGGCCCGGGGCCAACTGTACCCGGTACCAGTTGACTTCGGGGTCGTCAATGCCAGCGAAGCGGATTGTATCCACCGAGGTCCCATCAACCTCAAGATTGAAGTCGGCCTGCGCTTCTATCACCAGGTAACCGTCGATGGCATCGGTGACGTCAATCGTCCATGCCGCCAGGGCGACACCCCCGAGAAGAAGGGATGGCGGCACCGCAATTCGTCCATCATCGGATGCGATCTGAACCCGGTAGTGGGTACCGGGTCCATTCCACGCCGTGCCCAAGGGAGGCAATCCGGTGTCGGCCGGAACGACGTCACGCTCGAGGCCCAGGCGTCCGAACACACCCCATGGCCCCGACAATTCAGCATCGCCCAGGACCCCGGCCGGGGGCATTGCCGAAAGTTCACTTTCGATCAGGCTCAGAATGAACGCCAATTCGGGGTTGATTGGAGGCGTCGTAATCTCGAGAATCTCTCCGGGGTTGGGGAGGCTATCCAGGGTGTCCAGCCACCAGCCGGCGACCGCGACGGCGTCCGGACTCCTGCTGTCGCCCTCGATGATTTCCAACGCCTGAGTCCTGGCCCGCATCAGGTCCATCTGAGAATCGGCAAGGTGGACATCCCACCAGGTGGCGCCTTGACCGAAAATGGCCGATGCCATGATCACTAAGACCGGCAGGAGCCTCCGGACGATCATGGAACCTCCAGGGGATGTTCAAGGGTACGTCGGCTCTTGACGAGGAAGGCACGGAGGTCGGACGCCTCCTCAGGGGTAACCAGTCCGGGGACCAGGTGGAATTGACCGGTAATTTTGTAGCCGTCGGAATGTCGTTCGACGTCGATAGTGAGTTCTCCGTACGGTGTTCGGAGTGCCACTGGGTCAGGGAGCACCGGCGGCGCCGGTCCCGGCCGAAGATCTATGGACCACTTGAGATCAGGCCGGATCGGCACGATGATTGGAGTTGAACGATTTTCCGACGACATTAGTTCGGTATCCAGTACAAAATTGCCGGGGTACGTCTTCAGCCCACCCCCGGCCAGAAGGGCAGAACGTTCGACCGTGGCCTTGACTTCGATCGTTGCGGTCTGCCGTCCCGGTTTGAGGTCAAGGTTGGGCTCACCAACAATCTGGGCGCCGGGAAACTGGCTCTGGATCCATCGGGAGAAGAGTGTTGGATTCCGGCTTCCACCGAAGTGGCTCCGCCGTATCGTTGCGGCTTCGCCTGTGTCCGAGGCTCGAAATATGAGATTGAAGACCCCATTCTCGGTTCGGGTCAGGGTGTAGCTGTAGTTGGATTGTCCGGCCCCGGGCGCCGGCGTTGTCACGGGCCGGCTCTCCGGCCCGTCGATCACCAGGGCCCAAGCGTTCTGGTCCGGAGAAGGGGGAGGAAAGGCGTTGTGCCCTGCGGCTGTTCCGTCCAGCCATAGGTCGTCCTCCGGAAGATAGGCGATGGCGTGGTTGAAGTCTTCGAGCAGGGCCATCTTTGCGGTGACTGGACCGAGGCCCGAAGTTCGAACCATCACCATCCGTGCCGGAATATCGATTGACGAGAAGAGTGCGACCAAAAGGCCTGCCGTATCCTTGCAATCGCCCATGCGGTGCGCCAGAACCCAATCGGCGGAAAACGGCCGGTACCGATGTTCGCCAAACTCCAGACCGACATAGCGAATCTCGTTGGTAACGAAGGCATAGATACGGGCGATCTTCTCTCCGCGGTTCGTGATACCTCGAGTCAGTCGCTCAGCAACGTCTTCAATCTGTCTGGAGGCTCGGATCCGTGTGGCGACGTGCCGGCCGTACCAGTCAGCCAGATTGCCCCATTCCGGGTGGTTGGAGTAGGCAAGATGAGGACGAAAAACGAGTTCGGGACCCGGGGGCATGTCCTGGGGCATGGCGGGCAGGTCGTGAAAGATCCACTTGAGGTGAGTGGCGCCCCCAGAGGCTTCCGTGATCTCGGGAAGACCGTCGAGGTGGGCTAATTCCCACGCGGGCATCTGGTCTGCGGGGCCCGAGAGTTCAATCTCGGCCCGGAGGGTCGGCGCCGAGTGTCCCAGGCGAACGATGCCGCCCTCATAGGCGCCGGTTTCGTTTGCTTCAGCAGTCTCCGTGACAACGGTACTGATTTCGATGATGTCTCCTTCGGAGAGTTCGTCGAAGGAAAAGACCCGGAGGCGCGTGTCGTAGTAGATATTGAGTTCAGGTTCGGAAAGTCGAGGGGAATCCTGGCGCCGGGCGCTGATTTCACTGCCGTCCCGGCGGAGGATCCGGGCCTGCAATACCCGCAATCTCTGGGTTTCCGGGACGTAGGGTACGTGGTGCCTCTTGAGTGATCTGGAGGCTTCTGCATTTCGTACGAGCCAAGCCTGCTGAATTGTTTCTTCGGTCAAATTTCCGGGAAGGAATCGAACCGCCGTATGGTCCAACAGAAAGACGTTCGGCCCTTCGAGATGATCGACCTGGTCGGCCATGAGCCACAGCTGATCAGGGTCGAGGATTGGGTAGGTTTCTTCGGAATTTTCTCCCAACAACGCCAGCAGATGTTCGGCTCGGCGACTCTGGGGCCGGTCCTCGAGGACCCGGTGAGCGGCCTGGGTGGCGGCATCGTCGTGACCCAGTCGATGCTGGATGTGTGCCTGCTCCATCAGGAGGTCTATGTGGTTTGGACAGCGCATCAGCCCATCGGAAATCACCGAGGATGCGGTTTCGAGGTGATTATTGGACGCGTGAAGGCGGGCCAGTCGAATTCGGAGACCGGGCTGGTTGGGGTCTCGGGCCAGTTGTGTCGTCAACAGCTGCTCCATGCGTGCGCCGTCGCCGCATCGTGCCGCATCATCGAGTTCGAGCTCTTCGACTATTGGGAGACCAGGAGCCAGTGCCGACAAGCGGCCCAGCACCTGATCCAACAACTTCCACCGTCCGAACTGTGCCGCCCATTTGGCCAGGACACTGAGGATGTCCAGGCACTCGGGTGCTCTCTCCATCTCCCGAATCACATCATCCAGGATCACCGGCCCCCACCGCTCCACATCAAGACTGAGGGCTGCGGCTGCTACGGCCGGACTTTCGAGGTGATCGTCCAAGAGCGATTCTGCTTCGAAATAGAGTCCTCGGTCCTGATACCAACGGGCCAATTCCGTTCGAGCGGGAAAGGCCGGGGCGCCGGCGTCAACGGCCTCTGTCAGAAGATCTCGTTCGGCAACAGCCTCTGAGGTGACCATCCACTCGAGAAGCCTTGCCTGTATTGGATTCTTTCGGCGGGCCTCTCGACAGGCCTTGCGGGCCGCGCCGGAACCTTTGGGGTAGGGGCTACGGTCGACCAGCAGGGATGCCAGGGCCAGTTGTGCCCCGGGCTGGCTTTCGGTGACGGCAGCTTGAATCTCACTCCCCAGTGTTCTGATTTCTGGTGGGCGTCGGTCAACCGGCCGACTTGTGGAGGGGGGTTGCTCGATCTCCCGAACTCCGGTCAGGGCAGATCCGTCGGGGGCTGTCAGGCGGACCCGTAACCACCAGTCCGAGGACTCGGATGCTACGGCAACGATCAGCGAGTTGTGTCCAGCCCGCAACCAGGCGCCGACGGCGACCTGATCCTCTGCTGCCCTGAGGGGGAAATCGGTTGTCAGCAGCAGCTCGCCGTTGAGCCAGACCCTGGCAACTTGTGCCGCCCCCAGACGAATGGCGACAGGTGCGATGGAATCATTGTCAACCGTCGTCGTCAGGTAGAGCATCTGCCGGCGCGCAGGCCACGCCAGGCCCTGAATCTGGACCCAACCCAGCGGGTCCGTGCCTGGAGTTGCACGCCACTCGGCATCCGCCGAGGGAAGGCCGGCCTGGTCGGGAAAATCCCCCAGTTCTTCGATCGAATGCGCCGGCGAGCACCACCACCGGGTCAGTCCGCCGCTGGTGTGAAATAGCTGGGCCGCAGCTGCCGGATGCCCCTGGTCCACGGTGAACTCCGCACGGAGGCGCCGTACTTCGTCGGCCATCAGAGGATCCATCGGATGTGCTGAGGCCAGGCGATCGAGAAGGTGGGTAGCGGTTGACCAGCGAGTCAGGGAGTGGCGGTATTCGAGGGCCATCTGGATGTAGGGGTAGTCGATCGGTGTCAATCCGTGCTCAAGAGCCGTAGTGACCTGGAGTGAAGCCCAGGTATCGACCGAGTCGGTGGTGTTCTCCGCCGCTCGTGGCGTCGATGTGAGGCCGAAAATCAGGGTGCACACGAGCAACCCTCTCAGACCGATGATCGACCGGTGAATCCCGGCTCTCCCGTACCTCATCGAGGGAGTATGGCATAACGATTTACACCCTGGCCTCGGTGCCTGAGCTTTGAACCCTGATCCCTGAATTTTGAACCTATTTCCCAAATCTCGACTCCAAACCCCTAACCCCTAACCCCCAACCCCTAACCCCAAAAGTCCCAATGGGTTGTGTGATCTCCATTCGTCTCGGCTACAATGACCACTCGAAGTGGAGGTGTCATGCTGCACGTCGTCATCATGGCGGGAGGTTCGGGAACCCGGTTCTGGCCCGCGTCCAGGAAGAAACGCCCCAAACAGTTTCTGCAATTGGCTTCTGACCGGCCTCTTTTGAGGTTGACATACGAAAGACTGACGCCCATGGTTCCTCCCGAAAGAATCTGGGTGGTGACGGCCTCCTCGACGGTTGAACTCACGCGGGAGATCCTGCCGGAAATGCCGGCGGAGAACGTCCTGGGGGAACCGGTGGGCCGGGACACTGCGGCATGCGTCGGATTTGCTGCCGAGGTGCTCCGCAGCTGTGACCCGGACGCCGTGTGTCTGGTACTGCCCGCGGACCACGTGATCAAGGATGAAGATGAATTCAGACGGGCCATGAGTGCCGGTGTACGCCAAGTGGAAGAGCGTGGTGGCCTGTTGACCTTCGGGCTGAAGCCCACCGGTCCCGAAACCGGCTTCGGCTATCTCCAGGTTGGCGATGTGAACCGGACGATCGACGATTATCACATTCATTCATTGAGTCGTTTTGTCGAAAAGCCGGACGTCGCTACGGCTCAAGATTACCTTGATCAGGGGGATTTCCTCTGGAACTCCGGCATGTTCGCCTGGAAAGCTGAGGATCTCCTGGCCGAGATCGACCGCCAGCTTCCGTTGCTTGCCCAGGGCCTGCGCCGCATCGGTGACGCCCAGGGTACGGGAGACCAGGCAAAGGTCCTGGTCGAGGTCTATCCGCACCTTCCCAGGATCTCAGTCGACTTCGGCATCATGGAGGGTGCTGCCCTGCGCTGGACCGTACCGGTCTCGTTTCGATGGTCCGATGTCGGGTCCTGGCCGGCGCTACGAGAAGTTCTCCCTTCAGATAATGCCGGAAATATCAGCCGAGGCCGAACCGTCATTCTTGATGCTAATCGCAACGTCATCGTCAGCGAAGGTCCGGTCATTTCGCTGATCGGAGTCGAGGATCTGGTCGTTGTGGCGACGCCCGATGCCGTGATGGTCGTTCCCGTCGATCAGGCCCAGAAGGTCAAGGCTGTTGTGGAAGAACTGGAAAACCGAGGCTGGGACGACGTGTTGTAGGGGCACGGCGTGCCTTGTGTAATAAGCGCAGAAAGAGCAGCCACAAAAAGGCACAAAGAGGGAAGGATTTACCCCGCTGGGCCTGCGTTCTGGAGCGTGGGGCTTCCGCACCGTATTGTGACGCCCATCGACCGACCAGGGAACCGGGATGCCGCACCGCCGAAAATCAAGAGCGCCCCCTTTCCGACGGGGCGTGCCATTCTTTGCATTGTCCTCAAGGTAACCTCCCGGAAAATGTGCCGTTGCGGACAATGCATAGGGTGGCAACCCACGGCGACACCCTCAGCGATCGAGTCTCGGCTGACGGTAGTAGGCCGCCGAGGTCTTTTCCCGGAGGGGCGGTCCCCATCCGGCCCGAGAAATGCTTCCCCTCCGGGAAAGGGCCGAGCGGGAGTGCCGTGAGGCGCTCCCGAAGGCCGGGTTTGAAATCCAGGGGCAGCGTCCGCGTCAGGTTCCGCGTCAGCGAACAGCGACAGCGCCAGTGGATGGCGGCTGGGGTGGCTCCAACCTGTCCCGGGTCCGCTCACCCACCCAGAGTCAGTAATAACCACCCCGGAATCGCCTCGACCGGATTCCCGGGTCGCCGCAGTCGGCGTTCGACCTGACCGGCTTCGATCAGGCTTCGGACCAGCTGG
>Ga0164315_10005239_pt1 | contig 10139 bp, 8 predicted proteins | sample GuaBasSedimGuay6_FD_113737 | JGI IMG/M metagenome (GOLD analysis project Ga0164315, IMG submission 113737) | Subseafloor sediment microbial communities from Guaymas Basin, Gulf of California, Mexico - Guay6, Core 4569-2, 0-3 cm | ecosystem: Environmental > Aquatic > Marine > Hydrothermal vents >... | reverse complement strand
CCGTATGAACTAAAGCAAATGAATGTATCAAGGCCGATTATCATCACTGATAAAGGAATTACAAATGCAGGTTTGCTAAAAATTCTGATTGATTCTTTTGATGATTCTGAATTAGTAATTGGTGTAATTTATGACGAAACCCCTGCTGATTCCTCTTTAAAAACGGTAAATGAAATTGCTAAACTGTACCGTGAACATAAATGCGATTCTATTATCGCTTTGGGGGGTGGCTCACCAATGGATACTGCAAAAGGTGTAAACATTATAATTTCTGAAAATGATGATGATTTGCGTAAATTTATGGGAGCTGACAGGCTAAAAGCTCCTCAACAGCCTTTTATTGCCATACCAACTACATCAGGTACCGGATCGGAAGTAACACTGGTTGCGGTTATTAATGATGTGGAAAACCAGGTGAAAATGCCTTTCACATCTAATCTGTTATTGCCTAAGGTGGCTATTATTGATCCACGTATGACTTTGTCATTGCCTGCACGAATAACTGCTGCTACGGGTATGGATGCTTTAACTCATGCGGTTGAGGCTTATACTTGTTTGCAAAAAAATCCAATGAGCGACGCTTATGCAACTGCTGCTATTAAATTGGTTCGTGAAAATCTACTAAAAGTTGTAGAAAATGGTGATAACAAACAGGCCAGGTTCGCTATGGCAAATGCATCAACCATGGCAGGTATAGCTTTTTCAAACTCTATGGTTGGGGCTGTTCATGCAATTGGTCATGCTTGTGGAGCAATAGCTCATGTTCATCACGGTAACGCAATGGCTATTTTGCTTCCTTATGTAATGAAATTTAATATGGATATGCTCAAGGATCTTTATGCAGAACTATTATTACCCCTTGCCGGTAAAAAAGTCTTTGTGGAAACAAAAACAGCTGACCAGGCAATGAAAACAGTTGAAGCTATATTATTAATGAATCATTCATTAAATAAACTTTGTGGAATGCCAGTTAAATTAAGTGAAGCAGGAGTAAAAAAGGAACAATTTGAGCAGATTGCCAAAACTGCCATGAATGATGGTGCTATGTTACCAAATCCAAAAGAATTAAACGAAAAAGATATTATTAATATTTTAAAAGAAGCAATGTAAAACAGCTTTCCAAGTTGTTTAATTGAAATAATAAAACAATTTAAATAATGAAAAAAATTATAGGTACCAGCAATAGACTATTAGAAATAAACTTAAGCAAACAAAGCATAAAAGTTACAAAAATTGACCCCAAAGAGCGGGAAATGTACCTGGGAGGAAAAGGCCTTGGCATGAAAATTTTATATGATAGGATGAAACCAGGTATCGATCCTTTATCGGAAGATAATATATTAGCGGTTATGATGGGAGTGTTTATAGGTACGGGTGCAGCTTGTACCGGAAGATGGGATGCGGTTACCAAATCACCATTGACTAATATTACGGTTTCTTCTTCTTGCGGTGGTCCTTTTGGTTTAGCTTTTAAAACAGCTGGCTACGATGGTTTGTTAATTTCAGGAAAGGCAGATAAACCTGTATACATTAAGATTGATGATAAAGGTGCTTCCATTGAAGATGCTTCTGAAATTTGGGGCAAAGACACTGATGAAACTCAAGAGTATTTTAATCTGGGTAAAAAAGATGGAGCCATGGTGATTGGAACTGCAGGTGAGAACCTGGTGAAGTATGCCAATGTAAAATCAGGTCACCGTTTTCTTGGACGTGGTGGAATTGGTGCTGTTCTTGGTTCAAAAAACATAAAAGCGGTTATTGCTTTTGGTGGACAGTATAAAATTGTTCCTAAAAATGAAGAGGAATTTAAAAAATTGAAAAAAAAATCCAACAAGTTTATCAATGCAAATCACACTACTTCAGATCTATACCGTAATTATGGAACGGCTTCACACGTCAATGCTTGCAACGAATCAAATATTTTACCGGTAAACAACTTTCAGGATGGCCAGCATGAAAAAGCCCTACAGATTTCTGGTGAAATGTACAAAGTGAAACATGATAATAAATTTAGCTCATGTCAAAACTGCACCATTCTTTGTGGGCATAAAGGTACTTTTGATGGAGGTAAAACGTTACAAATTCCTGAATATGAAACAATTGGATTAATGGGTTCAAATTTAGGGAATTATGACACCACAAAGCTAGCCGAATGGAATACGCTCTGCGGAGTGCTAGGCTTAGATACCATTTCTACAGGAACAACTCTTTCGTATGTGATGGAAGCCTCGGAAAAAGGCTTAATGAAAACCGAGCTTAAGTTTGAATCGCCTGAAGGTGTTGAAGAGATTATTAATGCCATTGCTAAAAGAGAGGGTATTGGCGATGATATTGCAAACGGTACACGTTGGCTTTCAGAGAAATATGGTGGTCGTGAATTTGCCATGCAAGTAAAAGGTATGGAGCTTTCAGCTTATGATCCAAGAGGGGCATGGGGTCAAGGACTAAGTTATGCAGTAGCAAATCGTGGTGGTTGTCATTTATCAGCACCAGTTTTCAGTATGGAAGCAATAATGCATTTTCTAAATCCGTACACTACCAAATATAAGCCAAAATTTGTTGATTATTTTGAGAATATGTTTGCAGCTATTAACTCATTGCATACATGTGAATTTACTACTTATGCCTATATGCTTGAGCCATTTATTGCTAAAACCACACCGAAAAAAATGTTAGGTTTTCTGATGCAAAATGCTGCAGAACTCGCATTGGGCTTAATGGATGTTTCGGTGTATAGTGATTTGTATCAAGCAATTTCAGGTATTGAGCTTTCTCAAAAAGGAATGTTCCTTGCCGGAAGAAGAACGCATATACTTGAGCGATACATGAATACCCTTGAAGGTATTTCAAGAAAAGATGATACATTGCCTCGCCGTTTGTTAAAAGAAGGCAGATTAAGCGATGAAAAAAACAGGGTGGTCCCTTTAGAAAAAATGCTTGGTAAATATTACAAAATGAAAGGATATGATGATAATGGTATACCTACAGAAGCAACTCTTGAAGAATTAGGGATTGAAGTGCATTAAAATTGGTCATTGGTATATTAGACAATGGTCATTGGTCATTAAAACTGGTCATTTGGTGGTCACTAATTGTCATTCAATGGTCATTATCAGGAAAAGAAATGACTATCAAATGAATAATGATTATTGACTAATAACTATTAATGACAGCGAAGCGAATGACAACTTAATGACCAATGACAGCTATGCGAATGACCAATCACAAATTAACCAATTACCAAAATAGCGTGACAAAAAAAGCAATTTTAAAACAGGAAATAATAACCGTTGCAGGCAAAATATTCGACACTTTTGGTTTTCGTAAAACAACCATGGGTGATATTGCTGACGGAATTAAAAAACGTAAAAGTTCCATTTATTACTATTTTAAAAGTAAAGAAGAGATTTTTCAATCGGTTGTATTACAGGAAGCTAAAGAGTTTAGACGTGCTATAATTAAAGCAATAGAGCAAGAAAAAAGCCCACATAATAAATTAAAGGCTTATGTTGTCACACGAATGAATATTATTGACAGCCTGGGTAATTTTAATACTGCATTACAGGATAAACGATTAATGCATATTGATTTTGTAATGAGGCTTAAAAATCTTTATGATGAGGAAGAAATACGCTTGTTTAAAAATATTCTTTTAGAAGGTGTAGAAAAAAATGCTTTTCAGATTTATGATATTGAGCTTGCAGCAACTTCGTTCATTACCGCTATGCGGGGAATGGAATCAACTATTTTACAAAACAAAGATGCACCTGATATTGATAAACAAATTGAAGCAATTATTGATATTATATTTTATGGAATTGTAAAGAGGTAAACTCTTATGTCCTTATTTATAAAGTTTGTTTAAAGTTCCACATTTGTCCTAAGGTAAAACAATTTGAAGTTAAACGTCCGTAACAAACTTATTTGTTAACAACAAGCATATGTCAAAAATAACACGTGTATGTTTTACGATAATTGCACGTCTTTTTATTTTTTTATATCTTTGTAACAGAATTAATTAAAACACATAAGATATGAATACAAAACTAACCCTTACTATAGAACAAGCCATAATTGAAAAAGCAAAAGAGTATGCCAAAAGTAAAGGACGAAGTTTATCAGATATTGTAGAAAACTATTTTAAAGCAATAGTAAAAGAGGATGGTTTTGTTAAGTTTGAATCAACCCCAATAGCAGATTCATTGAGAGGTTCATTTAAAGCACCACAAAACTTTGATTATAAAAAGGAGTTAACCAAGGCACTATCGGAAAAATATTTATAATATGGATAGAATTTTAATTGATTCCGATGTTATCTTAGACTCATTTTTTGACAGAAATCCTTTTGCTGAGTATTCTTCAGTAATTCTTTCAATGTGTGAATCCGGGAAGATAAAAGGGTTCTTAACACCATTGATTTATAGCAATGTATATTATTTATTGCGCCGAACAGCAAAGCATGAAAAAGTGATAGGGAAGCTTTCTCAATTATTGAAAATTACTGATGTACTACAAATGGACAGAAAAGTTATTGAAAAGGCATTGAATTCTGGATTTAAGGATTTTGAAGATGCTTTGCAAAGTTATTCTGCCGTTAATAGTGGAAACATTGATTTAATCCTGACAAGAAATCTAAAAGATTATAAAAATAGTGAATTAGGTGTTTTTACACCGGAAACTTATATTAAATCAAGAAATGCAAGCCTTTAACCCTATTATCATGAAACAAGCATATTAAAAATCATTATTAACACACACGATAGTATCTTTAGCCCTCATGAGCATGCGAATAATGAATATTTTCAACTTGCAGTTCCATCTGGTAATTTTAAAAAAAAAGATGAAAAAACTATTTCTATTATTAACAATATTATCAACATTGATGATGAATGCACAAACAAACAATTCAAAAACAGCATTATTAATAATCGATATACAGGACTTTTATTTCCCAGGGGGTAAAGCTGAGCTGGTTTCACCGGAATTTGCCAGCAAAAATGCGAAACTATTACTAGATGATTTCCGAAAGAAAAATCAAACGGTTATTCATGTACGTCACAACTCAAAATCCGGTGCAAAAATCCATAAAGATGTTAGCCCTTTAGATAATGAAAAAGTGATATCAAAAGATGAGGTTAACTGCTTTAAAGGGACTGATTTACTAGAATATCTGCAAAATAATAAAATAGACACTTTGGTTATTACCGGAATGCAAACACAAATGTGCGTTGAAGCTGCTGTACGTGCTGGCCATGATTATGATTTTAAGATCATATTAATTCATGATGCTTGCGCAACTAAAGACTTAAAATTTTTGGATAAAACGGTAAAAGCAGAGGATGTTCACAATGCCACATTAAGTACGCTAAAAAGCTATGCAAAAATTATAGATACGAAAACGTTCCTCAGTAAGAAAAAATAAAAAATTTATAAGATGCGCTTTATTTCCTGGTAAATGCTCTCAGCATCGTAGCCACATTCTTTGTACAGTTCCTGCTGCGTTCCATGTTCAATAAAATTATCAGGGATACCGAGTCGTTTAATTTTTGCCGTATAGTTATTTTTATTCATAAATTCAAGTACCGCACTTCCAAATCCACCAACAACAGCACCATCTTCAAGGGTAATTATTTTATTAAATTTTTTAAAGGTTTTATGTAGAAGTTCCTCATCAATAGGTTTGACAAAACGCATATCATAATGTGCAATGTTAATATTTTCTTCTTCAAGGCGGTCATAAATTTTTCTTAACTCATTTCCTATTGCACCAATACTTAGAATAGCAACATCCCCGCCCTCTTTTATAGTACGTGCCTTACCAATTGATATTTCATTAAACTCAGTCCGCCATTCAGGCATTACACCTTTTCCTCTTGGATAACGTATAACAAACGTACCCTTATCAGGTAATTGAGCGGTGTACATCAAATTGCGCAATTCCTCTTCATCCATTGGTGAGGAAACTATAATATTTGGGATACATCGCATATAAGCCAAATCAAAAGCACCATGATGGGTTGCACCATCATCGCCAACCAAGCCACCACGATCCAGACAGAAAACTACATTTAGCTTTTGCAGAGCAACATCATGAATAACCTGATCATAAGCCCTTTGCATAAATGTTGAATAAATATTGCAAAAAGGTATCATACCATCGGCAGCAAGTCCTGCTGAAAAAGTAACGGCATGTTGCTCGGCAATCCCAACATCAAAAGCACGATCAGGCATTTTCTTCATCATAATATTAAGTGAAGAACCCGAAGGCATAGCTGGTGTTACACCAATAATTTTTGTATTTTTCTCTGCCAATTCAACAATAGTGTGCCCAAATACATCCTGAAATTTTGGAGCTTCCTTTTTATCCGATTTTACATTAAGTAATTCGCCTGTTTTCTTATCAAATAAACCGGGTGCATGCCATACCGTTTGATTGAGTTCTGCCTGTTTAAAACCTTTCCCTTTTTTAGTAAGCACATGCAATAATTTTGGACCTGGAATATCTTTCAAATCTGAAAGAACACTAACTAAATATTTTACATCGTGACCATCAACCGGACCAAAATAACGAAAGTTTAGGGCCTCAAACATATTACTCTGTTTCAGAAGTGCCGATTTTATACCATTTTCAATTTTCTGTATAAATGCTTGGGTATTAGGGCCAAACTTCTTAAGTTTCCCAAGCATATTCCAAATTTCATCCTTAATTTTATTATAGCTTTTTGAAGTAGTAATATCCAAAAGGTATTCATTAAGTGCACCTACATTAGGATCAATGGCCATATGGTTATCATTTAAAATAACCAATAGGTTTGAATTTTCAATTCCACCATTATTTAAACCCTCAAAAGCCAAACCGGCAGTCATTGAACCATCACCAATTACGGCAACTATATTGCGGTCAGTTTCACCTTTCATTTTTGCAGCTACTGCCATGCCCAAAGCTGCCGATATAGATGTAGATGAATGCCCCACGCCAAAAGCATCATATTCACTTTCAAAACGATTTGGGAAACCACTTATACCTTTATATTTTCTGTTTGTATGAAAATTATCTCTTCTACCTGTTAATATTTTGTGACCATAAGCCTGATGGCCAACATCCCAAACAAGTCGATCATAAGGTGTATTATAAACATAATGCAAAGCAACCGTAAGCTCAACAACACCCAGGCTGGCACCAAAATGCCCCGGGTTTGTTGATACAATATCAATAATAAACTGGCGAAGCTCATCACTCACCTGTGGTAAGTCTTCAATATCCAGCTTTTTAAGATCTAGCGGGCTTTCTATATTCTTTAAAAACTCTTTTTTCAAAGTCATTTCTTATTTGAACAAAATAATTAGCTAATTATTTTTCAACAAAGATATTAATTAATAAAATGATTAAAAAGCTATTTGATAATTAAACATGTCCAAGTTAATAACCCAGATTTATAATAATTTTCCCTAATTTAGCCAGATATTAAAATATAAAATTTTTATGATTATCTCTATCATTGACAATGACCTGTACAAATTCACCATGCAAAACGCAGTGATAAAAATATTCCCTCGTGCAAAAGTGCGGTTTCAATTCATTAACCGGGGCAATACACCATTTCCTGAAGGTTTTGGGGAGATTTTAAGAAAAGAAGTTGCAAAAATGGCTGAATTAAGACTAACTAGTGATGAAAAAAAATATCTTAATGAAAAATGCACCTACCTTGACCCAACCTACCTTGACTTTTTGATGGGTTACCGTTATGACCCCAGTGAAGTTGGTGTGATACAAAAAGGTGATGATTTGCAGATATCGATTGAGGGATACTGGTATAGAACCATATTATGGGAAGTCCCCTTGATGGCATTAATATCTGAACTTTATTTTAAGATGTCCAATCAGGTTATCTATGACGAAGCTAAAATTATTGATATTGCCCGAAAAAAAGCAACTCAATTTAATATGTTAGGAATTAGTGTTGCTGATTTTGGAACACGCAGAAGATATTCATTTGAGAATCATGACCGCATTGTTAAAGCATTTAAAAATTATGGCAAACCTTCAATTGTAGGTACAAGTAATGTTTATTTTGCTAAAAAATATGATTTGATTGCTACAGGTACACATGCACATGAGTGGTTTATGTTTCATGCTGCAAAATATGGGTACAAAATGGCCAATAAACTCGCCCTGGAGAATTGGGTAAGGGTATATCGTGGTGACTTGGGAATTGCGTTATCGGATACTTTTACCAGTGAAATTTTTTATCATGCCTTTGATACCAAATTTGCAAAACTTTTTGATGGTGTGCGTCAGGACTCAGGCAACCCAATTGAGTTTGCCGATAAAACAATAAACCATTACAGGGATCTTAAAATTGATCCTTTATCAAAAACCATTATTTTTTCAGATGGATTGAACCCTGAAACTGTAGAGAAAATCACAAAACATTGCCGGGACAAAATAAAAATCTCTTTTGGTATCGGAACCAATTTCACTAATGATGTTGGAGTAAAACCTTTAAATATCGTAATCAAAATTATTGAAGCACAACCAGAAGGTCAGAACTGGGAACATACTATTAAACTTTCTGACACCAAAGGAAAATATACGGGCGACAAGGAATCGATTAAGCTTTGTAAAGAAGTTCTAAAAATTGAGGATTAACTCCTCAAGGATGTCTTTCTTCCAAAACTCGAACAATATCAGCCAATTGGAATCCTTTTTTATTTAAAAGGATAAGGTAGTGAAATAGTAAATCAGCTGCTTCATTCACAAAAAGTTCATCATTATTGTCTTTAGCTTCGATAACAAGTTCTACGGCCTCCTCTCCTACTTTTTGTGCTATTTTATTTATGCCCTTATCAAACAGGCTTTTAGTGTATGATTTTTCAGAAGTTGACGTTTTTCTATCTTCAATTACTTGCTCTAAATATTCTAAAAATTGAACATTCCCTTTGTTTTTTTCATCCCAACAAGTATCTGAACCTGTATGACACACAGGGCCAACAGGATCTACCTGAATAAGGACTGTATCATTATCGCAATCCACTTTTATATCTTTAACATAAAGGTAATTGCCGGATGTCTCGCCTTTTGTCCATAATGTTTTGCGTGAACGGCTGTAAAAACAAACTTTTCTGCTTTCCTGGGTAATTTTCAAAGCATCTTTGTTCATATATCCTAACATGAGTACTTTTTGAGTTTTATTATCCTGAATAATTACAGGAATTAGTCCGTTTTGTTTTTCGAAATCTATTTTCATGGTATTTTTTTGTTAGCTGAAATCTGCATATGTTTTGACAAATATCTCGAATTTAGAGCTTTAGCCCTACGAGGGTACGTTTAAAAAGCTAGGTAAATTATGTTATTACCTTCTGATTATTAACAAACCCCTCGTAGAGTTTGCTGATATAAGATATTAGCACATTTTTCTCAGTTGTGTTACAACCTAATTGGTATATTATTTTCTTTTAAATATTGCTTTAATTCAGGAATTGGTATTTCACCAAAATGGAAAATACTGGCAGCTAAGGCAGCATCGGCTTTACCCTGTGTGAAAACTTCAGTAAAATGGTGCTTTATACCTGCCCCACCTGATGCAATCACGGGAATACTCAAAGTTTCCGAAATTCTTCGGGTAATATCAATGGCAAAGCCATTTTTGGTTCCATCGTGATTCATTGATGTCAAAAGAATTTCCCCTGCACCACGTTCCTGAGCTTGTACAGCCCATTCAAAGGCATTTATCTTAGTTGCCGTTCTTCCACCATTTAAGTAAACAAACCAATCTGTTCCATTAAAACGGGCATCAATAGCTAAGACAACACACTGATTGCCAAAATTTTTAGCCAGGTCATCAATTAAATCAGGTCTTTGAACAGCTGCCGTATTTATTGATATTTTATCAGCGCCATTATTCAATAAAACAGAAACATCATCAACTGATTTTATACCACCACCTACGGTAAACGGAATGTTTAAATGTAATGCGATTTTTTTTACCAGTTCAGCTAAAGTTTTTCGTTTTTCAACAGTTGCTGTAATATCAAGAAAGACTAATTCATCGGCACCTTGTTTTGCATAAGCAGCTCCCAATTCAACAGGGTCACCTGCATCGCGCAAATCAACAAAATTTATTCCTTTTACAGTTCTG
>Ga0164315_10005238_pt1 | contig 10140 bp, 9 predicted proteins | sample GuaBasSedimGuay6_FD_113737 | JGI IMG/M metagenome (GOLD analysis project Ga0164315, IMG submission 113737) | Subseafloor sediment microbial communities from Guaymas Basin, Gulf of California, Mexico - Guay6, Core 4569-2, 0-3 cm | ecosystem: Environmental > Aquatic > Marine > Hydrothermal vents >... | reverse complement strand
TTCTTTTGCCGGATTGGAATCATCAAATCTTAAATTGCACTTTCCATTAAATTTGTTGGCCATATTGAAATTCAGGCAAATGGATTTTGCATGCCCTATATGAAGATATCCATTGGGTTCAGGTGGGAAGCGTGTGCAGACCTTACCGTCATTTTTATTATTTTCTATATCTTTGCTAATAATTGATTCAATAAAATGCTCTTTTTTATTTTCTGGTTCCATGTATCTTTGTATCCTTGATGTTATTTTTTAATATAGATTTCTTATTTACCACAGATTTTATTTATCAGGCAAATACTAATAATTTTCTTTTGATAAAATTTATTTTATACGTTTTTGTCTCTAAGCAGCGGTTTCAGTGAAGCGGTCAGGAAAATGGCAATGATGCAAAGAATCGCCAGGATTAAAAAAACTGTTTTATAGCTGTGGGTTACATCGAATATATAGCCGGCCATAAAAGGACCAGTGGCACCGCCAATGGTGCTGGAAAAAATGACAATTCCGAAAAGAAGACCATGGGTCCTTGTCCCGAACTGCCTGGCAATCAAAGGGGACACCAGGGAAAAAAAACCGCCGTGGGCAAAGCCGTAAATGGTGGCGAACAAATAAAACATCCATAAGGTTCCGGCTATCTGCAGCCAACTAAGTGCAGTTAATAGAAACAAGAGGCAGATAAGCAAGCCTGCCTTTTCTCCGATTCTGTCTCCGGCTCCGCCTATCAGAAATCTGCCTGCAATACTCACCCCGCCAATGGTTGACAGAACCCCGGCTGCAACTGCCGCGGGGATACCAAGATCAATGGCATGCTGAACAACGTGTATCAGGATGGTGTAGACACAGAAGAGGATGATAAAATAGATGGCACAAATCGTCCATAATTGCCTGGTGCGGATGGCTTCCCGAAAGGTCAATCCTGTTTCAATTTTTTTTAAATTCCCTGATGTATGGATGTTTTCATTATCAATGAATTGTGCTTTCCGGATGGGATCCCGCACCAGGAACTGGGCAAGAAATATGACCGATAACAGGATAATAACAGCTAATATAGTAAATGAGGTGCGAAAGCCATAAGCTTTTAAAAGCCATGTGATGAAAAAAGGCATGATAACCATTCCAACCCCGGTACCTACTTTTATGATGCCGCTCATCAAACCTCGTTTTTTTTTAAACCATCTGGTTACCGTTGATAAAGGGATAACATCTATACCGCCCAGCCCGATACCGACAATAAGTCCATAGAATAGATATAGCTGCCAGGCAGAATTAACTTTTGCCGTCAACCAGAACCCCAGTCCAAGGAAGATGCCACAGGCACTCATGATAATCCTTGGCCCGAACCTGTCGTTCAGGTTTCCCATGAGCATGCTGGATAAACCATGCACCAGGAAGCACAATGATGCAGCACCTGAGATCGTTGATCGTGACCAGCTGAATTCATTTATTAATGGGGCAAAAAATACGCCAAAGCTATTGCTGGTTCCCCAGACAAAGGCCTGGATAAAAAAGGAAGCCAGTATGATGGTATAACCATAAAAAAGGGCCGGTCTTTTAATTGCCCTCAATCCGGATGTTTTGTTCTTATTCATCATTTCCTTGCCAATTCCCTGATCCTTTCTTGATTTTTCACGATACGCCATATAGAGTGTTGCAAGATTTAACCTTGTAAATATAAAGTTTTGTATTATTTTTTTAAAAATATTGTTGGTATGAATACCTTAAACCAAGGAGCAACACAATGACAATGATCATTGCAGCAGCAATTTTTTTTATTGTTATTATCGGCTTTGTCATTTATATGAAAAAGAATAAAGCCGAAGGATCTGAATCACAACATAAGGCATCCCCTTCTTTTACCCCAAAGACGGAAATATCTCCTGACCAGGAGTATAAAGCCATCCTGGATTCTTTATTAAAACTGAATATTCTATTAAGAAAAGACAAATATCTTTCAATGGAAATGACCGGGGAAATTGAGGCCATTATTGATGATCTCATGGTGATCACCCCTTCCATGATAGAGCGATATCCCGGGGAAACGTTGACCTATGAAATCAAAAAAATCGGCAGAGAGCATCTTTACAAAACGGTTAAGGAATACCTTGATTTGTCGCAGGACAGCAGGAAAAATCAGTTTGACATATTTAAAAAAACAATCGGCAATCTCCATGAGGTCTCCAACCGGTCAAGGGATATTGTTGAGAAAAATGAGACTGCAGAATTTAAAACCATGGCAAATTTTCTTGCCGGCAAATTTTCTTAAAAAAATGTATTAAGAGAATATCTTTTCAGGAGGAGAACATGAATGATATGGCAAAAGACCTTCAAAGTGTTGGTCAACAGGCAAAAGCGCCAGTCCTTGCTGATGTTGTACAAGTATCGGGTCAGGGTGCCTTAACTCCGGTCCAGACCCCTTCCAATCTTGAACCGGTACAACCCAAACATCTGGCGGTTGAAGATATACAGGCAATTGAAGCCAGGGCCAATGAATTTCTTGAAAAAATAAAGGCTGATCCCTCTGACTGGCAGCTTGGCAATTTTGTTTTTGGTCTGGGCCAGGAAATAATGGACGAGACCCAGGCCCAGGTGACCCTTTATGATCGTAAAATGGGTAATGTCCTTAAAAATGTTGCCACAGATGACTCTTCTCCTGTGGGGAAAAATATTCTGGCCATTAAAATGGAGCTGGACAAGGTTAACCCCACCATGGTGGGAAGAACCCAGATGCCCTTTCAAAAAAAAATATTGGGTCTGTTTACAAAAACGGTTAGCCGGCTGCCCAAAGGAGATGAGATACTAAAGATTATTGCTGAACGCAGAGAAACAGTGAATTCCACCATTGACGGGATTCGCGACCATTTAAGGAATGAAGCCGACCAGGTTGCTTTTGATGCATCAGAATTGTCCACCATTTGTGATTCTTTAAAAGAGATTCAGCCAAGGCTCCAGGAACAGATTTTTTTAGGACAGATCATCTGGCAGAAACTGATGGATCACCTGGAAACCATTGAAGACCCGAAAAATAAAGAAGCCCTGACCACGCTTACCAGTGATCTTGCCATGGCCGTGGTGGATCTTCAGACCATTGACAATTCAAATCTCCAGACACGATTCGGCGGAGAGATGATGGTGAGAAACTCCCATCTTGTCAGACGGCTTGTCCAGAGAACAGACATGATTCTTTCAACGGCTGTGAAAAATGCTCTGGCTGTCAGGGTAGCTGCTGAACAGCAGATGGAAACCCTGCAGCACCTGGATATGGTTCAACAGGCTGCAGCCGAAACCATGAAAGACACGGCTAAAGTAATTGGCAGCGCTGCCATTAAAGGCGCAAAGATGAGCCAGGGCATGACTGTAAATATTAAAGCACTTGAAGAAGCCTGCCAAACCTATGAACAGGCATTTGAAACCTATGCGTTGATTTCACAGGAAACCATTAATATCGCATCCCAGAGCTCCAACGCGCTGGGGAAAATGAACGACCGGTTCAGGGCAAGAACCGATGCACTTACAGCAAGACGGGCAGATGTATAAGACGAAACCCATAAACCTGCCTGTTTTAAATCTGGAGGTATTCCATGCTTGATATTGCAACACAAAAATCTTTTCAGGAAAGATTAAGAACCATAAGAACCCTTAAAAAAGATCATCTTGTTTCCGGACAGAAAAAGGCTTTGTTGAGCATAAAAGATGCCGGCAGCCAGTCATTTTTTGAATATAGCGGTAATACCTATTTTGTAAAAAATTTAAATAAGTATGAAGAGACCTCTGATGATTTTAAAATTAAAAAAGGGTATTTTATTTATGAGCTGACCTGTCTTTGTCTTGAAACCGGGCAAATTATTTATTTTGAATGGGAATTCGATGATGAACTTGAAATTTCAATGACCCTTGAACGGTTTTCATTCAGGAATTTAAAGGATGATGCGGGAGAGGGAATAGATGAAGATGACCTTGACCAGATTGCCGATGACAAGGATGTAATAGTGATCAATGGCGAAAAATTCTGGTATGAAGATGACTGGCCATCTGTTTATTACCGGGGGACAAAACAGGAAAAAGTGTATATGTATGAATTTGAAAATGAAAGCCGGACAAAATTTCTTACCATTGAGGAATGGTCTGGATCAGGCAAAGAAGAATATCAGATTTATACCTCAATCCCTGTTCATCCGGATAGCATAAACATTATCAGCAAAGGAGACTTTTAAGGATGGTTAGACAACATTTCCTTATGAACTTTATTGCAGGATTGATCATCGCAGGCCTGGTTGTTGTCTTGACAGGATGCGGGGCAGGTCTTCCCAAAGAGCTTAAAAATCAAGCCCGTGCCCTGCCTGATGCTATTAAGACCGGCAAATCCCAGGTGGATAAACATAAGGACAAATATTTAAGTCTTACGAAATCATCTGAATTTAAGGCGGTTGAAGAATATGCCTTAAAGGAAAACTGGCTTCAAAAGTTTCAACTTGCCCATGATGAGCTTAACAGAGCAAAAACACATTATAACAAAGACGTAAAACCCCTGATCAGCAAAAATAAACCCGAACTTGCCCAGGAGGTTAAACAGCAGATTGACCGGATAAAAAAAATTTTACAGGATGCTGAAAAATTAGCCCGAGCCCCTGTTTTACGTTTTTCAAAAATCAGGAAGACCATTGACAATGCCGAAAGTTTACTTTCCCGGTCAAAAAATAATGCCGAACAAATCCAAAAGATTGCAGATAAAATGAAAACAGGTCCCATGTTAAAAGCAAAGGCTGATTTTTCGGATTTAAGTAAAAAAATAAATACCCGGTTTGCTCCTTTATTAGAACTTGAAAGACAGTCCAGGGATCATTTAAGTGTTGTGGATACTGAATTTGCCAGGCGTACAGCAGGGTCAAAAGTTGACTATGCTGCTTTTACTGACAGTGTACAAGTCCTTTCTTCAGGTCTTGTACAGGCCAAAATCCTTGAAAAAAAATTAACCGCAGAAATGGCCCAGTTGTATTCAAGCTACACAAAAATTCTTAAGGATATGAAAGAAGAATATTTTGTGATCATAAAAAGGGAATCCTGGAATGAAAACTCGGATTATTATGATCCAAAATTTGTCACATTTCAACGTCAGGTAAGCCCTGAATTATATGATACGTTAACAGATGATAAAATGGATACCATTGCATCAATTACTGCCGGTTTCTTAGGTTCAAGTTTTTCAAGCAATATCGGCAGTCTGTGGAAAAAATTGTCCATTAATCCCACAGAGCAATGGCCGGGAAGAGGGCACAATGCCGCTTCTTTCTTTGTGGCGGATTCAAAGGAAACCTATTTCCATAAATATATACTGGAAGAAAATGGTGAAACCCGTGAGACAGACTGGGAACAGGTGGATGCAAGCTTTTATAATGCCAATCTTGAATTTCTTGGCATGGCCATTTTGACCAAACCCTATGGTGTATTTGAACAGGATCGTCTGACCCAGGCAGCACCGCCGGGAATGGCCTATGTGGGCAATTCAAAATACGGGGAATGGAAAAAAGATAATACTGGTAATCAATTCTGGTCCTGGTATGGGAAATATGCTTTTTTTTCCATGCTGTTTAATATGCGGCCGTCCTATTATTCTTACAATTCCTGGAACGGCTGGAACAATAATTATAGGAACAGACAGCCATATTTTGGCAAAACCAAAAACGGGTTAAAGCAATATGGTACATCAGGCACTATTGTAAAACAGTCACCAAAATTTCAAACTACAAATTTTGCAAAAAGCGGGGGTTTCAAATCTCAAAACGCTTCTGTCAGAGGTGCCGGGCCCGGTCTTCGTGGCGGTGGCCCAAAAAATAAAGGTAAATAGAACAATTCTAAGGAGGAAAGGATGAATATAGCTGTAACTCTTGCAGGGCTAAGTCATGGATTTGTATATGTTGTTGTGGGCATATTTTTTATCTGGCTGGTTAAACGAGTGGATGACTGGCGGACTAAAGCATTTGATGATGACGTTCATATTGATGATGGGAATGTTGCTGTTGGGCTCAGAAGGGCAGGGCTTTATCTCGGTATTGCCATTGCATTGTCAGGGGCCATGGGCGGATCTTCAAATGGTTTTTTTATAGATCTGATCCAATTGTTGGTTGACGGGCTTATTATCACAGGATTCATGTTTTCATCCCGGTCCATAAATGATTTTATCATGCTGAGCAATATCAATAATGATGAAGAATGCGTCAAGGAATTTCCCCGGTCCGACGGAAGTAAACTTGTGGGGAACACGGCCGTGGGCATGGTTGAAGCAGGGATGTATATTGCCACGGGGTTTATTCTTAACGGATCTATTTCAGGAGCCGGCGGAACCTTTTTCCAGAGTATTGCCAGTGTCATTCTTTTTTTTATTCTGGGTCAGATAGTCCTGCTGGTTTTTGGATTTCTTTATGAGTTGATTACGCCCTTTAATGTTAGAAATGAGATCAAAGATAATAATTTAGCCGCGGGTATCGGGCTTGGTGGTATCCTCATAGCTTTGGGTATTATCCTAAGATCAAGTATTTCAGGGCCGTTCACAGGATGGGCCAATGATCTTGCCGGTTTTGGCATATATGCTGCTTTTGGAATTGTTATGCTGTTGATTTGCAGAATAGTTGTTGACAAGCTTCTTTTGCCCACAACCAATATTGCAACGGAAGTCAAGGAAGACCGGAATGTGGCTGCTCTGATCGTTGTGGTAAGCGCCATTAATGCGGTTGCGATTATCATCGCTTTCTCCATGTAATCACATGACAAAAACAAAAGCCGGCTTAAGTTTTGCATCAGTGCTGCTGTGTGCCTGTATGTTTGCAAGCGGTGCCTGCGGTATTATCCTCGAGTATATCCAGGCAAGCCTTGCCTCCATGATACTTGGTAATTCCTTTGAACAATGGGCTATGGTCATAGGCCTCATGCTGTTCTGGATGGGCTTTGGCAGCCTGATACAGGCACAAATTCCGAAAAAATATCTTATTTACGCCTTTATATGGGTTGAAACAGGCTTAGCTCTTGCCGGAGGGTTTTCCCCCACCCTGACATATATATCATATGGTTATACAGGCCATTATATATTGGTTCTCTATTTTTTTGTAAGCTTTATCGGTATCATGATCGGACTTGAAATTCCCGTAATTATCAGGATAAACAATGATTTCAGCAAAGAATTGTCCACCAACCTTGGAAATATCCTGAGCGCTGATTACCTTGGCAGTCTCATCGGGTCATTCATTTTTGTATTTGTCTTCTTAAGATTCACGCCCATCACTGAAGCAGCTTTTCTGACAGCTGGAGTTAATTTTTTTCTGGCCTTTGTCACATTTGTTTATTTTTCAAAAAAAGGCTTGTTAAAAACTGGATTCCTGGTGCCGGCTGTCATGGTACTTACGTTTTGTGCCATATTTTATGGATATCTCAATAACCGGCAATGGAACTTAAAGATTGAACAGCCCCTGTACGATGATCCCATTATTTTAAGCAAAACAACCCAATACCAGCATATCACCATTACCCATTATAAACCCTTTGATGAAGTCAGGCTTTTTTTAAACGGGAATCTGCAGTTTTGCAGTACTGACGAACAACGATACCATGAGCCCATGGTGCATCCGGTCATGAATCTTGCCCCGATCAAAGAAAGGGTGCTTATTCTTGGTGGCGGAGATGGATGTGCATTAAGAGAGGTTTTGAAATATAAAGAGGTAAAACAAGTGCTTCTGGTGGATCTTGACCCTGAAATGACTCATCTTGCCCAAACCCACCCTGTTTTAAAAAGAATTAATCAGGATGCCTTTAAAGATGCCCGCATTGTTATTATTTCAGGAAAGGGAGTTACCCAGGGGATCAATAGACGACTCTATCTTGAAACCCATAATAAAAGGCATCCTGCAAAACAATCCGAACCCTGCAAACTTGCCGATGTAAAAGTGATGAATATTGATGCAGATAAATTTTTAAGCGATGTTTCAGGCTTCTGGGATGTTATTATTATTGACATGCCGGATCCTTCAACACCAGAGTTGAGCAAGTTGTATGCCAGAGAATTTTATAAAAAAGTAAAACAGCATCTTTCACAACATGGATTGATGGTGGTCCAGGCAACTTCTCCTTATCTTGCCCGGGAAAGCTTTCTTTGTATCGGTCGAACTATAGAAAGCGCTTCATTAGAAGTGCTTGCCTTTCATGAGAACGTTCCCAGTTTCGGGGACTGGGGATGGTATCTGGCCTGGCACCCCAACATACAAAAGAAAAAAATCCTGGAAAAAATCGAAAACTTAACCTTTGAAGTGCCGACACGCTTCATCACCCCTGAAGTATTCAGAAGCGAGCTTATATTTGGTAAGGACGCGCTTTTGACAACAAACAAGCAGATTAACACCATCCTTTATCCAGCCCTGTTAAGTTTATATAACCATGAATACTGGCTGCTTGACTAGATGACGTTCCTGTTTTTTTGGGTGTGATAAAAAGAAAAAAGCAAATAAAAAAGCCCTCCCATACCAATGGTTGAATAAACGGTCGCAGCAATTTCAGGCCCAGGATCAAGGCAGGATATTTTGTGATTAAACGGATTATAGAAAACATCCACTTTACTGTTTATGTTGTATCTGTTGATGCGATCCACGGCCCATTGTTCGCTAAAAATAAACATGGAAAATGATATTTTTTCACCTGAATAGGTCCTGTCTTCGACCTGATAGGTGTATTCCACCACAGGTTTCCATAAAGTTACCTTCCCTGTAGTTTTTTTGCTTAAAAATTTTTCTAAAACCATACCTTGGGTTTTAGGCCATGTCATGCTGAGAGAGCCAGACAAAAAATCCGGCAATGACATTATTAAAAACCATACACAGACACATAACATCATGATTTTAAAAAAAAACGAACGCATATTTTTTCTCCTTTTGACTTTTTCCATATCCATATCCTTTCCATATGGGTGATGTCAATTAGGGAAAACCCTGAATTTTTTTAAAAATGATATTTTTCTTTAAAGTTTAGCCCTCCACCCGTTTTTGTTTTCTTTTGATTTATAATAATTTATGTTTTAATAAATTTTTTGTTTTTATTTTGCTCTTTTTTTTATTAAAATAGGGTTTAAATTGCATAAGTACTATATATTGGATTATTAAAGATATCATTTTGTAATAGACCTAAAAGCAGAGGACAGATTTAAAAGCATGATATTGTTTGATACATTCCACACATGGAGAAAAAAGGATGAACAAAAAAAGAAAAAAACCTAGTATTATTATTTGTGATCCCGTTGCCGGGCAGAGTCTTGATATTCTGATTGAACCGGAATATGAAAACCCATTGGGACTGGCTGTTGTTCAGCTTAAAAAAGTGTTTCCCCATGAACACATTGATCCTCGAAGGGTGGAAAATCTCAATGAACTGCCGTTAATTACTATGGTCAAAAGTGACCTTAATACAGTCCAGGCTGAAATGGTGGAACATGGTGGCCTTTGCTATATTCAGACTGTGGATAAAACAATCTATTGCATTCAACCCAAACCCGAGGTCAACCATCTGGATGCCCTGAACGAACTCACGGCTATTTATATCAAAGCGGGTCATGTCTCCCGGACCCTCCATGATGATATCGACATCCTGCTTAACGAGTTCCCTGATCTGACCGGTGTAGTCGTTTTCCCAGTTTTTACACTGGAGCAGGTGCTTCAGATTATTGAAGCAGGCAATGTTATGCCGGCTGGTATCACACGATCCATTATTTCAGGTCGCGTCATGCGTCTGAATGCTGACTTTGAATATCTCAAATCTGACAGAGATATAGATGAAAAAAACAAATGGCTTTACGATCTGGTCATGGAAAAACTCTCCAAAGATCAGACACGATATTATGCAGAACCAATCTATCTTATGGATGAATAATCAGCATCCGGATGAGTTTTCCATTGACGTCGACCGGATGATATCGACGGATATACTTTTCCGAGTTGAAAATTCAATATGAACAGGAAATAATATGACAGATCAAAAAAAAATACTTCCGCGGTTAAGGCAGGCTTCTACTGTAATCCTTGTAAGGGAAAAAAATAAAGCACTTGAAGTTTATCTTTTAAAAAGAAGTACAAAATCAGGATTTATGGGTGGATTGTATGTTTTTCCGGGAGG
>Ga0164315_10005237_pt1 | contig 10141 bp, 7 predicted proteins | sample GuaBasSedimGuay6_FD_113737 | JGI IMG/M metagenome (GOLD analysis project Ga0164315, IMG submission 113737) | Subseafloor sediment microbial communities from Guaymas Basin, Gulf of California, Mexico - Guay6, Core 4569-2, 0-3 cm | ecosystem: Environmental > Aquatic > Marine > Hydrothermal vents >... | reverse complement strand
TATCAATCAATTTTATACTTTTTAAAAACTATACTTCAACCAAGAGATTTCTCACTCCCGACAATCCCGAAAGCTTTCGGGAGGGATTCGAAATGACAGTCATATATTTTAGGTTAAACTAAAAACACAAGGTCTTTAAAAATCTCACATCTTGTATCTCAAGTCTAGTATCTATTTATCTAAAAATACGCTCTTGCTTCTGTTCTCATATTGTGAACTATTCTATCAGCGCCTTGTTTTCTTCCAAGATAGTTAAGTGTAATTTGCAAATTATCTGCCAAACGATAATCAAAATTAACTCTCCAAAAATAGTTTATTCCTACAACTTTTCCACGTAACATTTCGTATGGTATTTGATTTTCTGTACCGTTATCAGTTAACTCACTCCGTTCAGCTTCAAGTCTTAACCTACCTTTATTAGTGAACGAATATGTAAAACGAACCAGTTGAGAATTACTATTTAGTTCAGTTGGTTTCTCTGGGAGATTATCGACACTTGTACTAGCACTTACCTTAAATCCAACCTCTATATTTTGAATTGGTCTGTAGGAAAAATCAGAAGTAAGTGTATTACTAGATAACATCCTAGCTCTACTGCTATTTGTTTCCGATGAAAGATTATCAGTTTGATTTACAAAGTCAGTTTGGTTCCGAATCTCTTTTACCATTCGAAACCGAACACGTAGTGATCGCTCAATAAAATTCCCTAATTCATTACCATTGCTGTACTGGTTTAATTTATTGTTTTCTAAATAGCGGAACCTAAAAGATAAATCTGGCTTATTCTTAAAAAGGAACAAATCTTGTTGAAAAGAATTTGCACCACGAATTGTTGTGGAGTCATTCATTAATGCTGATTTATTCAATAGCAGAACTTTAGAAATGTTTTCTTCATCAGAATACTCATCCAGTCTTAGAACAGTTTCTGTAAAAATTGGATTAAGTACTTTTGCCCAAAATGATTTGTTTGTTTTTAATACTTTCGAGAAATTAACTTTCCATCGTGTACTAGTTTTAAGGTTTACAACAGGAAACAATTCTGAAGTTGGAACGTTTAGTAAAATATAATCTCCATCGTAAATATCTTGCACAAACTCATCTTCATCCGCAATTCCGTTATTATTTAAGTCGCCCAGATATCTGTAATTCCCTTCACCATATTGGACACGTACAAAAACTCTTTCAAGTCGTGCTGTGCTTTGTGTTGAAGCTTCATAAAATAAATCGCCATTTATAAAATTCTGCCAAAAATTAAATTTGTTCATAGAACGAATTAGCACAGAATTATTATCAAGCAACCCAATCTCCTTAAATTTATCTGTATATTTTTTATTTCGAAGTGTAAAATCGAGAGAAAGATTTGCTTCCTTAATATCACGATATTTAAATGATATATTTTGTTGATCAGACCGAGATTGTTTTTCTATAATTCCATCAAGAGGAAATGATTCATCTCGCAGTGAGTATTTTGCAATTACATCAACTCCACCTAGCTTTGTTAATTGGATAAATGCTCCAACCTCAGTGAACTTACGGCTATTTTGAGAGATAGAATCACTCTGAGAATTCCACTCCTCCCTATCATCATAAAGTAAATCAATACCTGGAGCAAATTTTCCTAAAGTGAATGAGGCGGAGGCATTTTGTTTTAACCAATTACTGTTGAATGATATTTGATTTGTATTAACGTAATCGTAATCGTAGTGCACCCGGTAATTACTTTTATCTATAAAATTGAAATCGCCAAATACCCTATTGGACTTAAATGATTCTCCACGTTTTAGATATCCATAATTTAGATTTGCTATTATATTTTTAATTGGCTGAAGTATAAGTTTTGCCTCTCGCAAAGTTTCATCTCTGTTTTCAGAATCCGTAATATTGTAATCTCGTCTATACTCAACCGAGTTCAATCTATCTAGTGTCGTAAACCTATCTTGAACAAATCTTTCACGATAGGAAAAGCCAACTTCGCCGAGTGATAGTCCCACAATATCAAATCTGGATTTTTCTAATTCTACTTTTATGTTGTGCGCTCTTCCAAAATTCTGGTTATCATCAATATTTGACAACTTATTTTGATCGAAATTACTCCCAGCAAATTCAGCATTAATAATTAGATTTTCCAAAGGGCGAGCCTCCAACACAATATTGCCAACTTGCTTCTGCTGAGGCATTGGAATAAATACAACTGGAAGATAATCCCCTTCACCTTTGCCAACAAAATAATAATTCCCAATACTGATACGATTATAATCACCTAGCTCATTTCCAACAAAACTGAAATTTGCATTATACGTAGCGCTATCCTCACCAGGTGAATATTTTAGATAAGCATATTCTTCTCCAAGGATAAGAGTATCGACTAAAGAATACACTCCAATTCTTTTTCCAGTAGAATCCTTTTCTGCTAAAGTAACTCCACTTTTAACTGCTTCATTTCTATCATTTCCAGCTTGCTCTAGAATTCTTTTATCCTCTTCTGATAATGTTATATCAATTGGGTTATTCTCATCATCACCTTCATTGAAAGCACTTACTGTTAATTTAACTCTGTTATCCCAAAAGGTTGTAGAAGCATTTCCACCAAAAAGATTTCTTTCAAACTTCCTATCTGTATATTCAAAATCAACAACTATTCTGCTTGCAGAAATAATTAGCCTTTTAATTGTAAATGTAATTTCAGCTAATGAATAGTCAATTGTATAATCATTATTTTCACCTCGTTTTAATTGCTCCCCATCTATGAAGACTCTTTCTGTTCCAGCAATAACAATTATTAACTGTTCATTATTAATTCCAGAGAGTCTGTATGGTCCTTGATTTCCGTCACTTCCAAGAAATTGGTTTGTGTTGAACTTTCCTCTGCTTCCAGCAAGAATACCTTTACCTTTTGTATCTCCAAAAAAAACTTCACCTTCTAACCCTTGTGTTTTTCTCTTAAGTTTACCAAACTCCCCAATGCTACTCTCTATTTGAAAATCGCCAAATGTAGCAGCTGCATTTGTATGTTTCACTTTAATAAATACTTGGTCAAGTTCTTCAAGACGTTCGGTTGTTCCTTCTGGTTGGATTGGAATATTCTGATCTGTGAGTGCGGCTACAACTTCGAGATCATCACTGAGCTTTCCCGAAAACTGCAAACGCATTCCACTATTTAACTTCATGTCTTGATTTGTTCCAATTGAAAATCCACGACTCAGAGAACCACTTCTTTTAATACCCTCACCAAAAATTGATTCAGAGGAAAGTGGAGCTAAATCATTTCGAATAATTCTAATACTATCCTGCATCTTGTCATCATATCTAACTTCAAGTTTTCGATTATTGTACACTTTTTTGATTGGAACTATAATACTTGAATATGATATATATAACGTATCAAAAATTGAATATTGTAAACTATCTGAGAGGGATATTTTTTTTGTTCTGTAGTTAATGGTGTAATCAATTCTATTAAGGGGAAAACCTTGCAATACTATTTGCTCGCTACTCTGAATTACATTTGATGCTTCGAGTGTGTATAAATTATCTAAATTTATTGGATGCTTTTCCGATATAGTTTTGCTATTGGAATTATCCTGAGCAATTACATTGCCTAGTAAAATAAAGATATATAATAATATGAGTAGATTTTTATTTCGCAAATATTCTTTAAGCTATTGTTTAATAGAGTTTCTGCAAAATAAGAGTTTAGCATTTTGTCACTTCGAACGAATGTGAGAAATCTCACAAAATTAACAAGATTTCTCACCAATAAATCGGGTTCGAAATGACAGATTCCTTATTTTTGCAGAAACTCTAATGTCACATCTTAAAAAATAAGCTTATTTGTTGTGAAATAAAATGATGAAAATTGGAACTACATTTGCTTCTATTCCCAACGCAATGCTTCTATTGGATCAAGATTGGCAGCTTTGTATGCTGGATATGTTCCAAACCCTACTCCAATAATAACACAAAGTAAAACCCCAATAGCAACCCAATCAAATGGAATTGTAGCAACAGCATTTAGTTGTGCCCCAACTAAATTACCGACAAGAATACCAAGAACAATTCCAATAAAACCACCTATTAAACTAAGTGCTACAGATTCAGTTAAAAACTGCATAAGAATATCTTTCTTTTTAGCACCGACTGCTTTTCTAAGACCAATCTCTTTGGTACGCTCAGTAACAGAGACAAGCATTATATTCATTATTCCAATACCAGCAGCAAGTAGTGCAATTCCGGCAATGACAAATGCTCCAATTCTAACACCTTCAGTAATATCATTTATTTGCTTCATAATTGATTCGTTCGATACAATTTCAAAATCATTATCAGCTCCTGGTAAAACTTTACGGATGGTACGCATGTATCCTTCTGTAATTTCCATTAAATCTTGATAATCCGCTTTATCTTCTGCCATTACTGAAATTGACAAGGTACGTCTTCTTCCACCATAAAAACTGTTAAAAGTTGTGAGTGGTATTATTGCAAGGTTTCCTTGGCTTTGTCCAAATATTGCTCCTTGTTCCTCAAGTATTCCAATAATTTTTAACCGATTTCCATTAACAGATATTTCTTCCCCAATTGGATCGATATTTTTATTTTTAAAAAGTGTTCTTAATAAATCAGTACCAAGTACAACAACTTTTCTACCACTTTTATAATCTTGTTTATTAATTGCACGCCCTGACTCTACATTCCAATCTCTAGTTATAAATGAACTTGGAGTTACACCATAGATTCCAACATTAGGATTTGTTTTTTCATTTTCATATTTAATTACTCTTCCTCCACGTCCTGAAGTAGCAGAAACAGCATTTGACTCAACTAATTTTGTCTCTAAATCATCATAATTTTCGAGAGTAATATTCTTTCTATTTCTATATTTTGCCCATGATCCATGACCTCCAATCCGAACAGCTGGCCATTTTTGAACTTGAAACGTATTGCTACCAAGTGAGGAAACTCCTTCTTCAATACTTGTTCTTAACATTGCGATAATTGTACTAATAGCAATTATTGAAAAAATCCCGACAATAATTCCTAGAATAGTTAAAGATGACCTGAGCTTATTTGCTCTAAGTGAGGTTAAGGAGACTCTTAATATTTCAAATAATTCCATATGGATATTTTTTTTAATCTAAATACCGTCATTTCGAAAATGAGCTTACTTTGTAGTGATTGATAAATCTACTAGTATCAAAGAAATTTTTCACTCAAGAAAAGGATCCGAAATGACATCTGTTTTTTTTGATGGTTAAAATATAATTATAAAAGTAGAATTTTTTTCAATTCATTTAAATTTGACACCTCATAAGTAGGAAGAATTCCAGAAGTGTTTGCTAACTTAGCTGGATTAAACCAGCAAGTATCAATTCCATAATCTACACCACCTTTTATATCGGATGTTAGATTATCCCCAATAATGATAGTACTACTTTTGCTTGGAATATTTAACAATTCAAATGTATAATCAAATATTTCCTTTTTAGGTTTTGCAAACCCAATCTCTTCTGAAATTATAATGTGGCTAAAATATTTTCTTAATTCTGAACTTTTAAATCTTGGATTCTGAACAGAAGCTAGTCCGTTCGTAACTATTGCAAGTTCAAATTTTTGACTACTCCATTTTATAATATCTTCCGCGCCATCCAATAGATAATTATTTTGAGATAGAAATTCCAAATAGTCTTTACTGAATTTGAGTGAATCAATATTTGTAACTTCGATGATATCAAAGAATCTTTTGAATCGTTCCCTCTTAATCTCCTTAGTAGTAATTAATCCTTTCTCAAAATCGTTCCAGATTTTTTTATTCACTTCTTCATAAATCAAAAATGTATTTTCGGTCCACTCTAAATTGTATTTCTTAAAACTTGATTTTAATGCTTCAACAGCCGCTTTGTCGAAATCGTAGAGTGTTCCATCTGCATCGAAGAGGATTGTTTTGTATTTCATTAGGTTCCATTAAATGTTTGTATTTCTTCTTGCCTTAATTCTATTAAAAACATAGAGATGAGATTAAGAGTAAAATTAGGAATAAGAACAAACTACATTTTTCTCGCTGTCATTCTCGAATGCTTCTATCGGGAATCCCATGCTATTATAAAAGATTCCCACTAAAAACATGTGGGAATGACACTATATATTACTTAAATGGTTATAAAAAAATGTCCAAGTCAAAAGACTTAGACATTTTTAGTTAATAATTTATTTCAGAATAAGAATTTATTTATTAAATCCATCATACATTTCATCAATTAAATTTGTGTAACGACTTTCAATTACATTTCGTTTTAGCTTCAACGAAGGAGTCATTTCGCCACCTTCAACTGTAAATGGTTTTTCAAGAATTGTAAACTTACGGACTTTTTCATATCCAGCTAATTTACGTTGGAACTGTCCCAAATCCTTTTCAAGCATTTCATAAATTTGCTTCATTTGTGTTAATTCCATTGGGTCTTTGTAGGTAATTCTATGTGCATCGGCATATTCTTTTAAAGCTTCAAAATCTGGAACAATTAAAGCAGTTATGAACATTCGTCTATCACCAACAATAATAAACTGGTCAATATATTTACTTCCTAAAAAGAGATTTTCAATTGGAGTAGGCGCAATATACTTTCCACCAGTGGTTTTAAATAGGGATTTTTTTCTGTCAGTAATCATTAAGAATCCTTCAGCATCAAAAACGCCAATATCACCAGTGTGTAACCACCCATCTTTAACAGTCTTTTCAGTCTCTTCTTTATTCTTGTAGTAACCAGACATAATATTTGGTCCGTAAGCAAGAATTTCACCATCGGTTGCAATCTTAACTTCAACGCCCGGCATGGTATGTCCAACAGTTCCAAACTTATAGTTGTATGGTCTGTTTACCGCAATTACAGGTGAAGATTCTGTTAAACCATATCCTTCCAAAATTAAAATTCCAACAGCTTCGAAAAATACTCCAAGCTCGCGAGCTAATGCTGCACCACCAGAAACAAAGAATCGCAAGTTTCCACCAGTCTTTTCGCGGATTTTACTAAAAACTATTTTATCGGCAAGTTTATGTTTTAATTTCAGTCCAATTGGAACTCCATTTTCAGTCTTCTTAGCAACATGAAATTCTTCGCCCACAGAGATAGCCCAGTTGAATATTTTTTGTTTTTTCTCTGGAGATGCATCAACACCTTTTTTAACTTTGGAATAAATTCTTTCAAATAACCTTGGAACAGCTGTCATAATTGTTGGTTTTACTTCCATCAAATTTGATGCAACTTTTTCGATACTCTCTGCATAAGCAATCTGAGAACCTGATGTAAGTGGAAGATAGTATCCAGCCATTCTTTCAAAAACATGAGATAGTGGAAGAAAGGATAGAAATAAATCTTCAGGTCCAACTTTAATTATTTCGTGCACAGACATAACATTTGAAATAATATTTTTGTGAGTTAACATTACTCCCTTTGGCTCTCCAGTAGTACCAGAAGTATAAATCAATGTACATAAATCGTCTTCACGAGAGAGTTGTATATTATCGTTAAAATGGTTTGGATTTCCTTTTTCAAATTCCTTTCCCATATTTTGAACATCTTTAAGAAGATATACGTCTGTAGTTTCCGAAAGATCTATTTCATTCAATACAATAATGAAACGAAGTGATTTTACTTTATCCCTTACTTTCAGAACTTTATTCATATGAAACTGATTGGAAACAACTATTCCGACAGCATCAGAATTGTTAAGTATAAACTCAATTGTCTCGGAAGTTGAAATTGGATAGATGGGAACGTCAACAGCACCTAATCCAAGAATTGCCATATCAGTATAAACCCATTCAGGTCGGTTCTCTGCAATGATAGCAACTTTGTCATCCCTTTTTACACCAAGTGATGCTAATCCGAATGCTAATGAATCGGTCTCTTCCTTAAAGGTAGCATACGAGATGTCCACATATTTGCCATCAATTTTTTGTTTAAATATTCCATGGTTTGCTTTAGGTCCAAACTCATCAGCTAAGTGTAGATATAATTCTGGAATTGTTTTAAATGCGCTTAATCCTGCCATTTTATTCTCCGATTATTGTAGTTTTTTTTCACTATTAAATAAATTTTTAATACTAGATTCAGAATACAAAGAGCAATCTATCACTAGTATTTCCAATACAGATTCATCTGGTGAAATATCTATTTTAAACCTTGATAAATATTTGTTTCCTGTATAAAAGCCAAATAACAAAAAGCCAAATTAAAATATACGAAATGGCGAATAGTAATGATGCATTTATTGGCGATGCAATTGGAAGAAATACATTTAAATATAAATAATATTTTAATGAAATAGAATCTCCATTTGCAGCTGTAACTTTAATTAAGTAAAGAGATTTCGAAGTTAAGCTTGATAAAAAGAAAACTGCAATTGCATTAGTTCCATATATATGAAATGGTTTTATCCACCAAGTCTTTTTTTGTACATCAATAAGCCAATAACAGAAAGCCAGAAAAACTAGTGCTAGCCCTCCAGTATAAACTACGTATGAACTTGTCCATAAATTTTTGTTAATTGGAAACCAAAAATCCCAAGCATATCCCAAAGCCATTAAAACAACTCCATAGAAAAACATCCAAACTGTTTTTGTTGTTTTGTCGTGATCACTCCTCAGCCAGTATCCAGTTAATACTCCAAGTAAAGCTGTACCTATTGCTGGAATTGTACTAAGTAATCCTTCGGGATCCCAAGTTTTAGCTGATCTCCAAAGATGTCCATCAAGTATTAATCTATCGAGCCATGCACCAAGATTTGTTGATGCTTCAAGATTTGGAGTTCCGAAATCTGGAACTGGGACTAGTGTCATCAATCCCCAGTATATTAGCAGTAATGCAGAAGTAACATAAACAAGATTTTCTCTTCGTACATTCAAAAATATTAATGAAACAAAAAAATAGACAATGGCAATTCGTTGTAAAACTCCAGGTATTCTAATTGTTGAAAAATCAAAATATGGAAATCCGCTAAGAAATATTCCAAGCAAAAAAATTGTTAAACTCCTACGAATCAATCTGAACAAAACCTCTTTGTTTTTATTATCTGCACTTCTGTATTTCGAAAGAGAGAATGTTGTAGTAACACCAACAATAAAAAGAAAGAAAGGGAAAATTAAATCAGTTGGCGTACAGCCGTTCCATTTTGCATGACGTAGTGGAGAGTATACATTTGACCATGAACCAGGGTTATTGACAAGAATCATTGCTAGAATTGTGATGCCTCGAAAGACATCTAATGAGAGTAATCGTTCACTTTTATTTTCAGACATAATCACCATTTTGATAGACTAAGCAAAATACTTCATTTTTCATAAACCATCAAATATTTAATATATTTAAATTGTAACTACTTTTAATATTTTTTGTATAATTGTTTTTTCAATTTAAAAACAAAGTGAAATTAGATGAAATTTGTACGTCAACTTTACGACTGGATGTTACACTGGGCAGAAACTCCATATGGTCCAATAGCCCTATTTGCGTTAGCTTTTGCTGAATCCTCGTTCTTTCCTATTCCACCCGACACATTATTAATTGCGCTAGTTCTTGGTGCAAGAAAAAGCATTTAAATTTGCACTAAACTCGACCGTTGCCTCTGTATTAGGCGCATTACTTGGTTATGCAATAGGACACTTTGTTTGGTGGGGTGCTCCAAATGAGTTCTCAGATTTTGCTCTTTTCTTTTTTAATAACATTCCTGGATTTACAGAACATACTTTCTTTAATGTAAAAGAACTTTATGAGGAATGGAATTTCTGGATAGTATTTACTGCTGGCTTTACACCTATCCCTTATAAAATTTTCACTATTTCGGCTGGAGCTTTTGACGTTAATCTTGTTCTGTTTATTTTGGCTTCAATAGTTAGTCGTGCTGGAAGATTCTTTTTAGTCGCAGGTCTAATCTGGAAATTTGGTGAGCAAATTAAGGGCTTTATAGATAAGTATTTTAACTTACTTGCAATTGCCTTTACAGTACTACTTATTGGTGGCTTTGTTGGGGTTAAGTATTTGTTTTGATCATTATTACATTTTTATCCAATAAACAATATTTTGTTTGAGAAATCTATCCCAAATAGATTTCTCATTCTTTCATAACTTTAGTAAACAGTTTAAAGTATCTG
>Ga0164315_10005236_pt1 | contig 10142 bp, 7 predicted proteins | sample GuaBasSedimGuay6_FD_113737 | JGI IMG/M metagenome (GOLD analysis project Ga0164315, IMG submission 113737) | Subseafloor sediment microbial communities from Guaymas Basin, Gulf of California, Mexico - Guay6, Core 4569-2, 0-3 cm | ecosystem: Environmental > Aquatic > Marine > Hydrothermal vents >... | reverse complement strand
AGTTATCAGGAACAGGAAATTTAAAACTTATTGATAAAATAAATATTAATTTTCCAAAAACTTTTGAAGTTTATGACCCCAAAATAAGCAATAATATTAGTAATACGGCTTTAGGTGCAAGAGGAAATAAAACTTTTGAATTTTTACTGATTCCTCGTGAACCGGGTAAGTATACAATCCCTGCTATTAAATTTAGTTATTTTGATGTACAATCAAAATCATACAAAACTATTTCGGGAACAGATATTCCTATTCAAGTGGATAAAAGTACTGAAATGCAAGTTTCAGGTAATCCAATTTCAATATCAAAAGAGGATATCAAAACACTTGGGACGGATATCAGGTTTATTAAACAAAATAGTTTTGAGTTATTACCTATTGATAAAACTTTTTTTGGGAGCTGGAAATTCTATATGTTTTACCTTGTTTCTTTTATAACTTTTATATTGATTGTTTTCATTTCAAGGCACAAAATAAGACAAAATGCTAATGTTGCATTAATGAAGAATAAAAGAGCCAATAAAATATCTAAAAAGCGATTAAAAATGGCTTCTGCATACATGAAACAAAATAATCAGGCAAAGTTTTACGATGAAGTAATCCGTGCCTTATGGGGTTATTTAAGTGATAAACTTAATATTCCTGTTTCTGATTTGAGTCGAAATACGGTAATGGAAACACTGATTAATAACAAAGTAAATGAAGAAATAATCAATGATTTCATTGTGGTTATTGATGGCTGTGAATATGCAAAGTATGCACCAGCAACGGAAGAGGTGCAAATTGAACAGGATTATAAAAAAGCCAGGGAAGTTATTAATAGTTTTGAGTCTGTTCTATAGTTGATAATTAGTAACTTGTAATTGGTAATTGGTAAAAAAAAGCTCATCACAGCGAGGGACGAAGCTATCCCCAATTATTAAGGAAGTAATAGATTCATTTAAATTGCTTCAGAACAAACAAAAGGAGATTGCATCGTTTCACTCGCAAAGACGAACATTGAAAAGGAAGCATAACGTTAAAATTAAAATACAAATATGAATACTTCAACATATAAAAAAGTGACAAAAAAAATAGCAATACTTTTCATATTTAGCATTGTATATATCTTTAATAGCTACGCCCAATCAGATAGCAGTTATTTATTAATTCAAGAGGGGAATAAAGCCTATACTGAATCTGAATTTGAGAAAGCCATAAACAACTATGAACAAGTTATAAAATCAGGATATTCTGCATCCGAATTATACTATAACCTTGGTAATGCATATTACCGGAACCTGGATTATAAATCAGCAATTCTGAATTATGAAAGGGCTTTACTTTTAGCACCTGATGATGAAAATATTATAACCAATCTTGAATTTAGTAGAAATCGTATACAAGACAGGATTGAAGAAATACCAAAGTTTTTCTTATTTAAATGGGTTGATACATCAGTTAATATATTCTCTTCAAAGGTATGGTCTATAATTAGTATTACAGGATTTATTCTTTTTTTAGTCCTTGCTATTTTATTTTTATTTTCAAGAACTATTATTATTCGTAAACTAGCCTTTCTTTTAAGTATTATAATTTTGTTTTTCGCGGTATTAAGTTTTTATGGAGGGCTGGTTCAAAAAAAGAAACTGACTAGCCATAGCCAGGCAATAGTTTTCACATCTTCAGTAACCGTAAAAAGTGCTCCAACCAGTAGTGGAACTGACTTATTTATTATTCATGAAGGTCTTAAAGTGAAAATTCTTGATTCAACAGAGGGCTGGAAGGAAATTCAATTAAGCGATGGGAAAATTGGTTGGTTACCTGAAGAAACGATAGTGAAAATATAAAGGTAACCTCTAAAAATCCAAATTCCTTCGTTATACAATTTTTTCAAAACACTTACTTCGGCAAGCTCTGCACAATGCATTTACAACAGTAAACTCAAACTTTGAAAAAATCGAATGCTTTCGCAGTAGGGGAACAGGCTTTGAACTTTGAAATTTTATAAGCCCCCTAAAGAAATAATTCTGCTTCTGAAATAAATATTCTGTAAATTTGACGTTTTTAAAAGTACAAGCTCCTATTTGTTCATAAAGTTAAGATGCAAGGACCTCTCAAAATAGTATTCATTGTTTTATTAATATCATTGACTGTTAACCTTTCAACTTTTGCTCAAATAGAAACAAAAGATACGCTATCTAAACCACTAATTCGTTATGGGAGTAAAGGATTTGAATTAAGCAGTGCAGATGAAAACTACCTGATGCACATTGAATGGCGCGGACAATTCAGAATTGCTTATCCTACAGATACAGACCCTATTACACTTAATGATTTTGAAGGTGATAAGGTACACATGTATATTAACAGGGCACGAATGAAGGTAGGAGGACATAGTTTTAAACCCTGGATAAAATACTATTTGGAATATGAATTAGCCGGTTCCTATTTGTTGGATTTTAGATTAATGATTGAGAAGTATCCTTTCCTGAAAATAAAAGTCGGTCAATGGAAAGTTCAATATAACCGTGAGCGTATTATTTCATCAGGTAAGCAACAAACTGCCGAAAGATCTATCCTGACAAGACAATTTACAATTGATAGACAACAGGGTATATCTTTATTCGGCCATCTTAAAGGAGAAGGTATTGCTGATTTTAATTATTGGCTCTCTACATTAATGGGAACGGGCAGAGGCAATGAAAGTAATGATGACCACCACTTAATGTATATGATGCGTTTGCAGTGGAATTTCATGGGAAAAACATTAAAATTTCAAAGTTCAGACTTAAGCTATCATGAAAAATTTACAGCAATTGTTGCTGTTGGGCTTGTCACTAACCAAAGTCAATATACAAGGTTTTCATCAAATGGTGGTGGGCATCTTGAAGGGTTTACAGAAAGCAATCCCGGCCAATATCGCATAAATCAATCAATGATAGAAACAGCTGGGATGTATAAAGGTTTTTCATGGCAACAAGAGTTACATTGGAAGCAAATAAATGATTTAATCAACACACAAATAACCACCCTTACAGGTAATTTAGTTCAGTTTGGCTATTTCCCACATTATGCCTGGTCAAAGTTTCCAAAACCTCTTGAAATGTATACACGCTACGCGTTTTATATTCCAAACCTGGAATTGAATGATGAATTAAGACAAGAATTTACCTTTGGATTTAACTGGTTTATTAATGGTCACCGGAACAAATTTACCATTGAGACCTCTTATCTAGAAAATACCCAGGATACAGAATTTCAACATAGTGGATTTCGTTATCGTTTGCAATGGGATATTTCTTTCTAACTTTTGAAGCCTTTTCCTACCCCTACTTTTATATTTATTTAGCAGCTTTAAATACACCAATGACTAAGATAAATATCAAATCCCTATGTTCTATAAGTTATATTTAATAGAATAAAGTTATTAAAGTTTTTAATACATTGCGCTGAATTTTTTTATTTATAATCATATCAAACTTATTTATTATGAAAATGAAATATACTAATATTTTGGGTGTCATAGTATTTCTGTTCTACAGTTTCAATTTAGCTGCACAGGAAGGATACAAATTTACCGATGTAAAAAAACTTCCGGTTACTTCTGTAAAAGATCAACACCGTTCAGGAACCTGCTGGAGTTTTTCAGGGCTGGCATTTTTGGAAGCGGAAATGATTAGGATGGGAAATAAAGATGTACCCGATTTATCAGAAATGTTTGTAGTAAGAAATTGTTATTATGACAAAGGTATTAAACATGTTCGTGTGCATGGTGCATTAAATTTTGGTGGTGGAGGTGCATTTCATGATGTAACTTATGTACTTAAAAATTATGGTTTAGTTCCGGAAGAAGCTTATTCAGGTTTACAATATGGTGAAAACAGTCATGTACATGGTGAAATTGACGAAGTGCTAAAAGATTATGTTAATGGTGTAATTAAGAATAAAAACAAAAAGTTATCAACAGCTTGGAAAACAGGTTTTAATGGAATTTTAGATGCCTATTTTGGTAATCAAATAAATAAGTTTACATATCAGGGAAAAGAATATACACCCAAAAGCTTTGCAAAAGATATAACCGGGTTAAATGCAGACGATTATATTACCATTTCCTCATTTACACATCACCCTTATTATCAACCTTTTATTCTTGAAATACCCGATAATTGGCTTTGGGGTGGTGCATACAACCTTCCCATGCAAGAGATGCTGAAAGTTATTGATTATTCTTTGGAAAAAGGCTACACTGTTGCCTGGGCAACTGATGTTAGTGAAAAAGGTTTTTCATACAGAAATGGAGTCGCTATTGTACCGGGAAAAGACACTAAGGAAATGAGTGATTCGGAAAAAGGCAAGTGGGAAAAACTTTCCAGAAAAGAAAAGGAAGCTGCTCTATACTCTTTTGATAAACCAGTTGAAGAGAAAAACATCACACAGGAAATGAGGCAAGAGGCTTTTGACAATTATCAAACTACTGATGACCATGGAATGTTAATAATGGGAACAGCAAAAGACCAAACGGGTAAAAAATATTACATCATTAAAAATTCATGGAATACCGGTGGTAAATACAAAGGATATTTATATGCTTCAGAAGCATTTGTATTGTATAAAACAACCAATATCATGGTAAATAAAAATGCAATTCCAAAGGATATTAAGAAGAAATTAAAGTTGTAATTGTGTGTCTATAAGGTCAGCGTTTTTTGTTTTTTTATGTGTATTGCAATTTTGGAACAAAAATAGCCTTCAATTCTCAGTAGGCAGACTTTGCGAAACTGCCTACTGTTTACTGCCAACTTCTACATATTTTAAAAAAGTCTGACAAGCCTAAAAATCAACAGAACGAAACTTTATAACCGCACTCTACTTAATTTCTTCTAATTCAAATACATTATATTCCAAATCACCAAATACTCCCTCACCCTCAATAATTATTTTTGCATAAACCCCGGGCTTATCTTTAATCATCCAGTACTTTAGTTTATTATCACCGTCAAAACCTTCAATTACGATACAATTATAACTACCTGCGGGGACGGTGATGGTTTCTTTAGCCAAAATTCTATATGGCCATGGCTCCTTTTTTGGAAAAAAGTCATTGTACTTTTCGCTTAATCCACCTTTATAGTTTTCTGATAATTGCGTAGTGTCACCATTAGATACGAATAAGTTGCTAAATTTCACATTCTGTTTATCACTATTTGCTTCTATTTGTAATATTATAGTTTGATACTCAAAAACGTTCAATTCTTCTATTAAACTCCCTTTTCTATATTTTAAAGAATTTACATTTGATAAAAATGGTATCATTTCTTCAAAATACCAGGGTAATTGAACATCAGAAACAGCTTCTTCTTCGAAATCTTCTTGCTTAAAAGTTAAACGTTCAATACTATTTGAATCAACTTTTACTTTTTTTGCTATAAATGTGCTTCCTTTATTTTCAAATTCTAACTCATTTTGGCCAATTTCTTTAATTTTACTTTTCCCACTCAACGTCTGTAACCTGCCTATGATTATAATGTTTTTTTCTTTTGGGCAATATAGCCATGTACCTTTGGTTTTTGACACAGCACCATTTTCATCGCTAATAGCAAGAAAGTTGTCCGGCAACTCAAATCTAATATAATGGGTTTCATCCTTCCAAAGGTCAGGTGTATCTTTCAACTTAAGTTTCCATACACCCTGGAAATTAGATTTCTCATTCGCTTTATTTATTTCTTCCTGGTTTACTTTGGTGTAATACAGCTTAGCACCACCTTTATTTACAATTAATTCTTTTTTATTGAGTTTTAATATTTTGCTTACACCATTAAAATCCTTATCTAAGTCCGATTTCATGATAATTGCATTTCCTTTTTTAACAAATTCCCAGGTTCCGGCCTCTATTCCCATCACTTCCATTTTTCCATCTTGTTTGAAGTCCGTAATAAAATAGGGTTCAAAAATTTTATCACCATCTTCAACTTTTGTTAATAGCCAACTACCTGTTAATTTTGATGTTTGGGCATGGTTAACTACTGCAAATGAAATAAGTAAAATACTCATTGTTAATCTTTTCATATTGTATTAATCTTTAGTTCTGTTTTAAAATTTGTTTTATTATTTTCTATAAAAGCTTGCGAAGATAAAAACTAAAACTCTTTTATAAAAGTATAAACGTATGAAAATAAAAATTAATAAATCCTATATAATTAGAAACTCATAATATCAAAGATTCTAATATCTTCAAACTTACTCATTTCCACATTTTCGAGTCTTTTTCACATCTCAAACCTTAAACTAACACCTATATTTCTACCAATATTGTAGTAATTAAGCTCTTTAAGTGTCGATAAGTGATCGTAGTAGGTTTCGTTCAGTAAATTATTAACAAATAGCTTAAAATTGAGTTTTTGCTTTTTAAAGTGTATATGAAACCCTAAAGATAAATTTAAAAGAAAATAATCAGCTGTTGACGTTTCAAACATAGCCGGTTTGTTTTGTGGAAAGGCATATACCGTTGAAATCGCAAAATTAGCATCATTAATAAAACCCATTCCCCTTTTTGTGAAACAAATATCAGTTTTAATTTTATCCTGCGGAATAAATGGCAAATATTCACCATTATCCTGATTACTAATTAAGTAAGCATAAGTAGCTTTAACTGTAAACCAATCAATTGGTTGATAAGCTAATCCTGTTTCAAAGCCATATATCCGGGCATTTTCCTGTACATATCTAAAAATATCAATTCCGGTTTCCGTTGTATCAGTGGTAGGCGATAAGTAAATGTAATTATTTAGTAAATTATAAAAACCGGCAATATCAAAAGTTATTTTTTTCATATGATAATGCATACTAAAATCAATTTCATAACTTTTTTGAGGAATAAGATCTCTATTTCCTTGTTCGTAGCGATTTCCATGCATCCCATCCTGGCTTAATTCAGCAATATTTGGTGCCCTGTATGCCGATGCCAAATTAGTTCGTAAAAGCAGACCCTCTATAAGCCTGTAGGTCATTCCAACCGAACCACTCAGATTATTATAGCTCGTTATAAATTCCGGAATCAATTCTTCATCATGCGTGCCTGGCGCAGGTTCTTCATGACTATGACTTGATTTTTTATATTCAGGGATATTTAAAAATCGTAGATCATACCTTAAACCTATTTGTGCATTAAATTTTTTTGATGGTTTAAGCTGTAATATACTAAATACTGACACATCATTCAGATGATAATCCGGTAATACATGTTCCGGTGCTTCACTATTCTTATTTTGTTGGTTAAGTCCCTGAAACCCTACAATTAAGTCATTATTTTTATTTAAGGAAAAGTAATCTTTCAATTCATAAGCAATTGTATTCAGGCGCATCTCAACTTGTGTAAACTCATCACTTAAATCAGAACCCTGTAATTTTCGTAAATTTTGTTGAAAAGAAACATTAAACTCCAATTTGGATTGATTAATAAAAAATATGTTATTTGACGATATTTGGTTATTAGTCAAATCCTGATACCAAAACTTATTCTCCCGTGAATTCGTTTCTGTTAAAACCATTGCCGGCGGAATAGTTAATCCGAGTTTCATCCGGTCGTAATTATATCGAATAGAAAATTTACCATAAGATTTATTAAAACCGGTATTAAATTTAACAGATGCTGAATTGAACCTGGAATTAGGAACTTGTTGGCCTGCCCCATCAGTATAGTCCATATGGCTTTTTACACCACCTCTTAAAATCCAGAAAAAATCACTTGTACTAGCTTTAATTCCAAGGCTTCCGTTTACACCATTTGTATTTGTATAATAAGTTGATTCAAAATCAGCTATTTTTTTATCAGATGCAGCCGGTTGCTCGTCGATGATATTTATAACCCCACCAATTGCATCCGATCCATAAAGCAATGAAGCCGGACCTTTAATTACCTCTACCCTATCTATACCAGATTCACTAACTATAAAAGGATGATTTTCAGAAAATTGAAAATTTTCTAAGCGCACTCCATTATTAAGCATCAATACATTGGATAATGATAATCCACGAATAACAGGTGTACCAATCCCCATCCCTTTACTAATCATATCAACACCCGGGGTTTTAGCAATAGCTTCAATAAATGATGGTGAATTAACTGATTTTAGTTCTGAACTTTTTAAACTTTCAATTTTAATAGCATTTTCATGTTGTGTTGAATATGAACCACCCGAGACCACAATTTCTTCAGAAAGGACTATTTCTTGTATCAAATCAAGATTTAGTTCAAAAGGCTTATCTGATAAGGTAATTGTTTTTATAACCGTTGAATAGCCGACAAAGGAAAAACGTATCTTAAATTTACCCTTAGGGAGATTTTTTAACAAATAATAACCATTTTCATCTGTAATAGTTCCTTTTTGTATTTCAGGAATATATATATTAACACCCGGAATAGTTTCACCGGAATATTTATTTTTTATTGTGCCACTAATAAAGTTCTGCGCAATAAGGGTATTTGTAAAAATTAGAAATATAATGATATGAATAAGCTTGTTCATGATTTTTTTATTATTGAGTCAATGTCGTTTTGTTAAAACACTTTGTGGTACTACTACACGTACAAAGGTCATTTATTATTAAAAAAACATCACTGTTTACTTGTTATGAATTTATGCTATAAACACATACAGCTTATGTTATTATAACCAAACATTGAGTGAAGTTGAAATTCAAAAAATATATTAGAAAAGCAATAGCAATTTCTAAAATTTTTGTGTAACAACTAACTTACTGATAGTCAATATGTAGTTTTTTACAAAAAGCAATTCGTACTTAATGTAAGATGCTTACAATCTACTAGTTATAAGAAGATATACAGAAATGTTAATTTATGAAAAAGGTGGTGCCCGTAGGGAAAAGGGTATATCTAATTCGCGCTTTGAGTTAATTTGCTTATAAGGAAATTTTAAGGTAACATCCAAACAAGTTATTTGTGAAACTTTTAAAAAGGTATGTAAGGTAACATTGGTCAATTGAAAATCATCAATTGCACAATTAAAATGCTCACTTTCTGAGCTTAAAGTATTTTCAACAGACTGATGATGATGGTCATGCTCAATAAACAGGTAGTGACCCGGTTGTAGAAGAACAGGCAAAGTAATAACTACCAATAGAATTATGGCTATTATTTTATGATATTTTTGCCTGAAATTTTTATTCATGACTTAAAAATTCAATATGCCGTAAAATTAAGGAATATTTCGGAAATTGGATAACAAATTTGTTTATTGTAGAGGCACGCAGTATTTTGATACCAATTATCTTTATTAATTCTCTAATTGTTTTTTCAGATGAATCATTTTAATAGCTGTGATAGCGGCTTCATCACCTTTATTACCATGCTTTCCCCCTGCCCTGTCAAGAGCTTGTTGTTTATTATCAGTAGTTAGTAAGCCAAAAACAAAGGGTTTATTGTATTTTATATTTAAATCAGTAATACCCTGGGTAACACCCTGGCAAATAAAATCAAAATGACGAGTTTCACCCTGTATAACCGTTCCTAAAATAATCACTGCATCAACTTCAGTGCTTTCAGCAATTAATTGTGCACCTAATGTTAATTCAAAACTCCCCGGAACATATCTTTTGACAATATTTTTTTCACTGGCACCATGTTGAATCAATGTATTAAATGCTCCTTCAAAAAGTGCTTCAGTAATTTCATTATTCCATTCTGCGACAACAATTCCAAATTTCATTTCTGATGCATCCGGAACTGAATTTATATCGTAGTCTGATAAGTTTTTTAATGAAGTTGCCATATTATTAGTAATTAGTTGATTAGTAATTAGCTTCATAGCTATAACCTATCTTTTGAACAAAGAGCGTCTTTGCGAAGGAGGTACGAGTGAAGCAATCCCATGTAATTAATAAAGTAGCTAATTCCCTTTAATTAAGTTCAGTACAAACAATATGGGATTGTTTCGTTTCACTCACAATGACGAGTTAGAAATTAAAATGGCCTTCCCGTTACCGAAAAAGCCATTAAATATTTTCAGAAGCACTTTAAGTACTATTTTATATTTTTTTCTGCTCTGGTAATATACTTTTCAATTACTCTCCCCTCAGCAGATTTTTTATGTTTTTCCTTAATTTGATTATAAGTTTTAAGTGCATTTTTATAATCACCTATT
>Ga0164315_10005235_pt1 | contig 10143 bp, 7 predicted proteins | sample GuaBasSedimGuay6_FD_113737 | JGI IMG/M metagenome (GOLD analysis project Ga0164315, IMG submission 113737) | Subseafloor sediment microbial communities from Guaymas Basin, Gulf of California, Mexico - Guay6, Core 4569-2, 0-3 cm | ecosystem: Environmental > Aquatic > Marine > Hydrothermal vents >... | reverse complement strand
TCTTTTCCCGGGCATAGTAAATTGAAACGGCTGCCTTAAACCTTCTACAATTTTTTCATCCCGTTTATAGATATCCTTAAAGAAAATCACTTCACCATCTTCATTTAACTGAGCCGTAAAATAAAGCAGTAATACCGGCACTGTTTGAGGTAAATTGACATTTTTCAGCTTACCTGAATCTAATATTCCTTTAAAACTGGCCTGATTCCATTTATTACTGTCTTTTAATAAGAGCTCAACCAGTTCAAAAGGATTCTCAATACGAATACAGCCTGAACTAAAAGCACGTTCCACTTTTTTAAAATTAGCCTTGCTGGGCGTATCATGCAGATAAACCATCTGTTTATTCGGGAACATAATTTTAACTCGTCCCAGAGAATTCGTGGGACCCGGTTCCTGTCTGATCATATAGGGAAAACCTTTTGCCGATATTGAGGACCAGTTCACATTAGCAGGATTAATGATATTACCTTTAAAATCCAGCACACTCATATTTTTCTTTTTTAAATAGCCGATATCGCGTTTTATTTTTGGTAAAACATCATTGCGCAAAATCGTTGGCGGTACCGTCCAGGTAGGATTAAAAACCAGGTAATTTATATCACTTTTAAAAACCGGTGTTTTTCGATATTCTTTACCCACCTGAGCACGTGATTTCCAGACCAGTTTGTTATCTTTAACATAATAAACTTTAAAACCGGCAATATTAACTAACACAAATTCTTCTTCTATATTCTGCTTAACCCATCGAATACGCTCGAGATTGGCTCGAATTTGATCAATACGCTGAGCCACTGGTATATTCATCATTGCCAGTGTTCCCTTTCCTATCACACCATCCGCATCTATATTATGACGTTGTTGAAAATGTTTAACACCTGCTTCAATTGATGCATCATAAATATGCTCTGCCTGAACACTAGTCTTCTTTTTCAGATCACCCGTGGCATATAAACGTGCTTTAATCTGCAAAATTCTACTGTCTGTCATTCCGGGTTTTATCGTTGCGCCTGAAGGAACTGACTGCCAGCCTCCATTCTTTTGTATCTGACGATACTGAGCCAGAGCCTTAATTAATCCCTGATAAAAAGGACCTGTATTAATACTCTGTCTAAAAAACTTTTTTAATCTTACATCTGACTGCAGGATATAGTTAATTTTAGCAACGGGATCTTTAGTTAAAAAATCACGCCTTAAATTCCAGTCTGCATCAAGATCAGCAGGAACAACTTTACCGAAGATTAAATGATAACTTAAACGCAGTAAGGCATCAGTTAATAAAATATCAAGTTGAGCACCCTGTATGCCTGACTGTTTAAATCCCTTTTTTAAACGAGTATTTAATTCGGCCAGATGATAATCTTCAGGATCCAGTCCCTGTTGATAACTCTCCCTTATTGTATTAAGCAAAGTGTCAACTAATTCTTTATTTTGCCAGAACAATTTATATTGATTATATTGATAGACATCCCTTATCATATCAGTCGAAGCAATTTCACTCTGACCGAGCATCAGCTTATTATTTTCTATACCTTGCAATTGCTGCTGCAGAATATTTTGCTGCGCAGCATTGACACTACTTTGCAATAAAATCAAACCCAATAAAAGCACGGCACAGCAATATAAAAAAAATCGTAGTTTTGGTGTCATTTTTCACATTCTCTCTTAGGCAGTTTAAAATATCTGTTATCAATAACAAATATGGAACTTTTCAGGCTATAATGGGTCGAAATAATTACCTGAACAAGTATAATCACAGAGCTATGTTAAAACAAACAGATTCATTAAAAAATAATACTAAACCCATTCAGATATCCAGACGTATTGTTAGCCTCGGGATATTAACATTGCCTTTTACAGCCAATGCATTTGCTAATAGTGCCCGGCGTAAAACTCAGCGTGAACTGTCTTTTTATCATACTCATACCGGCGATAGATTATCCATTGTCTACCATGACGGCGAATCACATATTAGCCCTGCTTTACACAAAATCAATCAGTTTCTCGGGGACTTTCGTACTGGAGAGATTCACGACATTGATACTCGTTTACTGGATGCACTTTATCTCTTGCAGCAAAAAACAGGCGCTGAAAATAACTATGAAGTCATCTCAGGCTATCGTTCTCCTAAAACCAATGCGAAACTGCGCAGCAAAAGCGGTGGTGTTGCCAAACGCAGCTTACATATGCAGGGCAAGGCCATTGATATTCGTCTGAAAGGTGTTAATACGAATACATTACGAGATACAGCCATAGCGTTGAAAATAGGCGGTGTTGGTTACTATCGCCGCTCTGATTTTATTCACCTGGACACAGGCAGAGTACGTTACTGGTAAACCCAGCACCTCGCCTTAAAAGATGAGGCTTTTGGGAATAGTTGTCACCGCTGCTATCCTCGACCTTAAAGATGAAGGCCTCTTTTGAGGTTGCTGGGTAAATTTTATTATTTTCTATCCGCCCCCATTATCACGGCTTATGTTATGCTAAACTATCAGTTAAACTTATAATTTTACTCATATAATACGCATAATATAATGAAGACCATGAAAGCTTTAGTAAAACAGCATGCCGAAGAAGGACTGTGGCTGGAAGAAGTGCCGGTCCCTGAAGTAGGCAATAATGATGTTCTGGTAAAAATTCATAAAACCGCTATTTGCGGAACTGATATACATATTTACAACTGGGATGCCTGGGCACAAAAAACAATACCGGTTCCTATGACAATTGGTCATGAATTTGCCGGTGAAATTGTAGAAGTCGGGGCCAATGTCACTGAGTTAACTATTGGTGATATTGTCTCCGGTGAGGGACATATTGTCTGTGAGCGTTGTCGAAATTGTCTGGCAGGCAGACGACATCTCTGCCCTAACACCATTGGTATCGGCGTTAATCGTACCGGCTGTTTTGCTGAGTATTTATCCATTCCTGCTAAAAATGTCTTTCGTCCAAATTGTAAGATCCCAACCGAAGTACTGGCCTGTTTTGATCCCTATGGTAATGCAGTACACACGGCATTATCCTTTAATATGGTCGGTGAGGATGTGTTAATCACTGGTGCCGGTCCCATTGGTATTATGGCGGCAATGGTTGCCGCGCATTGTGGTGCACGAAATATTGTGATTACCGATCTGAACCAGTACCGGCTGGATTTAGCAAAATCAATCGTACCAAAAGCCATTCCTCTCAATGTTAATGACGAGCACATTACCAGGGACTTTATGCGCAGCTTAGGTATTCTTGAAGGTTTTGATGTCGGCATGGAAATGTCCGGTTCACCACATGCCTTTAGAGACATGTTAAGTAATATGATCAATGGCGGCAAGATAGCCATGCTGGCTATTATGCCTGAAGGTACAGGTATTGACTGGGATCAGGTGGTTTTCAAAGGACTCTATATCAAAGGAATTTATGGCAGAGAAATTTTTGAAACCTGGTATAAAGGCACCATGATGGTTCAAAGCGGCATCCCTTTAGAAAAAATTATTACTCACCGATACCATTATACTGACTTCCAGAAAGGCTTTGATGTGATGCGCTCCGGGCAATCAGGTAAGGTTGTTCTAAGCTGGGATTAATACCCGAGGTATATAATTGCTCTATTTTCTATAATAGGATCGTATTATGAGTTTCAAAAGTGCAAAAGAAAGTCTGGCCAAAGATCTGGCTGAAATCAAATCAGCCGGTTTATGGAAAACTGAACGAGTCATTGCCTCTGATCAAAAAAATGATATCACTCTTGCTGACGGCAGTGAGGTGATCAATATGTGCGCTAATAATTATCTGGGATTAGCCAATAATCCTGAAGTCATTCAGGCCGCAAAAGACAGTTATGAGCAATGGGGCTTTGGACTTTCTTCAGTACGTTTTATCTGCGGTACACAGACAATTCACAAAACTTTAGAGGATAAGGTCAGCCATTTTCTTGGTATGGAAAATACCATTTTATACGCTGCCTGTTTTGATGCCAATACTGGATTATTTGAGACCATTTTAACTAAAGAAGATGCCGTTATTTCTGACGAATTAAACCATGCTTCAATTATTGATGGCGTACGTTTGTGCAAAGCAGCTCGTTACCGTTATAAAAATAATGACATGGGTGACCTTGAAGCTAAATTAAAAGAAGCCCAAAAAACCGGTGCCCGAAGAATCTTAATTACCACTGACGGGGTATTTTCCATGGATGGAACAGTGGCGCAATTAGATAAAATTTGTGATCTGGCAGATAAATATGATGCCATGGTGCACCATGATGATTGTCATGCTGTAGGTTTTATGGGTAAAACAGGTCGAGGCATTCATGAATATCATGGCGTAATGGATCGCGTTGATATTATTACCGGCACCTTTGGTAAAGCTTTAGGAGGAGCCTCCGGCGGTTACACTTCAGGTCGGCGGGAAATCATTGATATGCTGCGCCAGCGATCTCGCCCCTATCTATTCTCAAACACTCTGGCCCCGGCAATTTGTGCAGCAACTATCAAAGTGCTTGATATGCTGAGTGCTTCAACAGAAATGCGGGATCATCTGGAAGAAAACACTCGTTATTTTCGTGCAGGAATGAAACAGGCAGGTTTTGATATTGCTGCTGGCGATCATCCCATTGTACCCGTCATGCTGGGTGATGCGGTCTTAGCACAAAAAATGTCACAAAAACTACTGAAGCATGGTATTTATGCCATCGGCTTCTTCTTCCCTGTTGTAGCAAAAGGTAAAGCAAGGATCCGCACACAAATTTCAGCAGCACACACAAAAGAAAATTTAGATAAAGCCATCGCAGCTTTTGCAGCTACTTATAAGGAATTAACATAACTATTCAAAATATCAAGAAAAAACTGAGCCTGTTCATTTTTCTGACTTTAAATGTCTGCACTCAGACATGCACCGGCAACTCCCGTAATAATAAGTCAAAATTAGAAAAATTAGTGATTAGCAGCTCAACTATAATCATTTAAGCTGAATAGTTATTAAAAATGTTTTATTATTCATATGAGGCTCGGAATTAAAGAAGCATAAAATATTCATCAGGAATTATTATCAATCATGCATACTCATGAACAAAGACAACACAGTCGACTTAGTGTTAATTTTCCGGTCAGCATTGAGTTAGCTAACCAGAAACGAGCTAAAGGCACCGCTGTCAATATCGGCAAGGGTGGTATGCTCTTAGATGGTGTTTCTGGTGTATCTCTGTCCAAATTAGATGATGTAAATATTCATCTACCTCTTAATCATAATCAAAACAACTTTATTATTGCAGCCAAAGTAACACGAGTTAATGGCAGCCAGATTGGTTTGTTTTTTTATTCTGATCCATCTGAATATCTACAAGAACTTGTTAATTAGTGGAATCCTGTAGAATAATCTAGGATAATAGCCATTCAATATACTGTAAGCTGAAAATAAATTTTTATTCTCTATTCCATTATATAATTTCTGTAATATTCATAATATTTCATCTGGTAAGGACTCAATATGGACATTTCCTATAAAAGCGTATTTATTATTACTCTTTTTTCACTATTTTTCAGTATGACAGTATCTGCAAAAGTACAATATGTCAGTGACGAACTAGTCATTAATATGCGCTCAGGCAAGGGTAATAGTTTTAAAATTATTAAAATCATAAAAAGTGGTACTCCTCTTACAATTCTGCAACAGGATTCAGGTTACACCCGGGCTAAAACACCAAAGGGAGTTGAAGGCTGGGTATTAAGCCGCTTTCTTATCAATACACCTGTAGCTAGAAATTTATTAGCCGAAGCACAACAAAACGTTGCCCAGATGAAAGAAAAATATGATGCGATGGAGTCTGAACTCAGCACTATAAAAAGTGAGCGGGATATTCTCAGCAGCTCTGAAGCAAAGCTGCTTTCTAATAAAGAAACTTTAAATGTTGAATTAGCAAAACTGCAAAAAATTGCTGCCCGTCCCATGCAGCTTGAGGCTGAAAATGATAAACTTAGAAACGAACTGGTTGAAATTGAAGCAGAAAATCGTCTGATAAAACAAGAATATCAAACGCTTGAAGACAATAGTGATCAGGAATGGTTTATGACTGGAGCCGGTGTTCTATTTGGCGGCATGATCCTCGGCTTAATTTTCCCCAAACTTCGCTCAGGGCAAAGAAAAGCAAACTGGAATCGTTTATAAATTGTTAAGTTTGTAAGTTGTTAGGTTTATATATTTGTAAGCTTTTACTTATTAACATATCAACTTATCAACTTAATAACATATAAACCCAATAACATATTCAATCAGGTATTCAAAAGTACCTGGATTCTTTTAATAGTTCTCTAAGCAGTTGTAAAACATCTTCTCCCAAAGACTCAAAACAGAGGCCGATGTAATCATTGCAGATATGAGCAACTTCTGCCTGAATAATCGTTGACATGCTGCATTGCTCTCTTGAAGCAACAAAACAGATTGCCAGCTTTTCATTTTCTTTAAAAGAATAGGAGTTTGGCTCAATAGCGCAGCCTAATAAACTCATATTTATAATTCGAGATTCTAAACGAACATTTGTCACTTTTATAGGTGAGACAAACACTTCAAGATTAATAGAGTGTCTAGGATGTTTCCGACGTTCAATTACCGCTGCTGTTGCCATAATCCCCTCAATAGTATTTATTTTTATTCTTGTCTACTACATAGTGTGGCACAAAAAAAAATAAAACGACCAGTTTTAATTAAAAAACTGATCGTTTGTCAGTTAAAACTTACGTTTTAACTGTGTTACATCCCGCACCGCACCCCGTGAGGCTGATGTGGTCATAGCGGCATAAGCCTGTAGTGCCTGACTCACATGACGAATCCGATTTCCGGGCTGCCAGGCATTATCTCCTTTAGCTTCCATTGTTTTTCTTCGCTGTTCTAATTCAGCATCACTGATCTGCACATCTATTTTACGCCGGGGGATATCAATGGCAATCAGATCACCTTCTTCAATCAGAGCAATTGCACCGCCTTCTGCCGCTTCAGGTGAAGCATGTCCAATGGACAAACCGGATGTACCGCCGGAGAAACGACCATCGGTTAATAGTGCGCAGGCCTTACCCAGACCTTTAGATTTTAAATAACTGGTCGGATAGAGCATTTCCTGCATTCCCGGTCCGCCGCGAGGGCCTTCATAACGAATAATAACCACATCACCTGCTTTAATCTGATTGTCTAAAATTGCAGCAACAGATGAATCCTGGCTCTCAAATATCCGTGCCGGGCCTGTGAAGCATAAAATAGAATCATCAACTCCGGCAGTTTTAACCACACATCCGTCTATGGCTATATTACCATAAAGGACTGCTAAACCACCGTCCTGACTATAAGCATGTTCCTTGTTTCGGATACAGCCGTTTTTACGATCATCATCAAGATCTGGCCAGCGTTTTGACTGGCTAAACGCTTCTTGAGTAGGTACTCCGCCGGGCCCTGCCTGAAACATTTTCCGGACGTCATTATCTTCAGAAACGATAATATCATAATGCTTAATGGCATCTGCCATTGAATTACTATGAACCATTTTAACATCCATATTTAACAGACCTGCTCTGGATAATTCACCCAAAATGGCCATAACGCCACCAGCACGATGAACATCTTCCATATGGTATTTTTGTGTACTGGGTGCAACCTTACATAAGTTCGGTACTTTTCTGGAAAGCCGGTCAATATCATCCATAGTAAAGGGGACTTTACCCTCTTGAGCAGCAGCCAGAAGATGCAGGATAGTATTGGTTGAACCACCCATAGCGATATCAAGACTCATGGCATTTTCAAATGCCTTGAAATTGGCAATATTACGCGGCAAAACCGATTCATCATCCTGTTCATAATAGCGTTTAGCCAGATCAACAATGCGGCGCCCTGCTTCAAGAAACAATTCTTTTCTATCAGCATGAGTAGCCAGCAATGAACCATTACCCGGTAAGGATAAACCCAGGGCTTCAGTTAAACAGTTCATGGAATTTGCAGTAAACATACCCGAGCATGAACCGCAGGTTGGGCAGGCAGAACGTTCCATAATATCTGTATCAGCGTCACTGACTTTATCATCAACCGCAGAAATCATAGCATCTACCAGATCGAGATGTACTTCCTTGCCATGCAAAACAACCTTACCTGACTCCATTGGTCCGCCTGAGACAAAAATCACCGGTATATTTAAACGCAATGAAGCATTAAGCATTCCCGGTGTTATTTTGTCACAATTGGAAATACACACCAGGGCATCAGCACAATGTGCATTACACATATATTCAACAGCATCAGAAATCACTTCTCTGGATGGCAAGCTATACAGCATACCGTCGTGCCCCATAGCAATACCATCATCAACCGCTATAGTATTAAATTCTTTAGCAACACCACCTGCTTTTTCAATTTCTCTGGCCACTAACTGCCCCATGTCTTTTAAATGAACATGGCCTGGAACAAATTGGGTAAATGAGTTGGCAATGGCAATGATCGGCTTCTGGAAATCTTCATCTTTCATTCCAGTAGCACGCCATAATGATCTTGCTCCTGCCATATTTCTGCCGGCAGTGGTTGTTCTTGAACGGTATTCGGGCATAAAAAGTCCTTAAAAAAAAGTCTGTAATCTGTAGTCGATAGTCAGGTTGTCATTCATCGACCAGCGAATTATCTGATAATATTATATTAGCTAATGAGAAATAAGAATAGCCGGATTTTAGTCTTTTGCTCTTGCTCTTTATACTACAACATAATAAATATAGCCCTGATTAAATAAATTTGTTTTATTTACCCCAGACTGAAAGATCTCCGACAGGTGTCTGACGCTGAAAAATAAATCGAGAGGCAAAAAAGCCGATAATAAACATTAGAAAATTACCGATGATAGACGTGTAATACAAATCAAATGGCATAAGCCAATCATCGGGCAAAAGTTCTTTCTTTGCTAAAATAGTCCAGATAGTAAACAAGGCTGTAAAAACCAGACCACTCCATACGGCTCTTGCATCTCCCTGATTTGTAAAAAAGCCCAATAAATATATACCTAATACGCCACCGGAAATAATGGACACCAGAATGGTTGCAGTATCCTGCAAGGTTTTAGTTTCTGCATTCATTAACAGCATGGCACCAAGGATCATAATTGCTGAAACAATAACTGCAATTAATTTAGCAATACGCAGATAATGCAAATCGTTTTTTTCGTTGTCACTATCAGAGTTAGAAAAGCGCTTATAAATATCAACAATTGAAACCGTTGAAATGGCGTTAATACTTGAGTCCAGAGATGACATTGCAGCAGCCAATGCAGCAGCGATAACGATACCGGCAATACCGGAAGGTAAATAATGGTTAATAAAGTAGGGTAATATCTGTTCTGCTTTTTGTTCACCATTTAAAATCTGACTTGCTGTTTCCGTGGGAAACACCTGAAAGAACACATAAAGTGCTGTACCCAGAAACATATAAAATGCCCATATTGGCAGACTGGTAAAAGCACAGACAAACATAGCCTTACGAGCTTCTGCATCGCTTTTTGAGGCACAGAAACGCTGCACAGTATTTTGATTAGCACTGTATTCAGTCAGCCAGGCGGTTAAACCCAGTAATAACATCATAGTACCGGTTTTATCCTGTAATGAAAAAGACCATTCCAGCGGCACTAATTGTCCATTACGTAATTCAGAAAATGCCAGTTTTCCATGCTCTGAAGCAATAGTAATGATCTGTTCCAGGCCTCCAGGCAAATCACTAATAATAACAGCCAGACAAAATAAGCCGCCCAGCATTAACACAATAGTTTGCAGCACATCAGTCCATATTACCGCATCAATACCACCTACAATCGTATAAACTGCAACAAACACACCACCTAAAATAATAGACATCTCAGAAGACAAACCAGTAAGTTCATGAATTAACAAGGACAGGAGATATAAAATAAGGCTGATGCGGACTAATTGCCCGAAAATAAAAGTTATTGCACCATAAATCCGTATCGATGGTCCAAAACGATCTTCCAGATATTCATAGGCTGTAATGGTATTACCCCGACGAAAAAAAGGCAGAAATACATAGGCTGCAACAAAAATGGCAACAGGAAGCATTAAATTCGGCAAATAACGTAACCAGGCTGTTTTATAAGCATCACCCGGATAAGCAAGAAAAGTAATA
>Ga0164315_10005234_pt1 | contig 10143 bp, 12 predicted proteins | sample GuaBasSedimGuay6_FD_113737 | JGI IMG/M metagenome (GOLD analysis project Ga0164315, IMG submission 113737) | Subseafloor sediment microbial communities from Guaymas Basin, Gulf of California, Mexico - Guay6, Core 4569-2, 0-3 cm | ecosystem: Environmental > Aquatic > Marine > Hydrothermal vents... | reverse complement strand
TTATACTGCTCGGTACGAGCCATTTCTGCTCCACCAACTCTTCCTGAAATAAGAACCTTAATGCCTTCTGCACCAAGCCTCATTGTTGAGGCAATTGATGTTTTAATTGCGCGGCGGAAAGAAACTCTTCCTTCAATTTGCCTTGCAATAGTATTTGCAACAAGATTAGCATCCAACTCAGGTCTTTTAATCTCTGAAATGTTAATCTGTACTTCTTTTCCAGTAAGTTTTTTTAACTCTTCCTTAAGTTTGTCAACTTCCTGTCCACCTTTTCCGATTATAATTCCCGGACGGGCAGTATGAATAGTAACAGTAACAAGTTTAAGTGTCCTCTCAATCTGTATTTTGGAAACTCCTGCTTTTGATAGACGTGCATTCAGATATTTTCTGATTTTATCATCTTCTACTAATTTAGAAGAAAAATCTTTGCCGCCATACCAGTATGAGTCCCATCCTCTGATGATACCTAACCTGAGTCCTATTGGATTAGTCTTTTGTCCCATTCTTATATTACTTAATAATTATTATTCGCTTTTAGCTGTTTCGTTAACCTCTTCAACTGCTTTTTTTACCAAGCGGTTGCCAAGAGTAAGGGTAACATGATTTGATCTCTTTCTTATACGGTGAGCCCTTCCTTGTGGGGCTGGTTGAATACGTTTAAGCATCCTGCCACTGTCAACCATTATTTCTTTAACAAATAATTGGTTATCTTCAATTCTTTCACCTTCATTTTTCACTTCCCAGTTGGCAATTGCTGAACGCAATAGTTTGTAAACACGTCCTGATGCCTCCTTTGGTGAGTGTTGTAGCATTCCAAGAGCAAGTTCAACATCAATACCTCTGATCATATCGGCTACAAGCCTCATTTTTCTAGGCGACGTTGGTACATTGCGCAAACGAGCTATGTATTGTGTTTTACGTGCTTCTTTTCTTATTTCTGCACTATTATGTTTTCTCGATCCCATTGTTGTGGCTCTTTATTTATTTACCTATCTTTTTTACCAGCGTGACCTCTAAATTGTCGTGTTGGTGCAAATTCACCAAGTTTGTGTCCTACCATATTTTCGGTAACATAAACAGGGATGAATTTATTTCCGTTATGTACGGCTATAGTTTGCCCAACAAAATCAGGAGAAATCATTGATGCTCTTGACCATGTTTTAATCACAGTTTTTTTTCCTGAATCAACATTGGTCATAACCTTTTTTTCAAGTTTAATATCAATGTAAGGTCCTTTTTTTAACGAACGGCTCATATTAATTCTTTAGTTTATCGTTCAACTATTTCTTTCTTCTATCAATGATGTACTTATTCGAAGCCTTAGTCTTCGACCTGGTTCTGTAACCTTTAGCCGGCAAACCTTTACGTGATCGTGGATGACCACCAGAGGCTCTACCTTCACCACCACCCATTGGGTGATCAACAGGGTTCATGGCTACACCACGTACTCTTGGACGGCGTCCTAACCAACGGCTACGACCAGCTTTACCAGAAACTTCAAGTTGATGGTCGGCATTTGATACCATACCTACAGTTGCTTTACATGTTTGTAAAACCAACCTTGTTTCACCTGATGGTAATTTGATTACAGCAAATTTCCCCTCTCTGGTCATAAGTTGAGCGTAAGAACCAGCACTACGTGCCATCTTTGCACCCTGACCTGGACGAAGTTCAATATTGTGAATTACGGTACCGAAAGGTACTTCGCTTAGATACAAGGAGTTTCCCACGTCAGGTGTAACACCTTTTCCTGAGTTTATCTCTTGACCTACTTGCAGACCCTTTGGTGCAATAATATACCTTTTTTCACCGTCTTTGTAGAATACTAAAGCAATCCTTGCAGTACGATTTGGATCATACTCAATTGTCTTTACAATTCCCGGAACGCCTTCTTTGTCCCTTTTAAAGTCAATGATTCTATACTTCTGTTTGTGTCCACCACCAATGTTGCGGATGGTCATTCTACCTTCACTGTTACGTCCACCTGAACGTTTCTTAGGTACTAACAAACTTTTTTCAGGTGTGCTGGAAGTAATATCTTTGTAGTCGCTTATTACTTTAAAGCGCTGACCTGGTGTTGTTGGTTTATATTTTTTTAGTGCCATTGTTCTCTCCTAAATGTTGCTAAAGAAATCAATACTATCTCCTTCAGCAATAGTTACAATTGCTTTTTTTGTACTCTTGGTTCTTCCGGAAACTGTTCCTGATTTTGTAAATCGTTGCTTTCTTTTTCCAGAATAGTTCATTGTATTTACTGACAATACCTGAACGCCGTAGAACTCTTCAACCTCAGTTTTAATCTGGATCTTATTGGCATTTCTGTCAACTAAAAACCCATACTGGTTGAGGCTTTCACCTTTAGCAGTCATCTTCTCAGTAATTACTGGTTTTAATAATACGCTCATTATCTTTCAGTTTTATTTGTTAGAAAAAAGTTCTTTAATTGCTTTCAACGAACTTTCTACTAATAATATCTTGTTAGCGTTTAAAATTTCGTAAGTGTTTATATCTTCAGCCTGAACAATCTTAGCACCCTTAATATTACGTGACGCTAAAATAAGGTTAGAATCTCCTTCGCTTAAAACTATAAGGGCTTTTTTGCCGCTAAGTTCGAAGTTGTTTAAAAATGTAATAAACTCTTTTGTTTTTGGAGTTTCAATTTTAAAATCTTCTACAATAACAATATCTTTGTTATTTGCTCTGTGAGAAAGTGCTGACTTGCGAGCAAGTCTTTTTACCTTTTTGTTAAGTTTGAAATAGTAGTCGCGTGGGTGTGGGCCAAATACTCTACCACCACCTCTGAAAAGAGGGTTTTTGATATCTCCTGCACGTGCAGTACCAGTTCCCTTTTGTCTTTTTATCTTGCGTCGGCTACCTGTAACATCACTTCTCTCTCTGGTATCGTGAGTTCCCTGACGTTGATTAGCCATATACTGTTTAGTATCAAGATAAATGGCATGATCATTTGGCTCAATTCCGAAAATTGATTTGTCAAGTTTCACCTTTTTTGATGTAGCTTCGCCACTGATATTATGAACTTTTAACTCCATCTTTCTATCTTTACATATGAATTATTTGGACCAGGAACAGCTCCTTTAACTACAAGAAGATTCTTCTCTAGAACAATTTTTACTATTTCAAGGTTAATCAACTTTACCTTATTGCCACCTGTTCGGCCTGCCATGCGCATTCCTTTGAATACCCTTGAAGGATAAGATGATGCACCAATTGAACCTGGGGCACGTAGTCTGTTATGCTGACCATGTGTTGCATCGTTTACTCCTTTAAAGTTGTAGCGTTTTACTACACCTTGAAAACCTTTACCTTTGCTTGTGCCAACAACGTCAACAAATTCACCTTCTTTAAAAACATCAACAGAAACAGTTTCACCATATTTCTTTTGCTCTTCAAAACGTGTAAATTCAGCTAAAAACTTTTTAGGGGTTGTTTTAGCATTGGCAAAATGTCCCTTTAAGGCAGCAGTGGTATGCTTTTCCTTTTTCTCTTCGAAACCCAACTGAATGGCAGAATAACCATCTTTTTCCTTAGTGCGGACTTGGGTAACAATACATGGGCCTGCTTCAATAACGGTACATGGGATGTTCTTCCCATCAGCGTTAAATATACTGGTCATGCCTATTTTTTTTCCTAATATTCCTGACATTTCTACTAATCTTTAAGCCGTTAGTGTTATACTTTAATTTCAACTTCAACACCACTTGGCAGTTCTAGCCTCATTAGTGCATCAATTGTTTTTGATGTTGAGTTGTAAACATCCATTAGCCTTTTGAAAGTACTTAGTTCAAATTGCTCTCTCGCTGTTTTGTTAACGAAAGTTGAACGGTTTACTGTAAAAACTTTTTTATGTGTTGGCAATGGTATTGGTCCGCTTACAACTGCCCCTGTCGATTTAACCGATTTGGCGATCTTTTCAGCTGATTTATCAACCAGGTTGTGATCATACGACTTTAATTTAATTCTAATTCTTTGGCTCACCTTATATATAGTTTAGCTAATTATTCCTTTTATCTCTTTGATTACCTCTTCGGAGATGCCCTTAGGCGCAATCTCGTAAGATTTAAATTCCATGCTTGATGTTCCCCTGCCAGATGTAATAGTCCTTAAGGTTGTTACATAACCAAACATTTCAGAAAGTGGTACAGCTGCTTTTATTACCTGAACACCTACTTTTGCAGTAACGCTCTCAAGTATTGCTCTCCTTCTGTTTAAGTCTCCCGTAACATCACCTAAGTAATCGTCAGGAGTTACTATTTCAACTTTCATTACCGGTTCAAGTAGTTTTGCTTTTGCCTTTTTTGCAGCATCCCTAAAACCAACTTTTGCAGCTAATTCAAAGGATAACTGATCGGAGTCAACAGGGTGGAAAGAACCATCAAAAAGTCTTACTCTCATACTGACGACAGGAAACCCGGCTAGAACACCATTTTGCATAGCAAGTTCAAAGCCTTTTTTAACAGATGGGATAAATTCCTTTGGAATAGAACCACCTTTTATTTCATCTACAAACTCAAGACCTTCGCCTTCTGCAAGTCTAGGTCCAATTTCAAATTGAATATTTGCAAATTTACCACGACCACCAGTTTGTTTCTTATAAACTTCTTTATGTTCAATCGTTGATGTAATTGTTTCTTTGTAAGAAACTTGTGGTTGACCAATATTACATTCTATGTTAAACTCCCTCTTAAGGCGGTCAACTAAAATGTCAAGGTGAAGTTCACCCATACCAGAAATAATGGTTTGTCCCGAATTTTCATCGGTACGAACCTTGAATGTAGGATCTTCTTCAGCCAGTTTGGCTAATGCCAACGACATTTTGTCAATATCTTTCTGAGTTTTAGGCTCAATGGCAATACTGATTACAGGCTCCGGAAACGTGATAGATTCAAGAATAATTGGAGCTTTCAATTCAGTAAGAGTATCGCCTGTACGTATTGTTTTAAAACCAACTGCTGCTCCAATATCACCAGCTTCAATCTGATCTAAAGGTTCTTGCTTGTTGGCATGCATCTGCATAATACGACTAATTCTTTCCTTTTTACCGGTTGATACATTCAAAATGTAAGAGCCTGCTTTTAATGTTCCAGAGTAAACTCTGAAAAAGCAAAGACGTCCAACAAATGGGTCGGTAGCAATTTTAAATGCTAAAGCACTAAATTTATCATTAGGATCAGCTGAGCGATATTCTGTTTCTTCTGTTTTCGGATTGATTCCTTCAACATCTTCAATATCGAGTGGGCTGGGTAAAAATTCAATAATTGCATTCAATAACATTTGAACACCTTTATTTTTGAATGCAGAACCACACATAACAGGGGTGATACTCATATTCAAAGTAGAAGTTCTGATTACGTCAATCATTTCTTCTTCAGTTATTGAATTAGGATCATCCATGAACTTCTCAAGTAGGTCGTCACTTTCTTCAGCAACACCTTCAATGAGTTTCATTCTGTATTTTTTAGCATCTTCTTTTAGGTCTTCAGGTACAGGAATTTCTCTAATGATAACACCATTATCTTCCTCGTCCCAAACAAATGCTTTATTTTTAACTAAATCAACAACTCCACGGAAACCTATTTCAGCACCTATTGGAATTTGAATTGGTACAGGGTTAGCACCAAGTTTTTCTTTAATTTGGTCAATTACACCAAAAAAGTCAGCGCCCGAACGATCCATCTTATTTACGAAACTAATACGGGGCACTTTATATTTATTTGCTTGTCTCCAAACTGTTTCACTTTGTGGCTCAACACCACCAACAGCACAAAACAAAGCAACAGCACCATCAAGAACCCTTAATGAACGTTCAACCTCAACAGTGAAGTCAACGTGACCAGGGGTGTCGATAATGTTTATTTTATGTCTTTTATTGAATAGATCCCAAAAAACTGTAGTGGCAGCAGATGTGATTGTGATACCTCTTTCTTGTTCCTGAACCATCCAGTCCATAGTAGCGCCACCTTCATGAACTTCTCCAATTTTGTAGTTCTTACCAGTGTAAAACAATATTCGTTCAGTAACTGTAGTCTTACCAGCATCTATATGCGCCATAATCCCAATGTTTCGGGTTAGGCCTAATTTGTTATTTGTATTTAATGATGACATTTGGCTATTTAGTTGACTTAGTTTTTTGGTCTAGAAACGGAAGTGAGAGAATGCTTTGTTAGCATCTGCCATTCTGTGAGTTTCTTCTTTCTTTTTAAATGCTGCACCTTCTTCTTTATAGGCTGCTACAATTTCTCCGGCAAGTTTTTCACCCATTGTTTTTTCGTGACGCTTGCGTGAAAAACCAATAAGATTCTTCATTCCAATCGACATTTTACGTCCTGAACGAATTTCAGCAGGGATTTGGAATGTTGCACCACCAATACGGCGACTACGAACCTCAACGGCAGGTGTTACTTTAGCAAGACCTTTTTTCCAAACATCAATTGGATCTTCTCCGGTCTTCTCAGCAACGATATCCATGGCATCGTAAAAAATCTTGTAAGCGATACTTTTTTTACCAGCAAGCATGATGTTGTTTACAAACTTTGTAACCAATACATCATTAAACTTTGGATCAGGAAGTATTATTCGTTTTTTTGGTTTCGCTTTTCTCATCTCTTTATATATAAAAGATTATTTTCTTTACTTATATTATTTCTTCTTAGGACGCTTAGTTCCGTATTTAGATCTTCTTTGAGTACGGCCTTCAACACCTGAAGTGTCAAGAGCTCCTCTAATAATGTGATACCTAACACCTGGTAAATCTTTAACACGACCACCACGAATCATTACGATTGAGTGCTCCTGTAAGTTGTGACCTTCGCCAGGAATGTAGGCGTTAACCTCTTTTCCATTAGTTAATCTAACCCTTGCAACTTTACGCATTGCTGAGTTAGGTTTCTTAGGAGTGGTTGTGTAAACCCTAACGCATACACCACGACGTTGTGGACATGCATCAAGTGCTTTCGAGTTACTGGTTTCTACCAGTTTCTTACGACCTTTTCTTACTAATTGTTGTATTGTAGGCATATTGCTTTATAATTTTTTAAACTATGCTTCTCCTTTTTTTGGAGGCGCAAAAGTATAAAATATTTTAATTGAACCTCAATTAATTTTATATTTTTTTTGGAATCTTCAAAGGTGGGGTTACCGGGTCGGTCTTTTAAACTTCACAATTCATATTTTCTAATTTTGAATTGCTCCCGGAACCTCTAACGTTTTACCTTATCAGGTCCCTATAACTCTGTGTTTTTCAGCAGTTTTAAGTGAATCTCTGCTCAAAAGCGGGTGCAAAGATACAAAAGATATTTAATCTACCAAGAAATATCTAAAAAATAATTTCCTATTTTTGCAAAAAAGAAGATATAATGATAATAGTAACAGGTGCTGCTGGATTTATAGGCAGTGTTTTGGTTGGGAAGTTAAATTCCATAGGTCGTGATGATTTAATAATTGTTGATGATTTTAGTACTGATGAAAAGAATAATAACATTGTGGGAAAGAAGTTTGTTGAACAAGTTCATAGAGATGATTTATTTAATTGGATTGATGAAAACCATGAGAGAGTAGAATTTGTACTTCACATTGGTGCACGTACTGATACAACAGAATTCAACAAAGATATTTTTGATGTTTTAAATTTGAATTATTCAAAACAACTTTGGCTACGATGTACAATTAATAATACACCTATTATATACGCATCTTCGGCAGCAACTTATGGTATGGGTGAATTTGGCTATGACGACAATCATGAAATTGTGGAGAAACTTAAGCCGCTTAACCCTTATGGCGATTCGAAGAATGATTTTGATAAGTGGGCTTTGCAGCAGGATGAGCAACCCCCATTTTGGGCTGGATTGAAGTTTTTTAATGTTTATGGCCCTAATGAATTTCATAAAAGCAGAATGGCATCAGTAATATTTCATGCCTTTAAGCAGATTGGTGAAACCGGTAAAATGAAATTGTTTAAATCACATAATCCCAATTTTAAAGATGGGGAGCAATTACGTGATTTTGTTTACGTAAAAGATTTGGTTGATGTAATTGTTTTCTTGATGGAAAATAAACCTACATCCGGATTGTACAACCTAGGCACTGGAACTGCAAGGACTTTTGTTGATTTGGTAAAGGCTACTTTTAAAGCAATGGGTTTAGAGCCTGATATAAGTTTTATAGACACACCAGAAGATATCCGCGATAAATACCAATATTTTACTGAGGCAAATATGAACAAGCTTCGCTCAGCGGGATATTCAAAAGAGTTTACTAGCCTGGAAGATGGGGTAGGGGATTATGTTTCGAGTTATTTAAAGACTAATTCGTATTTTTAAAATCTTAATTATGGATGTTTATTTTGCAACTAAAGAAGAGAATAACAAAAGGAGGGAAGAGGAGTTTTTGAAACTTAGTCCCGGTGAAAGATTATTGTCTTTTTTGAGAATGATTAGCGAATATCCCCTAAAAACAGAGTGTAAAGATGGTGTTCACCCAAATCATCTAAAGGGAAATTTTGTAATAAAGAAGAAAGATGTTAAGTAACTTCAATGTAATGACAGGAGTGGTGTGGGTTTATGCAAAGGAGATTTCCATCCTTAGTTCCTAGAAGCAATATTCAATAATCAACAAGCAATTATCAATAAACAACAATCAATAAGCAATAAACAAAGGGGCGTAAAAATAATTTTGGAAAAATGTCAATCTAAAATAATACTTTATATATTTGCCACATGAATTTGATAATAAATAACAATTGGCGCTGGCAGAATAATATTTTCCATAGGGAAGATTTTGTTGTGCAATAGACTTATTTGTTATAAAAATATTTAAGCCGTTCCATTTCAAAATGGAGCGGCTTTTTTTTGTTTAATTAAAATAGAATTTAAAATGATTAATGAAGTACAGAATTGGAAACGAAAGACAATTTTTCGATGGCAGGGACTAAGAGTTCTTCCTCCTGGAGAGAATTGAACAATTGAATTGAAAGACAACAAAACATTAGCAAAAGCAAAAATTAATTAATACAAACCCCTGTTGGTTAAACATTAAACATCAGCGAAAATCTGTGAAATCTGCGGGAAAAAAATAACAAAATGGAAACAACGATAATAGAAAACGGAATAAAGACAAGAAAATTTGATTCTAAAAATGGTAAATTTGGTGAATATGGCGGTATGTTTGTTCCACCCCACCTTGAGGAGAAATTGAAAATACTGGCAGCATTTTTTGAGGAAACAAAACACAAGCCTGATTTTGAGGAGGAATATATTCACTACTTAAAAACATTTGTCGGACGGCCATCGCCTTTGTACTACGCTCATAATTTATCTGAGGAAATTGGCTCAAAAATTTATCTTAAACGCGAAGACTTAAACCACACAGGTTCGCATAAAATAAATAATACGATAGGGCAGATATTAATTGCCAAGCGAATGGGAGCTACCGAAATTGTTGCCGAAACAGGAGCGGGTCAGCATGGTGTAGCTACTGCCACTGCTGCTGCTTTGTTTGGCATGAAATGTAAAGTGTTTATGGGTACTAAAGATGCTGAGCGGCAAAAAATGAACGTAAGCAGGATGAATTTGCTTGGTGCAGAAATTGTTCTCACAAGCGAAGGACGTGGAACACTAAAGGATGCTGTGGATGCTGCTTTGGGTTATTATGTTGAAAATCCCGATGTTTATTATTTGCTTGGCTCGCAGGTTGGGCCACATCCTTATCCAACAATGGTTGGGTATTTCCAGAGTGTTATCGGGAAAGAAGCCAAGAAGCAGTTTCTTGAGGTTGAAGGGCGCTTACCCGACAATATTATGGCCTGTATTGGAGGTGGCTCAAATGCAATTGGGTTGTTTACCGAATTTCTTTACGACGAAACTGTGGCAATTCATGCTGCCGAAGGAGGTGGTGAGGGGAATGTTTTAGGAAAAACTGCTGCCACGCTAAGTTTAGGCAAACCGGGAGTTTTTCAGGGAACTTATTCCTACGCCTTAACTGATGAAAATGGTGATGTAGTACCTTCAAAATCAATTGCTGCCGGACTGGCTTATCCGGGCGTCAGCCCTCAGCCTGCTTTGCTTAAAGACATGGGTAGGGCACAATATCCCCTCATTACCGACGATGAGGCACTGGCAGCTTTTA
>Ga0164315_10005233_pt1 | contig 10143 bp, 9 predicted proteins | sample GuaBasSedimGuay6_FD_113737 | JGI IMG/M metagenome (GOLD analysis project Ga0164315, IMG submission 113737) | Subseafloor sediment microbial communities from Guaymas Basin, Gulf of California, Mexico - Guay6, Core 4569-2, 0-3 cm | ecosystem: Environmental > Aquatic > Marine > Hydrothermal vents >... | reverse complement strand
GCAGGTAAGATTAGCGAATTGGCTTCATTACCCGGAGTGGATCATATTTATTTTAATGATTATAAAGGGACTGTATTGAATGACAAGATTATTCAAAATGCCAACGTGGCGGGTTTACAAACCGATTGGGAGTTTGATTCTACATTAACTGGAAAAGGGGTGATCATCGGTTTTATTGATGCAGGGATTGATTATACGCACCAGGATTTTATCGATGCAGATAGTCTTAGTCGGATATTATATATCTGGGATCAGAATAATCCGGAAGATAGTTCCCTGATTTTTGAAGAATATGGTTATGGCCGATTGATTACAGGCGATACGTTAAATGATTGGCTCGCAAATAATATTCAGGTTCCTTTAGATCCCAACAGTTTTTTCGGGCATGGAAGTACGGTTGCAGGAGCAGCTTGTTCAAATGGCAGAGCGTTGGCAGAAGAATTAGAACAGGGTCTGGTACAATATGATTTGCATGGAATTGCGCCAGACAGCAAAATAATTATGGTCTCATCTGACTTTGATTCTGAAAATTGGTTAGCAACCATTGCTGATGGTGTAGATTTTATGCTAAATGTGGCTGATGAATTGGATATGCCTATTGTAATTAATCTATCCATTGGTACTTATCTCGGATCGCACGATGGCCTCGACCCTGTAGGGGTAACTATTAATGAATGGTTTAGTGATCAATACCCTGGTAGGATGCTCGTTTGTGCAGGCGGAAACAGTGGGGAACTTAGGTATCATTTGGGCTATCATTCTGACTCAGATACAAGTTTGAGCATTTTTAAAACTCATAATGGTTTATCGGAATTGGGGAAAGGGGCATTTTTTGAATTGTGGATCGATTCGGTTTCGGCCGATGATTTTAATACAGCTGTGGGATTTATTGATATTGCTGATTTCAGTGTTCCGGAACTACCTACTTTCAGATCAATCGATATGCAGATCGATTCGTTAATTATCGATACTTTATATGATGGAGAAACTCCACTGGGAGTTGTCAGTCAGTTTATGCAATACAGGGGCGATCAGATTCGGATGCAGGTAAAAGTTGATTCAGTATTAGCCGCTAACCTGGAAGTAGCATTTTATACCATGGGTCAGGGCAGGGTTGATTGTTGGTCGGCAGCCTGGCTGGGCACTTCTGATATTATAGGTCCGGAACAGCTGGGAGAAATCCCTCCGAATATTGATGAAATGTACCAATCACCGGATAGTTTAATGCAAGTGGTCTCCTCTTTTTCTTGTGCTCCAAATGTGTTGACGGTCGCTAATTACAAAAACCGTGTTCAATATACAGATGTGAATGGAAATATCCAGGAATTTGAAGGAGAAGTGGGAGCGCGGACAAATGGATCGAGCAGGGGCCCAACCCGGGATGGAAGACAAAAACCCGATATTTCGGCCAGTGGAGATTTGGTATTAAGCACAGGGGCTTACAATATTGTTGATTTTCTGTTATCATCAGAAGCATATAAAGTAGCTCAAGGCGGGAAACATATCCGCAATGGAGGGACTTCCATGGCTTCGCCGATAGTAGCAGGTATAGCGGCCTTGTATCTTCAACATTGCCCGGAAAGCTTACCCTCCGAAATCTCAAATAGTATTACCGGTACGGCAATACAGGATATATTTACAGGAGTACTGCCCAACCCAAAATGGGGACATGGAAAAGTAAACGGGCTAGCAGCTGTAAATACAAGCCTGTTCGATGTAGAAATTATTGGATCAGAGGCCTGCCCGGAAGGAGAATTAGAGTTATCGACAACTACCGGTTATTCAACTTATTTATGGAGTACAGGCGAAACCACTCCACAAATCTGCGCTGTTCCAGGTGAATATTGGGTAACGGTTACAGATCAATCCGGCTGTTGGAGTGTAAGTGATCCGTTTATTGTTGTAATAGAGGAGGTAAAGGAGTTTAGTCAATCAGAAATTTTAATTTTCCCTAACCCTAATTCCGGAAAATTCACCATAAATAATATAGCGTCTGATCATAGTTTTAGAATTTTAAATATTCTTGGGCAGGAAGTAGCATTCGAAAAGAAAATAGCTGGTAGTTTGGCTGAGATTACTTTAATAGACGCCAAACCGGGAATTTATTTTGTTAGGTTTTCAGATTCTGGAATGACGATTAAAATAGTGGTGAAATAAATTATTATTAGATTAAAACATTAATTCAAATATTTGAATTTTCCGTATAAATTTGCGGCTTTAAAAAACTATTAAATGGAATTAAAAGATATTATCTCAATAGGTGGAAGACCTGGATTATTCAAAGTGGCAGCTAAGCGTAAAAATGAATTGATCGTCGAATCAATTCCCGATGGAAAAAAAATATTTATTTATGCGCTCGATAAGGTAAGTGCATTAGAGGATATAAGTATTTATACCGATACAGAAGATATTCCCCTTGTAGATATATATGATAAGTTATTTGAAATCGAAAAAGGTAATAAATCAATTGATCATAAGTCGGATCCGAAGAAATTAAAGGAAAAAATGATTGAAATTTTACCTGATTATGACCAGGATCGCGTTTATAATTCCGATATAAAAAAGCTTATTCTTTGGTACAATATGCTTATTGAAGCGGGGTTATTGGTAAAAAGCGAAAAAGAGGAATCCGCAAAAGAGGAGAGCCAATCTGAAGAATAGGTTTCTATAAAGTTGGTTATTAATAGATCTTTATACTGAAGCAATAAAAATTAAAACATTCTTGATCTGATAATAAACAACTAAAATTATTTCAGAATAAAAGTTGAAATAATTTTAATTGATTAAATGATTCTTGTCAGATATTAAAAAGAAGTTGCAAAGAAAATCACGAAGCTTACAAAGTAAACAACAACAACAGCTAACAAAGTTCTGAGAATGCGATCGATTGTATTAAGGTTCTTAAACATGACATTGAGATTAAAAGGTTACATCAAATTTAGAAAATTATTATTCAATAGCAAGTGATTACTATCATTTTAACAAAAAAACCGCGAAATGGAATGGTTTATAGCATTGTTCGACCATAACATGCACTCAATCAAAGCAGTAAGTAGTAGTGACTAGAGTCAGTTTAGTTTTTGCTCAGTAACCATTACAAACCTTGGAATTTCAACTTTAAAAAGTTTGCCTGAATCGCCATTCCTAAAGATATAGTAGCCTTCCATCGAACCCATGGGGGTATTGAAGTCACATGCAGATTGGTAATCATAATTCTCAAATGATTGGATTACAGGTTGTTTTCCTATAACACCCGGTCCATCGACTATTCTGATTATTCCTACACTATCGGTTATTTTCCAATGGCGTTTGAGCAATTGAATTGGAAAATCATTAAAGTTTTCGATAAATATTGAATAGGAAAATAAATATTCGCGCTGATTATCACTGGAAAATCCCTTTTCGTATTTGGTTGTTACGCCAATTTTTACTCCCAGTGTTACCTTGCTGATCATTCGTTTTATTAAATGCTGATTAAAAGTATAAAAATAAATGAAGTGACAAATTCTAATTAGTGTCCGTCTATAAACTCAGAGTCTGGTTCAGAAAGATCGAATTTGAGGCATGCAAAGTGCTGAATAACAATAAGTTTACTATTGTAAATGTTTGTTTTCAGTACAAGCATAACGAAGAAATCGGACTTTATGGACAGACTCTAATTAATTATAAATGCGATTCTTTATATGCAACTCCAACGAGTCGATCGTAATACTTGTTAGTGTCGCTATAATATATCAGCACATGATAAAGGTTATTGGTGTGAAAATGTGATCCTTCGATATATGCCATGTGTCCTACATTTTTATTTTTATCAACCAGCATATAAGAATAATTATAATATCCTTGTTTAATTAGTATCCGCGCTTTAAATGCCCTTTTTTCAAAATCGAAATTAAGCTTATATCGATCGTTATAAATATAGTCGGTAAACTGACCGGCAATATAGAGGTCGGCATTTTGTAAAGGAAAATCGAAAGGCAATGTAAAATAAACCCAAACGTAATCGGCCTCTGCATCCGAATCAATTGAACGATCTTTCTTTATCAAAAAGTTGCCATTCAAGTCTTCCCAGGTTGTATAACGTTTAAAGGTTCTTTTTTCATCAAGGTGTAAATAAATACGAATTAGAGTAGAATCAGTTAAAATACCAGCGATCCTATCAGATTGATAAGTAAGGTCCTTTAGATCAAATTTTCTGTATTCATTCCCTCCGTCGAACGAATTGGTCTTTTCGAAATCATAAATCAATTCATTCCCTTTTAAATATTTTGGTTGCAAATTGGTTATGGCGTTATCCCAGCGCATATTTTGCAATATAACTGCATGGATCTCTTCATAAACATTATACAAGTTTAATCGCCCGGTGCTTACCGTAAAATCAATTTCTTGTTTGGTATCTCTTTCTGCAACAACAGCAGTAGCTTTTACCGACATTTTTATCGGGGTTTCGTTTTCGTACACCATGATCCGACGGGTTAAAACCAATTTGTTTGGATCATTATCTTCAAAGATCTGAACGATATAATTTCCGGAGAGTTTAAAATCAAGGTCGTTGTTTGGCAGTGTCAACCAATAATGAGTATAATCCTTTCTTGTATTAAATGAATAGGTGTAATTGTAAACTTCATTAGTCCCGAATCCTTCTACATAGTCATTTTCATTCAGGTCAGAAGTTTCCCAATTCCAACTGCAATGAACAACTTTATAAAAATAAATGGTTTGCTCAATATTCAGATCATCAAACTCCAGCGTTAACTTTTCACCTGTATTTAATTGAATTATTGGTGGGTCTAATTTCCCATCTGCCCTGTGGCAATAAACCGTTTCTATATTTTTTTTAAAAACTTCGTTTTTCCATTCAGCATTTGCCTCTATATTAAATATAAAGCTCAATAGAATAGTTATAAAAGCGGTTCTTATAATAATTGATAAAATATTCATATCAGTTTCTGGGTTTCAATTTATTCCAAATCCATTTCACCGGTATCAGCATTGATACTTCTTTTTTATATTGAGTATAGACTACTCCAAAATCAGCAACTAATTTCTTCTCTTCAAACAATGTGCCGATATAAAGATAAATAGTCAGACATAAATTAGAAATCAAAAGATTAGGGGTAGGGGAAGTGAGAAAATAGGACCAGATTATAACTATTCCGGCGAAATATAATGGATGCCTTACAACTCCGTTAAGCCCATCTGTATTTAATAAAGTTGGATGAAATTCGTGGTGGTTATTTAATTGATAAATGCCGCTGAATTCGTTTAAACTATAGTTTTTAAATCCAATCATGCCAAGATATAAGCCAATAAGAACCCCGACATATCCAATGACTTTCAAAATCATTTCCGGTTCAAAAAGAGCCTGATTGTTAGCCAGATTTTTATAAACCCAAATAACGGGGATCAGTAAAACAATGGCAAAGAAATTATAAATAATGCGGTACCAGCTTTTTAGAGAGGGTATATATTTACTGATCCAGCCTTTAAAAGCCGAAGAAGCCCAAATACTATGCACAACAAAATAAATACCCCATGCCGCTATAAGATGCTGGTAATCGAACATTTATTATTTCGAATTATTAATTAAAAAATAGACCTGATTCGTAATCAATCTAAAGCTCCAATTTCTTTTTCAGATCTTTTGAAACTCCTTCTTTATTTACAATAATAGAGATTGTTTTTAATTTCATGTAACTGCTGCTCACATAAACGAATCCATCGTAGCCTCGGTTATTACCCCACGAATTTTTTACGATATAGTACAATTTACCATCCTGATCGTTTGCATACCCGATTATATGCATTAAATGATCATCAGTTGTCAGATAGTTTTCGTATTGCTCTTGTCGCAATTCTTCGCTTATTTCCAATTCATTTTCGGTAAGGACCAGGGTACTGTCTTTTTCTTCTTTTGTTTTTTCACCCCATTCCTTTTCTGGTACAATGGCAATCCCTTTGCTGCCACTAAATCCTTTCTCGCTTACATCGGCATCCCATTCTAAGGTAAATCCTTGATCTAAAGCATAATTAATAGCATTGGTCAATTCGTTTAAAGGAACATTATAATAAGAGGCTGAAGAGAAATTATCAGGAACTTGCAATACAAACGGTTTATAATAGGGTTCGTGTGTAAACGATGTAAGGTACAGGTAGTCATTAATATCAAATTTCACCACTTCTTTGGCAAAGCTTAAAGGGGTATAAATTTTACCATCAAATTCAAACTCCTCAGGAGCCTCACCCATGTAGGCATCTAAAATCCCTTTGTATCCATCTAACCATTGTTTCGAAAGTTTTTTAGCCGGATTTTTAATTACGCCATCTAAATAACTTTTTAGCAAAAGCGATAATTCGCGGTGGTCATAAGTTTCATCTTCTTCGCGTGCCGGATAGATCCATTCGGGAACCAGACCATATTTTTCAGCGGCCTGTAAAAAGTCATTACCGAGTGCACCCTCACCAAATTGAGTAGTACCTTGCCTGCGAACATAATTCAGCGCTTTATCGATGTAAATGTTCCTGACAACAAACATTTCCGAAAGATCAAGTTTCGGCATGTCGTTATTTATTGCTTCAGATTCGATGTAGGATGCTGCTGAAAAGCTCCAGCAAGTACCGGTTATCTGCTGATTTTTAACTTCTGTTGCGTCGATTCGGACCACATCGGTAAACTCATATTTCTCTTGTGCAATTCCACCGTTAAGTATTAATGATAACAAAATTGAGCTAAGTATTATTTTTATCTTATTCATGATTATTCGATTATTTTATTCGACCAAAATTACTTTATATTACCAAATCATTATTACTGAACTTCTGATACTTTGCGATTAATTTTGTCATATTATTAAAAGGCTGAACTTCGTGCATTGAAAAACTTATAAATCAATTAAATGCCAAATCGGATTTATTATTGAAAAAAAACTTTCACATACTTATTTCTTTATTATTAATCTTCAATTTTGGATTGATATCAGGACAGGAAACGGACTCGTTAGATATAGCGATTAGAAAAAATCGAAGAATAGGAATATTTACTTCACAAGCGGTAGTTGTAATTGGTTCACTTGCCTATTTAAATCAAGCATGGTATAGCCAGTTCGAAAATAATGGTTTTCATTTTAAAGACGACAGTAACCTGTGGTTGCAAATGGATAAAATGGGGCACATTACCACGATGAATTATCTGAGTAATATTAATTTTCAGGCTTATCGCTGGTCGGGCTATAATAATAAAACAGCCACCTGGATGGGGTTTGGGATCAGTTATGGATTTATGACAGCAGTTGAAATAATGGATGGTTTTTCAGCAGGATGGGGGTTTTCATGGGGCGATATAGCAGCTAATACGATTGGTGGTGGTTTATTTGTTGCACAGCAACTTACCTGGCAGGATCAGCGCATGATCATGAAGTTTTCTTATCACCCTACTGAATATGCCGATATGCGACCCGAAGTTTTGGGTGATACACCATTGCAAAGAGTTTTAAAAGATTACAATGGACAAACACACTGGTTGTCGGTTAACCCCCAGTCGTTTTCCAAAAATAAAAAGTTTTTCCCGGTTTGGCTAAATCTGGCTATTGGGTATTCGGCGGATGGCTTGTTGGGTGGCGAATCAAATACCGGGGATGATTACGATTTTAGCGATATTCCGAGGGTACGACAGTTCTTTTTTGCTCCTGATGTTGATTTTACAAGGATCAAAACCCGATCGAAATTCTTGAAAGGGTTATTTGCTGTAATGAATTTAATTAAAGTACCGGCTCCGACTCTTGAGGTTGACCAAAACGGGAAAGTTCAATTCTACTGGTTTTATTTCTGAAGTTTGGTTATTTGCCTGCTTAAATTAAATAAAAATGAGATCGATATACAAAAACAGAAAAGCCAAACAAGATTTAATGAATCTCTATAATGAGAAATTGTTGAGTTTAAATATAGATTATACAGAGATCGATGTAGAAACCCAGTTTGGTAAAACAAGAATAATAAGAACCGGAAAACCGGGGGGAAAACAAATAGTTCTGTTCCATGGAATAAATGCCGGAGCTCCTCTGACTTTAGAGGCTGTAAAAGAATTAGGAGATACTTATACTTTATTTGCAATCGACACGATCGGTCAGGCAACTAAGAGTTCTGAAACAGCTTTAAATATTAAAGGCAACTCTTATGCAATTTGGGCGGATGAAGTGCTTACAAAATTGAATATTCAGAAAGCAAATATTATTGGAGTTTCTTATGGTGCTTATATTCTTCAAAAACTAATTTCATATTATCCCCAAAGAGTTGAAAAATGTATTTTTATTGTTCCAAGCGGTATTGTAAATGGAAAACTATGGGAGTCTCTTACTAAACTCACATTTCCTTTATTGCGATTTATGATCACTAAAAAAGACAAACATCTTCAGGCTTTTATCAAATCGTTTGTTCCTCAAGAAGATGAATTCATGTTTAGAATGCAAAAGTTACTTTTGACAGGGGTGAATATTGACTATAGAAGACCTACATTATTAAAGAAAAGTGATGTTGAGCATTTTGATAACCCGGTTTATATGATCGTAGCTTCTGATGATATATTTTTCCCCGGTGAGGAGATAGCAAAAAGGAGCAAACTGATTTTTAAAAATCTTAAAGAAATTTATTTTTTGAAAACCTCAAAACATATGCCTTCGAAAAGTTCATATCCTGAAATACAATCAAAAATCAATGGATGGATTGGATGAAAGCTAGCCCTTAAATGATTGTAAAAAAAATGTCGGTTATAACCGACATTTAAAACAGCACAAAAGAAAATTCAAATAAAATATAGTATCTACATTTCAGTGGTAAGAAAGAGGCTATAACTTTGAATGTGTTCCATCGCAATAAGGAGGGGTTGATGTTTGTTTACAACCGCACCAGGCGACTTTTTTAGCTTCTTCAATATCAACAATAACAGGCGAAATACCTGTACCTTTGTGCTTGCCATCGCAAAAAGGTTGATTTGTGCTAAGTCCACATGCGCACCAGGCTTTTTTGCCGGGTTCCATGTCCATAACATAAGGTGCTTTTTGTGCAATTTTTGCTTCCATTGTTTGTTAAATTTGTTCAGGCTAAATATACTGTAATATGTTTAAACAACAATTTTTAGCAATTGTTATGATTCTAATATCACTTAATGCTTCAGGACAGGAAGTTGCAAAAGTGGTAACCTTGGCGGAGGTTGATATAAGTGCGATTTCAGATAGTTTCGATACACAGGGGTTTATTAATATAGTCAACAGCGACACCACTTTTTATCTTGCTTTTAAAGCCATGAATTTTTATCCGGCCAGGTATAAGGGGTGGCTTAAAGTATTTAAAAAAGGAGAAAAAGAAAAGGGTGTGATCGAAAGAAAGGCATTGCGACATAAGGAAAATGAAATGATGTGGGTTACCATCGAAGAAGAAAAGGTAAGTGGTAAAGTAAAGCGTAAAAATGGAGAGTTTAACTATAAAACGGCAGAAACCTGGAACGAGGTATTTTTCCCAGAGAAAAAGCGTTTCGTGGCACTTTATAGTAAAAAGGAATTTGAAAAAGAAAAAGGTCAATCAGCTGCGGAAAAGCACCGGCTTGAGATTAAACAAATGGTATTTAACCCGGGCAATGAAGTGGAAGGAGTTCCTTTAGTCGGCAACAAAATGGGGATTTTCGAACCTGAAATGCAGAGATATTATAACTTTTCGGTTTATCCCGGAAAGTACAGAGATTCTATTGATTGCTGGATATTTGAGGCAGAAGTAAAGCAGGATTATCGAAAGGGAAAAACGGTAATTAAAAGCCTGGTCACTTATTTTGATAAGGAAAATTATAATGTAATGAAACGGGTTTACATTATTGAATATTATTCAATCCCCCTTGATTTTAATATAGAAGTTGAAGTGGAAAATCAATATTTTAAAGGTGTATTAGTACCTGAAAAAATAAAATACAACGGATTTTTTAACATTCCTTTTATGAAAAAAGAAATGATCGAATTTGAACTGTACGACTTTGAGTATTTGTTTTAATCCGAAATAGTCATCCGATTAAATAATTAGTTAGTGTCAGTTCATAAATTACTGAGTCTGGATCAGAATGTTCATTTTCAAGGCTTGCGATTTAAAATAAATGTTGAGTTT
>Ga0164315_10005231_pt1 | contig 10146 bp, 10 predicted proteins | sample GuaBasSedimGuay6_FD_113737 | JGI IMG/M metagenome (GOLD analysis project Ga0164315, IMG submission 113737) | Subseafloor sediment microbial communities from Guaymas Basin, Gulf of California, Mexico - Guay6, Core 4569-2, 0-3 cm | ecosystem: Environmental > Aquatic > Marine > Hydrothermal vents... | reverse complement strand
TGCTGTACCTGGTCTTCGATATGTACCGCTGCAGCGCCAGCCTTGATCATCGAACGCACAGTACGTGCGATATTAAACGCACCGCCCCAGCCAGTATCTATATCGACCAGTACCGGCAACTCGGTAACTTCAGTTATGCGGCGAACATCGATTAACACGTCTTCAAGCGTAGTAATGCCAAGATCAGGTATACCGCAGGAACCCGCCGCAACACCACCACCCGATATATACAAAGATTTAAAACCTGATGCCTCAGCAAGCCGTGCGTGATAAGCATTGATAGCACCGATGCACTGCAGCGGATGCTCTTCTTTAACAGCAGCGCGAAATCTTGCACCGGGAGAAAGTATAGTCATGTATTCCTCTAATCAACTAATTTTTATATATTATTAAATAATTGCTTAACCTGAACTCGTTCCAGCAGAACCGCTCTACTAAAGCCTTTCAATAATAGCTGCAATACCCTGACCGCCACCGATGCACATGCTAACTAATGCATAACGACCACCCGTTCGTTGCAATTCATACAGCGCTTTAACCGTCAAGACTGCACCCGTCGCGCCGATTGGATGCCCAAGAGAAATACCACTACCATTTGGATTAGTTTTTTCTGACGAAAAATTCAGGTCTTTAGCACAGGCCATTGCCTGAACCGCAAACGCTTCGTTTAATTCGATAACGTCCATATCGTCTGCACTTAATCCGGTGCGTTCAAACAGGTTCTGAATAGCAGGGACCGGACCAATACCCATGATCTTAGGATCAACACCTGCCATCGCATAATCAACCAGCCTGGCCATCGGTTTTAAACCTTGTGCTTCAGCTGCCGAACGCTCCATCATGACAACCGCCGCTGCTGCATCATTTATGCCCGAAGCGTTACCTGCTGTTACCGAGCCGTCTTTCTTAAACACGGTGCGCAGTTTTGCCATACCTTCGATGCTGGCATCCGCACGCACATGCTCATCGGTATCGAATATTACGGTCTTTCTTCTAACGGTTAATTCCAATGGCATTATTTGTTCTTTGAAGTAACCTTGTTGTTGCGCATTCGCTGCCCGGCGATGACTTTCTACTGCCTGTGCATCCTGGTCATCCCGGCTAATACCCCATTGTTCCGCGATATTTTCTGCCGTCATTCCCATGTGATTCTGCTCGAACGGGTCAGTTAAGCCGCCGACCATCATATCGACGATTTTGCCGTCACCCATTCTTTGCCCCCAACGGGCATTGGGCATCACATAAGCACCACGACTCATATTTTCCGCGCCACCGGCAACAGCCACATCGGCATCACCAAGTAATATTTGCTGTGCTGCAGAAATAATCGCCTGCAAGCCACTACCACAGAGACGATTTACAGTATAAGCCTGACTCTTGTGCGACAGGCCGCCTTCAATAGCGGCATATCTTGAAATATACATATCACGTGGTTCGCCGTGTACCACATTCCCAATCACACACGCGCCAACGGATGCTGAATCGATGCCCGCACGACTAACCGCTTCACGTACTACTTTGGCGGCCATATCGACCACCGGTAAATCCTTTAAAGCACCGCCATATTCACCGATTGCTGTACGTACTCCGGATAAAAAAACGACTTCTCGATTACTCATAGATACCCTCATTAGTTATTATTTAGCCTGCGCAACAACGCGATGAATGAAAAGCAACCCTAGCATGTGAAAGACTGTTTTTAATAATTGAGAGTCTTAATGCTCTATATTTAATTTAATAAAATTAAATATTTAACAATCACAAGGTATTAATTAATATAAGATTAATTCATTGTTTTGCTTTTCAACCAGAATTCAAGACCCTGTGTATTCAGGTCAATATCACCTTCTAATAGTTCTCTACACCGTGCATCCGATAACTGACATCCATGTGCACGTAAACCAGCCATCAGGTATTCTTCCATTTGTTGCATGATTTCTTCACGCGGGAGATCACTGTTAGCGCTGGCGGTAACCGCAATATCAACAAACGCCTTGATGCTCTGACGCAGCCGTTGCTCAAGGTCTGTAGTGGCCGGAATAGAACTGAAATGTGTCAGGTAAAAGTTTTTTGGTTTTAACGCCATTAAACGGTCCAGCGTCTGGTACCATGCCTGTGGATCAAACTGTACCGGTGTCGTGGTAGCAAAGATAAACGGGCCATTCTCAGTATCAAATTCACGATAAGACAGGCCAAACGTATCACCGGTAAAAATGCCGGCACTTAACGTGTCATGAACACAAAAATGATGTCTGGCATGTCCCGGTGTGTTGATAAAACTTAATTTCCGGCCACTCATATCAAGCTCATAACCGTCACCCGCTTCGATCACTCTGTCTTCGGGTACGGGTAGCAGCTCACCAAAATGTTTTTTATAACCGTGCTCTCCATAAACAGCTTTAACACCAGCAATGAGTTTTGTCGGATCGATCATGTGACGCGCACCGCGTGGGTGAACAACCAGACGTGCATTAGGAAAAGCCTCAATCATTGCGCCAGCGCCACCAGCATGATCGAGATGAACGTGTGTAGGAATAACGTATTTAACCTGTTCGGCTGTATAAGCTTTGCTTTTAAGTACTTCGAGCGCTCGTTCAACCGTGTACGAAGTACCACAATCAATAAAGGCCAATTGATCGTTTGCTTCGAGCATATAACATGCTGCCAACATTGGACGACCATAACCGGTGTCGATACATGTTATGCCATGCCCCAGATCCTGATACCAAAAATCAATCATATCCACCTCTGCTGTCTAATCTGTTAACGAATAAAAAGGTAATAAAAAAACGCGAACCGTCAATACACTCACATGTCTGATCGCCCGCGTCCTTATAATATACATGGCTACAATTTATTTCAGAGAATTTCTCTGGAAATAATTGCATGCTGTTTAACTCATGAAAAAGCCGCCGTTAACACCGAGGTTCTGCCCGGTGATATAAGCTGCAGAATCACTCACCAGATAGGCAACCGCATCAGCGATTTCTTCTGGCTGGCCCATACGTTTCATTGGTACAGTCGCAACAATAGCATTTCTGATCTCTTCTGGAATCAGATCCGTCATAGCAGTCGCTACATAACCTGGAGAAACTGAGTTAACCGTTACGCCTTTCGCTGCGCCTTCCTGCGCTAATGCCATAGTAAAACCATGCATACCTGCTTTCGCTGCGGAGTAATTTGTTTGACCAAACTGACCGCGCTGTCCATTGACCGAAGATATATTAACAATACGGCCATTACCACGCTCAGTCATACCAGTGAAAACCTGCTTGCTAACATTGAAAACACTGTCAAGATTAGTGCGTAAAACAGAATCCCATTGCTCTAGTTCCATTTTCTTCATAGACGCATCACGCGTAATACCAGCACAGTTAACTAACACATCCACTGGAGAATCAAGCGATTCGACCATCGCTTTACAATCATCAAACGAAGAAACATCTGCAGACGCTACAGCAAAATCAAAACCATCCGCTTTTTGTGCTGCTTGCCATGCTTCGATACTTTCTGCTTCCATTGGATGGTAGTTTGCTACCACGTTTAAACCCTGCTTAGATAATGCGCGACAAATCGCGGTTCCTATACCACCGGCTCCACCGGTTACCAATGCTGTTTTAGCGTCTGACATTTATATCACCTTTATAAAATTACTGAGTACAAAAAAGAATCTCCGGTAAAACCACCGGAGATTCTTTATCTATTTACTTACTTAAGCTGCTTTCTTTTTAGCTGCAGGTTTTGCCGCTGCAGTTGCTTCTTCAGCTACTGTACGCAGGCTAACCTGTGCTTTTTCTACGCCTTGTTCTACAAAATCACGCGCCTGTGCACCATTATCGGTAACAACAGCTACCAGCTCTTCTGCATTTTTAGCGCTCTGCTCAAGGTATTCACCCACTAAAGTCGCCTGATCAGCAAAATAAGCGCGTGGATCTTGTGCTTTTGATAACAATTGCGCCTGGTCAACACCAAATTTTATCGCTTGAGATACCCATGAAGACTGCATTTCAAGGAGCTTCTGGCTGGACTTCTGAGTTAATTCAGTTGCCTGACGTAACGACTCAGCAGAATCGTTGTTAATTTTAGTAATATTTTCAGATAGTTGTGTAAACATAATGTCACCTTCTCGTTTTAAAGTTAAAAAAAATTGTGCGCTGCAGCATATTGTTGCAGTGCAACATAGATTTGTCAAGGCCTGCCGGTGAAATTATTTAAAGAAAATTAAAGCAGGAGCACCGACCAGGAGAGGCAGGTGTATGGTGTTATTTTGATTTTTTAGTTTTTTTAGGCTTTTTGGCCTTACTTGCCGCTGATTTACCTGCTGCTTCCTGAGGCTTTGCAGCAACCGGATTTAACAGGCTGTTTTGCAATTGATTCCACACCGCCAGATTATTTTCTGCCATCGAGGTAAACGCATCAATCGGGTTGCTGGTAAAACTCTTTTGCAATTGCTGCTGTTGACTGGCAAACATTGACAGACTGTCCTGCAGGTAACTGGAAAAAAAATCGGGCACGGTATTGCCGTAGAAGCGAATTAAATCGGATAAAACATCGGCCGATAGCAAAGGCTCATCCTTTGACTCCATTTCCAGAATTATCTGCAACAGAACGCTACGGGTAATATCTTCTTCACTATCTGAATCAATAATCTGAATTTCTTCGCCGGATCGTACCAGGTCATACACCTGACTCAATGTTACATAGCTGCTTGTTTGAGTGTCATACAAGCGCCGGTTGGGGTATTTTTTTAACAGTCTCATATTATTACCGATTTACTAAATATTAATATTCTACATTAAATAATTATATTTCTCAGTGTAAGCTTTGCCGCCGCCTTCAATGCTATGCCCTATAGCCAAACAAATTTAATACATGTGTTGCCCGCCATTTATATCGATGGTGGAGCCTGTAACAAAACCAGCTTCATCGGCCACCAGAAATTTCACACCGCGTGCGATGTCTTCTGCTTCACCAAGACGACCAACTGGAATGGTCGCAATAATTTTATCTAACACTTTCTCGGGCACGGCTTTAACCATATCGGTGTTAACATAACCCGGTGCGATGGCATTCACGGTAATATTCTTTGCCGCACCCTCTTTTGCCAGCGCTTTGGTAAAACCATGAATGCCCGATTTAGCCGCTGCGTAGTTAACCTGACCATATTGTCCAGCCTGACCATTGACCGAGCCTATATTGACGATTCGGCCAAAGCCGCTATCTCGCATGCCTTCGATAACAGCCCGACACATGTTGAAACAGGAGGCAAGATTAGTCTGAATAACAGCATCCCATTGATCAAACGTCATCTTGTGCATGGTACCGTCACGCGTAATTCCAGCGTTGTTCACTAAAACCTCAACCGGTCCCAGTGCATCACTGACCTGCTGGATACCTGACTGACACTGTTCGAAGTCACTTACATCAAACTTGAAGACCGGTATACCCGTCTCATCTGAAAATGTTTTGGCGCGTTCATCGTTACCAGCGTAGTTTGCCGCTACAACATATCCTGCTGCTTTAAGTGCGATAGATATTGCTGCGCCAATCCCCCTTGTACCACCCGTTACCACTGCTACTCTAGCCATGCTTGCCTCACTTGTTTCGTTTTGTTAAACACCTGTTTGTTGCATTGCAATATTATGTAGACATCATCACCTTAAATTAAACAAAGGTCAACATTTGCACTATGTTTATTGCAGCGCACAATTTAAATCGTTACACTAGATATGCAAGCTGATTTTTTTTCAATGACAGTGCGAGGCAGCATTAAAGTGACTGAAAACGATTTTTCTAAAAACTTCGATGCATTTCTTCAGATGCAAAATCAGTACATGGATATGTGGAAAACTGCCAGTCAGAAAAAACCTGACACATCATCGCAAAATCCCTGGGCTTCTGTGATGAATAACTTCTGGTCGTCAATGCCAGGACAAGATACCTCTTCCAGCCCGTTATCTGGCTCCTTATTCGGCAATATACACCAGCAAAATGTGATGATGTCACAACTGACTAAATGTTTTGAATCGATAGCCAGTGCTACTAATAACAAAGCTGAACAAACACCCGAGCAGTGGCAATCATTCATCAATCAATCATTAGATGATCTGCAGGCGCAGTTAATGAAATTGTGCGCCGCACCCTTCACCGCCACGCCCGATATAGAAAAGTTATGGGGCATACCAATTTCGCTCTGGCAACAATCCATGCAGGCGCAAAATTTTTCTGTGCAGTCGGGAATCGCCGAGGGCTCTGTGGCGGATCAAACATCCCGCTCAGGAGCAGGCATGGGAGCAGGCATGGGGCCAGGTTTAGGACCAGACCGGGAAAAATACGAGAAACTGCAAAATCTCCAGGCGCTCATGCAAGCATACTATGTAGCACAGCAAGAATACGCGCAGACGTTCTCACCGTTTTGGCCTGAGGTTATCGAACAGCTAAAAGTAAAAATTAAAAATGCCTCTGAGCTGGGCGATGAAACTTTATCATCTACACGCTCACTTTTTGACCTGTGGGTAGACGTAGCCGAAGGTGTTTATGCAAAAACTACCCGAACTGATGCCTGTCAGAAATGTTATAGCAAGCTCGTTAACGCTAGTATGGCACTAAATAAAGCCATTGATGTCATCCAGCAAGACACGCTTGCCGCGTTCAATATACCCGGCCGAAAAGAAATAGACACCTTGAGTGAACGTTTGCAACGTACGCGTCGGGAAAATCGTTTATTGCGCCTGGAACTCGACGAGTTAAAAGTCGCCTTTGCCCATAGCCAAATGGTCAACGGCCAAATGGCTAACAGCCAAAAAACTTCCACTAAAAGAAAACCCGGCACTAAAAAAGCCAGCAAGAAGCATGTTATCAAGAAAAAAAATGTTAAGAAAAAAGCATCAACAACAAAAAAAACAGAATAAATCTCATGCGATACAAACTTACAAACATGCCGGTGGATATCTTCTAAATGAACAGACGCCACGATAAAGTCAGCGAAGAGTCGATCGAGTTCAATCGCAAGCTGAATATCGCCCTGAAAAATCTGGCTAAGGCCGAAGATATTGACCAAGGCGTGACCCCAAAAACGGTTATCTATAAAGAAGACAAACTAACGCTTTATCGTTACCAGTCGCCTGCCAGCATAGTTCAGAACAAAATTCCTACCTTGATTATTTACGCCCTGGTGAACCGGCATTACATGACGGACATTCAGCAAGACCGTTCCATGGTCAGGGGATTGCAGGAGACTGGCCAGGATTTATACGTCATCGACTGGGGCTATCCGGATCGAGCAGATCGTTATATCACGTTAGATGATTACATTAACGGCTACATAGCCAACTGCGTCGATATAATTTGTAAGCGCCACAATTTACCACAGATAAATATTCTTGGCATATGCCAGGGCGGCACTTTAAGTCTGTGTTACACCGCATTACACCCCGCAAAAGTAAAGAACCTGATCACCATGGTTACCCCGGTTGATTTTCATACGGAAGATAATAATCTGACCCGATCGGTAAAATATCTGGACGTCGACCTTTTAGTCGACACCATAGGTAATATCTCCGGCGACATGATGAATAATTTTTTTCTTTCGTTGCAACCCTTTCGATTACTCGTGCAAAAGTATCTCAATGCAGTCGATATTTTTCAGAATGAAGAAAAAGTGAAAAACTTCCTGCGCATGGAAAAATGGATTTTTGATAGCCCCGACCAGACAGGTGAAACTTTTCGCCAGTTTCTGAAGGATTTTTATCAAAAAAATAAATTGATAAAAGGCGAGCTTGAATTAGGTGATCACCAGGTGGACCTGAAAAATATAAATATTCCCGTGCTAAATGTATACGCTGAAAAAGATCACCTTGTACCACCAAGTGCTTCCAAACCTTTAAAACAATCCATTACCAGTAAAGATTACACCGAACTTGCATTCAAGGGCGGTCACATAGGTATTTATGTTAGCGGTGGCGCAAAAAAACAAATACCGCCAGCCATAGGGGAGTGGTTAAATGAACGTTGTTAAGCAGAAACTGAAACTACAGTATTAGCAAATAAAACACATACTGCTTAATTCAGCGGTTTATTATTCTCATCCAGAGAAACACGAACGGGTTTGAATTCTTTTATCTCATCTTCACTCAAATACGCATAAGCACTGATGGTAATAAGGTCACCAAGGTCCGCTAAATGTGCAGCCGCACCATTGATTGAGATTGTACCTGAACCCGCCTGCGCTTGAATTACGTAGGTGATAAAACGCGTACCCTGTGTTTTATTGGTAATGTGAATCTGCTGTGAATCCACTATGCCGCTCTTATCCAGCAAGTCAGAATCGATAGCACAAGACCCCTCATAATGCAGTTCAGAGTGAGTAACGCTGACACCACACAATTCAGCCATTAGTAGCGGAGCACTACAACTTCTCTTTTTCAGGTTGTTATCTTGCAAAATTATCTATCTGGAAGACGGTTAATAAAAAATTATATTTTAGTATCTTTTAAAATCGAAACGTCCTATTCGTTTTTAAAAAACTCTGGATCCAGCATATCGATAAATACTTTAGCTTGTGGAGTGAGAAATTTTCCTTCACGGGTAATCACGCCGTAACCTCTTTTAGGGAAATACTTATCAAGTGGAAATTTCTTTAGTGAATCATTTCCTGTCAAACACGCACCATTTACAATCGATATACCCATACCCAACTCGACATATTTTTTAACAATTTCCCAACCACCAGCTTCCAGTGCTATTTTATAATCTATGCCGTGCTGTTTAAACACATGCTTAACAGCACGCCAGGTACTTAAGTGTTTGGGCGGCAGAATTAATCCATATGCACTAATATCTTCCAGCGTCACAGACGTTTTAGACGCCAGCGGATGATCTAACGATGTTATTAACACCTGGTCATAATTCATTGTTGGACGATAACGTATGCCTTCTGGAACATCAAAAAATGAACCCAGAGCAAAATCCACCTGGTCTGATCGCAACAACTCCAGGCCATCACGTCCGGTAACATTGTGCAATCTAAGTTTTATAGTGGGATACTCCATTGCATATTCTTTGATTAATTGTGGAAGCAGATACAAAATAGCTGTTTCACCTGCGGCTATATTCAGGCTACCGCCTTCCATTTTTCCACAATGTGCATCAAATGTTTCCTTTAGACCATCCATGCCTCTGGTTAAGGGCACTGCCAACCGATAAAGAATCTCACCTTCCGGCGTGAGTGAAATAATCGGCCCACGTCGTTCAAATAGAATGGTATCGTACTCACGCTCAAGCGCCTGCAACTGAAGCGAAACCGTTGGCTGTGTCAGACACAAAATATCGGCGGCCTTAGTAATGTTATTGGCTTCTGCGACATGACAAAAAGCGCGCAACTGCTTTAGGCGATTTTGTTTGTAATAAAAATGAGGTTCGACGTTTTTTGACATAGTTTTTTCAATTATTGATAATAGCAATAGATATGTAAATAATCATAAATCTAATAGAGTAATCTGTCAAATCCATTGAATTTATTATGATTTTTAATTACAACGTTGTAATGTTTTTGACTGAATGCAAAAACAGGAGTAAAAATAGAAGGTTATAAATGTAAGCATTCAAAGTCTTAATCACAAGTATTAAACATTACAATTTTGTCATCATAGAAATACATTACTATCTAACTACAAATATGAAATTGGAGATAATAAATGAGCGACTCACAAGATACGATATACGACATCATTCCTGAAGCAGCAGCCAGAGCGCATATTAATGATGCTCAGTATCAGGAAATGTACAAACGCTCTATTGAAGACCCTGAAGGGTTCTGGGCTGAACAAGCTACAGAATTTCTCGACTGGTCAAAACCCTGGGACAAAGTGCGTGAATTTGATTTTAAAAAAGGTCATATTCGCTGGTTCGAAGGCGCGACGCTCAATGTCTCATACAACTGCCTCGATCGACATCTTGAAACCCGCGGCGATCAAACCGCAATTATCTGGGAAGGTGACGACCCTAACGACGACAAAAAAATCAGCTATCGCGAGCTTCACGAAGATGTTTGCAAACTCGCAAATGTACTGAAATCCAGAGGGGTTAAAAAAGGCGACCGGGTATCTATCTATATGCCGATGATCCCTGAAGCTTCCGTCGCCATGC
>Ga0164315_10005230_pt1 | contig 10146 bp, 6 predicted proteins | sample GuaBasSedimGuay6_FD_113737 | JGI IMG/M metagenome (GOLD analysis project Ga0164315, IMG submission 113737) | Subseafloor sediment microbial communities from Guaymas Basin, Gulf of California, Mexico - Guay6, Core 4569-2, 0-3 cm | ecosystem: Environmental > Aquatic > Marine > Hydrothermal vents >... | reverse complement strand
GTCAAGCGCGGGTTCCTGCGCGTCTTGGCCGCGCGCGCGCGTGTGGCGCTGGCGATCGAAACGAAGGACCTCGCGGCGGCGCTGCGGGATGCGGCGCAACTGCGCTTCGCCGCGAACGCGGTGCCCGAAATGGAAGTGCTCAAGGCTTCCGTCAGTCTGGCGGGCGCGGAGTCCGACCTTCGGTTGGCGCGCAAGGAACTCGCCATCGCGCGCCAGGTTCTGCTCGGGTTGCTGGGCACGCCGGACTGGCAGGCGGTCCGGTTCGAAGGGGAGTTGCGCGAAACGTTTCCCGATGCCGACCTCGCGCGGATTCGCGAACAGGCACACGAGACGCATCCGACAATCCTCGCGGCGCGGCTCCGGATCGAGGCCGCCGACCTCGAGCTTGCGCTCGAGCGCGCCAAGCGCTGGGCGGACTGGGATTTCGACATCCTCGGCGGACGCAGCTCGAACGCGGACGGCATTATCGAAGGCGGCATTCGCATTCCCCTGCCGCTGACAAACCCCAACCGGGCGGGCATGCGGCGCGCCGAGATCCGTGCCGTCCAGGCGGGGCTCGAGTTGCGCGCGGCAAGCAACGCGCTCGTTCCGCGTATCGCCAGTACATACCACACGCTGCAGGCCGCCCGCGATCGCGTTGCGATCTTCCGCTCGACGATCCTGCCCCAGGCGCGCAAGGCGCTGGAACAGACGCAGGAGGGCTACCGCGTCGGCAAGTTCGGGTACCTCGATCTGCTCGATGCGCAGCGGACGCTGGCGCAGGCGCGCATCGGCTTTACCGCGGCGCTCGCGGAACTCAACGAGGCGGCGGCGACGCTCGAGGAACTGAGCGGAACGAAACTGGTTCATGAGCCGGAACAACCGGAAAACAAGGAGAAGTGAGATGAAAAAGATCGCGATCGTGATTGCCTTTGCCGGACTGGCCGTACTCGCCCAGGACAAGTTCAAACTGCGCGAATCGAAGGACCGCAAGGAGTTCGCGGGAAAGATCGTCTGCATCGGCTGCCAGTTGCGCAACCAGGACGGCGGCGCGAATTCGATGTGCAGCCTGCACTCCAAGCACGCGCAGGGACTGCTCATGGAGGACGGGACGCTGTGGACGTTCGTGGACAACGAACGCGGGCACAAGGTCATCACGAACAAGAAAATGCTCGGCAAGAACGTCAAGGTCTCCGGCTGGTCCTTCCCCAAGGCGCAGTACATCGAACTCGCCAAGTACAAGCTCCAGAAGGGCGATAAGTGGATCGCCATGGACTACTGCAAGATCTGCGGCTTCGAGCCGGGCGACCACGGAGAGGGCGACCTCTGCGACGACTGCAAGGAGGACTAGATGATTCGTAGCATCCTCAGCGGCATCGTCACGCTCGGTGTCTTCGCGGGTCTCGCGGGAGCCTTCTTCTATGTCGCCAATGACGGCAAGGCGCCGTGGACCGAGGAAGCGCCGCACGGCGAAGACTGGTGCGAGGCGCACGACACAGTGCTCTCTACGTGCGAGAAGTGCAACGTCGAGCTTTCGCGCGGCGGAACGTTCATGGTCTCCTCGCGCGATCCGGAGCCGGGTGAGTGTCCGAATACGCTCGTGCGTATCACGTTGGCGGACGGCGCGGCGGAGGAGGTCAATCTCCAGTACCACACGGTCGCGGAGCAGACGATCTCGGAGCGTGTGGACGCGAACGCGGAAACACGCTATCCGCCCTCCAAGTACGCGCGCATCGCCCCGCGCATTTCCGGCATCGTGCGGGAGGTCAGGGCGGTGCTGGGCCAAGAGGTCGAGGAAGGCGATGTGCTCGCCATTATCGAGTCCGCCGAGTTCGGTCAGGCGAAGTCGGAGTATCTCCAGACGCTCGCCATTCTCGACCTGCGCAAGAGCACCTTCGAGCGGGAAAAGGACCTCGTCGAGAAGAAGATCTCCGCCGGCCGCGAACTGCTCGAGGCGAAGGCGGCGTTGACCGAAGCGAGTATCTCGGTGAGTCGCGCGGCACAGACCCTCGCAGCGCTAGGCATGACGTCTGAACAGGTCGCGGCGATTCCCGATACGCGGGACACGTCTTCGCTGTTGCCGGTCGTGGCGCCGTTCGCGGGACGCGTCGTGACAGCCGCGGCGGTGATCGGCGAGATCGCTTCGCCGCAAAAGCACGTGTTCGCCGTGGCCGCGATGCGCCGCTTCTGGGTGACGATGGACGTCTACGAGGCGGACCTTGCCAAAATCGAGTTGGGCCAGCGCGTGTACTTCCGCGTCGATGGCATTCCCGGCCAGCGCTTTCGCGGCAAGGTCGTGGCAATCGGCGGGGAAGTCGACGACCGAACACGCACCGTGCCGGTGTTCGCGGATGTCAAGAACACGCGCGGCCTGTTGCGCGCCCAGATGTTCGGCCACGCGCAAATCGTCGTGGCGCCGCCCGAGGCGAAGCTGCTTGTGCCCAAGGAGGCGGTGCAGAGTGACGGCGATTGCAGTCTCGTCTTCGTCGCGCCCAAGAAGAATGTCTACATGAGCCGCGGCGTCGAACTCGGACGCGTGTTCGAGAACGGCTACGAGGTCGTGTCCGGACTCGCCGTCGGCGAAAAGGTCGTCACCGTCGGGAGCTTCCTGCTCAAGACCGAGGTCCTGCGTGGCCAGATGGGCGCGGGGTGATGTGCGGATGAGTAGGCCGCGTGACGGCCTACATTCACTTACGAACTGAAACCAAACCACACACCGTCCCGATCGATAAGAATGCTCAACTGGACCATTGAAGCCGCGCTGCGCAACCGGAAGCTCGTACTCGTTTTTTCCGGCCTGTTGATGGTGACCGGCGTGCTCTCGCTCCGGCAACTGTCGTTCGACGCGTTTCCGGACGTCACCGACGTCATGGTGCAGGTCAACACCGTGGCTAGCTCGCTGAGCCCGGTCGAGATCGAACAGCAGATCAGCGCGCGCGTGGAACAGGTCATGGGCGGCTTGCCCAACCTGAAGCTCGTGCGCTCCATGTCCAAGTTCGGCCTTTCCCAGGTGACGCTGGTCTTCGAGGACGGTACGGATATCTATCTGGCCCGTGCGCAGGTGCTCGAACGCCTCCAGGCTGTCGAGTTGCCGCAGGGCATCGAACGGCCCACGATGGGGCCGGTCGCTACCGGTCTCGGCGAGATCTACCACTACCTCGTCACGGCGCCGTCCGGCGACCTGACCGACGCCCGCATCCTGCACGACTGGGTCATCAAGCCGCAGATGCTGTCGGTGCCCGGCGTCGCGGAGGTGAATACGTGGGGCGGCTTCGAAAAGCAGTTCCAGATCGTCATCAATCCGGTGCGCCTGCTCAAACACGGACTGACCCTGCAGGATGTCCAAGAGGCGATCGAGCGATCCAACATCAATGTCGGTGGCGGTGTCGCGACGACCTCCGGCGAAATCCTGCTTATCCACGGTGTCGGTCTGGTAGTCACCATCGAGGAGATCGGCGGCATTACCGTCGAGTCGCGCGATGGCCGGCCGATCCGGATTCGCGACGTCGCCGAAGTGCGCGAAGGGCACGAGATCCGGCGCGGCGTCGTCACCGCGGAAGGGCGAGGCGAATCGGTGCTCGGGCTGGGATTCATGCTCATGGGCGAGAACAGCCATGAGGTGGCGACGCGCCTCAAGGAGCGCATGGCGGAGGTGGAAGAATCGCTTCCCGACGGAGCGCGTGTCGATGTCGTCTACGACCGCACGGAACTCGTCGATATCGTCATCAATACGGTCAAGAAGAACCTCTTCGAAGGCGCGCTGCTGGTCATCGCGATCCTCTTCCTGTTTCTGGGGAATTTCCGCGCGGCGCTGATCGTGGCCGTCGCGATCCCGCTCTCGATGTTGTTCGCGTTCAACCTGATGGTGCAGGCGGGCATCGCGGGAACGCTCATGAGCCTGGGTGCGATCGACTTCGGCCTCATCGTCGACAGCTCCGTGATCATGATCGAGAACAGCGTGCGGCGGCTCGATGAGGATCGCAGCGACCGATCCGTGATCGAGATCGTCGCGGAAGCGTCGAAGGAGGTCCGAAAACCCACCATGTTCGGCGAGCTGATCATCATGATCGTCTATCTGCCGATCCTGGCGTTGCACGGCGTCGAGGGCAAGCTGTTCGCGCCGATGGCGTTGACGGTCATCTTCGCGCTCATGGGATCGCTGATTCTCTCCATGACGCTCATGCCGGTGCTCGCCAGCTATCTGCTGAGCCGCCGCTCGGAACATCGCGAGCCGTGGGTCATCCGCTGGGCGAAGGCGGTCTACCAGCCGCTGGTCACGTTCGCGGTCAACCATCGAACCCTCGTGCTGGGCAGCGCGATCATTGTCGTTGTGGGCACCATCCCGATCGGCATGAGCCTCGGCTCGACCTTCGTTCCACAGCTGGACGAGGGGTCGATGGTGATCAACACGGTGCGCCTGCCCGGCGTCTCGATCGAGGAATCAGCGCGTTTCTCGACCGAGATCGAACGGCTCCTGAAGCAGGAGTTCCGCCACGAGATCAAGTCGATCTGGACGCGCACCGGCTCGCCTGAGGTCGCCACCGATCCGATGGGCATCGAAGTAAGCGATGTCTTCATCATGTTGCGCCCGCGCGCGAAATGGAAACGCGCGCATAGCAAGGACGATCTCGAAGAGCAGATCGACCACGTGCTGCGTCGGCTGCCCGGCATGAACTTCGCCTTCACACAGCCGATCGAAATGCGCTTCAACGAGATGATCGCCGGTGTCCGCACCGATGTCGGCATCAAGGTCTTCGGCAACGACTTCGAGGTGCTGCGCGATTTCACCACGCGCATCGAGACGATGCTGCGCGGCATTCCCGGCGCCACGCAGGCGGCCGCCCAGCCGCTGGTCGGCCAGCCCATCCTGCAGGTCAAGCTCGATCCGCAGGCGCTTTCCCGTCACGGTTTGCAGGCGCGCGACGTGCTTGATTTCGTGGAGGCGGCCGGCGGCAAGGAAGTCGGCGAGATTCGGGTCGAGCAGATGCGCTTCCCGTTGGCCATCCGGCTGCCGGATCGGTTCACGGACAACCCCGACCTGTTCGGCAGCCTGATGGTGCCGACGCCGGACGGGCAGCGGCTGCCGCTCTCCAAACTGGCGAAGGTCACTCGCGAGAGCGGACCGATGGTGATCTTCCGCGAGTGGGCGAAACGCCGAGCGCTCGTCACGGTCAACGTCACCGACCGCGATCTGGGCAGCTTCGTCAACGAAGTCCGCGATCGGATCGAGAGCGAGATGGGGGAGGAGTTGCGCGCGGCCGGTTGTCGCGTGGAGTTCGGTGGCCAGTACGAGAACCTCGTACGCGCATCCCAGACGCTCGCCTATGTGGTTCCGTTCGCGCTGCTGCTGATCCTGCTCCTGGTCTACTCGACCTACGGCAACATGGCCGACTCCCTGCGCGTGTTCACGGGTGTGCCCTTCGCTATGGTGGGTGGCGTGTTGGCGCTGCACTTCCGCGACATGCCGTTCAGCGTTTCGGCCGGCGTCGGCTTCATCGCGCTCTCGGGTGTCGCGGTGCTGGCCGACATGGTCATGGTCTCGACCATCCGCCAACTCGCTGACGCGGGCACGCCGGTTCGCGAGGCGGTCCTGGATGCGGCGGTGCGCAGACTCCGACCGGTGCTCATGACGGCGCTCGTGGCGGGGCTGGGCTTTATCCCGATGGCGCTCAACACCGGCGTCGGCGCCGAGGTGCAGCGGCCGCTCGCGACGGTCGTGATCGGCGGGCTGATCTCGTCCACGTTCCTGACGCTCTTCGTGCTTCCCACGCTCTATGTCGCGCTCAAGGGCAGCAAGCGCGCCGTGCCGATCACTCCCTCGCCTTCCCGAACTCCGCCAGTAGCAGAGTGATGTCGTCCGACTGGCCGCCCTCGGCGCGATGCTTGGCGACCTCCTTCGCGATGCCGTCAAGGGTGTCGGAGAGCGGTCGCGCGGCGTGGTCGCCCAGCGCGGCCTCCAGGCGCTCGGAGCCGAACAACTCGCCCGTGGGTGAGCGCGTTTCCGTGATGCCGTCCGTGGTGAGAAGCAAGCGCGCGCCGGTGGGAATCGCGACGGACTTCGTGGGCCACGCTCCCTCTTCACGCAGTCCGATGACCATGCCGGTCGATTCGAGGTGGTGGATCTCGCCGTCCGGCGTGAGCAGGATGCCGTGTTCGTGACCGGCGCTGGCAAAGGTGACCTCGCTCTTCGCCGCGTCCCAGCGAACGAGCATTGCGCTGGCGAAATCGCACTCCAGTGACACCCGGTAGTAGCGTTCATTGACGAATGCGAGCACCTCGCCGGGGTCGAGGAGATGCTCGGAAGCCTCCACCAGCAGAGTCTTGAGGATCGCGGCGCCCATCGCCGCGGGAATCCCGTGCCCGATTACATCGGCGATGCAAAGTAGCCAAGTTCCATCCGACAGCGGTAGCAGATCGTAGTAGTCGCCCGCCACCTCATCGGCCGGGTGGTAGAGGCTGGCGACGGCCATGCCCGGAACCGAATCGGGGATCCGCGACAGCAACTCCTGGATCTCCTTGGCCTTGTCCATTTCGTGGCCGCGAATCTCCTCGTTGCGCAGCAGCTTTGCGCTCATCGTGTTGATCTCGGCGGACAGCACGGAGAACTCGGCGGTCTTCGAGTCCGGAGCGCTTGAGCGGAGATCGCCGGAACCGATGCCGTGAACCGTGGCGGCGAGTTCCCGTACGGGCCTCACCACGATTCGCACAAGGATCAGGTTGACGACGAACGCGGCAAGCGCCAGCAGGCCGGCGAGTACCGCGGCGCGCTGGAACGCCCGCTCGCGTGCCGCACGAACGACGTTCGATGTCTCTTCCGAAACCAGTACCGTCATGTCGTCGTCGGAATCGCTTCCAACGATCAGCCGGTCCGCACGGAAATCGTTCGGTTGGGCCGCAAGCTGCATCGCACGCAGCATGTCGGGCGACGATCGGCCGTGGGCCGTCGCCTGCAGGGTCCGATCACCCCAGATGAGCGCGATGTGATGGCCAGGTGAGGACGAATGGCGCATGCGGCCACAGACGAGATCGATATGATGCTGCACCGCAACGGGGCCGGCCGAGGCCATGTGTCGCAACGCGGGAAGAAGGGTCTTCGCCTCCTCGGCGAGCGCGCCGCGCATGATCGCCGTGCGCCCCTCGACCTCCTGCCGGTAGTCGAGGAAGAGCAACAGGGCCAACGCCGCGAGCGCGACGGCATTCACCGAAACGAGCAGGCGAAAGCGGATGCCGCGAAGCGCGGGGGGTGTCGAATCGGAAATCAGTTCAACTCCGCGTTGCGCAGTCGCAACGCATTGGCGATGACGGAAACGGAACTGAAACTCATGGCGGCGGCTGCGAGCATGGGGCTGAGCAGGATACCGAATACGGGATAGAGCACCCCTGCCGCGATCGGGACGCCCAGCATGTTGTAGGCGAAGGCGAAGAAGAGATTCTGCCGGATATTGGCCATGGTCATGCGTGACAGGCGCCTCGCCCGGACGATGCCGCGCAGGTCGCCCTTGACCAGCGTCACGCTTGCGCTTTCCATGGCCACATCGGTGCCGGTTCCCATCGCGATGCCCACCTCGGCCTGCGCCAGCGCGGGTGCGTCGTTGATGCCGTCGCCCGCCATGGCGACGATATGGCCCGCGCGCTGGAACTCCTCGACGCGCGCCGCCTTCTCGTCGGGAAGCACGCCCGCGATCACTTCGTCGATGCCGAGTTGCGCGGCGACCGCGCGCGCGGTGGTCTCGCTGTCGCCGGTCAGCATGACGATCGCTACACCCTCGGCGTGAAGTTCGGCGATCGCCTCCGGCGTGCTTTGCTTGATCGGATCGGCGACGCCGAGAAGGCCGGCTGGTGCGCCGTCGACGGTCACGAACATGACGGTCTGACCCTCGGTTCGCAGCGCCTCGGCACGCTCGCGCAGGGCGCCCGGCGCGACTCCCATCGAGTCCATCATGGCGGCATTGCCCAATGCGACTTCGTGGTCCGCGACGCGCCCCCGGACCCCCTTGCCTGTCTCCGACACGAAGTCCCTGGTCGCGTCGAATTCGTAACCGCGTTCTTCCGCGGCGCGCACGATCGCCTCCGCCAGCGGATGCTCGCTTGCGCGTTCCAGCGAAGCTGCCAGCCGCAGCAGTGTCGCTTCGTCGAAGCCGGTCGTCGATTCGACCGCAACCAACGCGGGCCGCCCCTCCGTCAGCGTGCCGGTCTTGTCCACCACGAGCGTATCGACCTTGCGCAACACCTCGATCGCCTCGGCGTTCTTGAACAGCACGCCGAGCGAGGCGCCCTTGCCGGTCGCAACCATGATCGACATGGGAGTCGCAAGGCCCAGCGCGCAGGGGCAAGCGATGATCAGGACCGCGACGGCGTTGATCAGTGCATAGGCCATCGCCGGTTCGGGTCCGAAGATCGCCCACGCCAGGAACGTCGCGATGGAAACAAGAATCACGGTGGGAACGAAATAGCTGGCGACGACGTCGGCCAGCTTCTGGATCGGCGCGCGGCTGCGCTGCGCTTCCGCCACGAGCGTCACGATGCGGCTCAACAGCGTGTCGGCGCCGACCCGTTGCGCCTCGACGATCAGGCCGCCGGTGCCGTTGATGGTCGCGCCGATGACCGCGTCGCCGGCGGACTTCTCGACGGGGATAGGCTCGCCGGTGACCATCGACTCGTCGATGCTGCTCGCGCCCTCGACCACTACGCCATCGACGGGGACCTTTTCGCCCGGACGCACGCGCAGCCTGTCGCCGGGCTGGACATCCTCGAGCGGCACGTCCCGCTCCGTACCGTCGCTGTCGATCACACGCGCGCTGGTGGCAGCCATGCCGAGCAGCTTGCTGATCGCGGCGCCGGTGCGGCTGCGTGCGCGCAGTTCGAGGACCTGCCCGAGCAGGACCAGCGTGACGATCACGCCAGCAGCCTCGAAGTAGACGGCGACCTCGCCGCCGTGGTCGCGGAACGACGCCGGGAAGAGCGAGGGGAAGAGCGTGGCGACCACGCTGTACGTGTACGCCACGGCGACGCCGAGGCCGATCAACGTGAACATGTTGAGGCTGCGATTGCGCACCGAGCGCACAGCGCGCACGTAGAACGGCCACGCCGACCAGACGCACACCGGCGTTGCCAATGCGAACTCGAGCCACGCCCGCATGCCCGCCGGAAGCAGCGACGAGATCGGGCGCGACGGCAGCATGTCCGCCATCACGATGACGACGAGGGGAACCGAGAGCGCGGCCGCGAACCGGAACCGGCGCGACATGTCCCGCATTTCGGGATTGTCGTCGTCTTCGCTCGGCACGCCGCGCGGTTCCAGGGCCATGCCGCACTTCGGGCAGTCGCCGGGTCCCATCTGTTCCACCTCGGGGTGCATCGGGCAGGTGTAGATCGTGCCTGCGGGAGTCGCCGGCGCGTCGTGTAGTTCCGGATGCAGATAGCGATCCGGATCGGCAATGAACTTGTCGCGACATCCGCCAGAGCAGAATCGATGCAGTTCGCCGTCGTGGACGTGCCGGTGGGAGCTCTCGGGGGGCACTTTCATGCCGCACACGGGGTCCTTGTTCATTTGCAGTTCTTGTCGAAGACCTGGATCAGCTCCTCGATCTTCTTGGCCCGCTCGGCGGGCTTCATGGAATCGAACGCGCCGATGACGCAGGTCCGGATGTGAGCTTCGAGCAGCAGCTTGCCCGCCTTCGCGAGTGCCGCCCGCGCGGCCGAGATCTGCATCAGGACGTCGATGCAGTAGCGGTCTTCCTCGACCATGCGCTGGATCCCGGCAACCTGGCCGGCGACCCGCTTGACGCGGCCTGCGAAGAGAGTTTTTGTCTTGGGGTTCATCATCTTTTCGGCCCAATCGGGTACCAATACCCGGTAGGGGTATGATGCCACAATCTTTGAGGAGGTCACAAATCGTGGGCTGGCGGCGCATTTCGGGCGACCCGGCGGGGTCGAGCGCGGTTTCAATCGGTCCAACTCAGGCGTTTCATTTCCTGCTCGGGTTATCCGATCTATACTGTGCACGCCCACATGCAGCTCACCGCCCGTATGTCGCTCCTTTTCGCGCTCGCCGCAGTGGCCCTCTGGCCGTCGCAGATGATTCTGTGCCAGGAGCGTGACGGCAGCATCGGGTTCGAATCGCCTGCAATCGACTGCTGCATGGCCCCGACGGAGACGAACGGGAGT
>Ga0164315_10005229_pt1 | contig 10146 bp, 8 predicted proteins | sample GuaBasSedimGuay6_FD_113737 | JGI IMG/M metagenome (GOLD analysis project Ga0164315, IMG submission 113737) | Subseafloor sediment microbial communities from Guaymas Basin, Gulf of California, Mexico - Guay6, Core 4569-2, 0-3 cm | ecosystem: Environmental > Aquatic > Marine > Hydrothermal vents >... | reverse complement strand
GGAAGAGAATGGGATATGGGACGGTGAGGAAAGAAAAGTCCCTGTTTTTCCTGTGGGTGTGGAAGAAACAATTGGCGGTTTTTGCATTTTGGATAAGGACACATCTTTTTCAATTCCTTATGATCCATCAATTAGCATTCTTGAAATATATGCTACAAACTCTACTGCCGGTTTCATGCTCAAAGAAATAGAAAAGCTGAAAGATTATCCGCATTATTGCATGGAACAATCTGCCTCAAAACTTCGTGGGTATTTGGCCGAAGAGAAAATCATGAAGCAAATAGATAAAGGCTTTAACAACAAAAGCCAAATACGGAAGATGATAAAGAAACTGGAAAAAGGGCAACTTAAAAATGGAAGCTGGGGATGGTGGCCCAATTCTTCAGCAAACATCTGGATGACTTCATACATCAGTAGTGCTTTGGCTGAAGCATCCAAGGCAGGTTATCCAAGCATTGCCCTATCCAAATCAGCTCAAATCCTACTTTGGGAGCTTGATGTTTTAAAGGGTCCTGAATTGTTGAAAGTATTAAGCGTATTATCTGATATGAAGGAAGCAGTCCATTTCAAAACGTACGTAGATAAATTGGAAAACGATTCTCTTTCTTTGCACAACTGGTTGATCCTTCAAAGAATAAAACAAAAAAACAATCTTGGGCCTTCAATAGAAAAGATCCTGGATTTAAAAAAGGAGACCATTTTTGGCAATTATTACTGGGGAAATGAAAACAATATTTATTATAACAACTCCATTGATCTTACAATCCTTGCATATCAAATTATTGAAGATTATGACAGTCTGCACCTCGTTTTGGAGAAAGCAAGGAGATATTTGATAAACCAAAGTGGGAACAAGAGAAAAATAAATACTTATCAAACGGCTTCTATGTTGCAGACTATCCTTCCAGGGGCTTTGAGGGAAAATGAACAAGTATTTGATAAACCGGAACTTGAAGTTGTTATGGAAGAAACTTATCATGTAATCGACTTCCCATTTTCAAAAACCATAAAGGGCCAAACAAAAGAAATCCAGGTAAAAAAATCAGGTCTGTCACCTGTTTATTTCACATGGTATTCAAAATCATGGAACAAGAAACCAAATGCGGTTGACAGCATTTTTAAGATCGATACCTGGTTTGAGACAAAAGATAAAAAATCAGAAATCCTGAAAGCCGGTGATAATGTAGTTCTAAATGTAAAAATAAAAGCACTTAAAAAAGCAGGTTATATCATGATCGAAATCCCTGTTCCGGCAGGTTGTTCGTACGGCAATAACAAAAGGACAAACACATACAAGGAAACCCACAGGGAATATTTTAAAAACAAAACAATTATCTATTGTGAAACACTTGAACCCAGAGAACATATTTTTAAAATTAACCTCCAAGCCCGTTTCAACGGAAGTTATACTTTAAACCCAGCTAGACTTGAACTTATGTATTTCCCCACATTTTATGGAAGAAATTCAATCAGGGATATAAGTATCGAACCCAAATAGATGTTGCACAACCAATAACTGTAATCCAACAAAGCAATTCCTTGTATATGATTCAGAATATTTCGATATTTGCAATGTGATTTGCAAAATTGGCTTTTCAAATAATATAATAAACAGGCAACTAAATGAACACAAAAGAACTAATTGACAAGGCTGTCTCTCTTCCGGTAGAAGAACGTGCATTAATAGCAGATTCTTTGCTTCGTAGCCTTAACCAACCAATCTCAACGATAGATGAGAAATGGGTCATTGTTGCCCAAAGAAGGCTCATGGAGATGAGGGAAGGGAAAGTTGAGCCTGTTCCAGGAGAACAGGTATTTGAAAAAATATGGAAAAGGTTTGAGAAATGAATTTTTCATTTCATCCCGAAGCAGAAGCAGAGTTCAATGGTGCTGTAAAGTATTACGAAGACATTGAGCAAGTTCTTGGTTTTGACTTTGCAACAGAGGTTTATTCAACTATACAGCATATAGTTTCATTACCAAAAGCTTGGCCTATAATTGAAATGGATATCCATCGCTGTTTAGTTAACCGGTTTCCTTACGGTGTATTGTATTCAGTAGAAGACAATGAAATTTATATTGTAGCTATAATGCACTTTCACCGCCATCCAGATTATTGGAAACATAGAATGTTTAAAATATGAAAAAGCGGATTAGGAAAAAATTACACCTTGGGGAATTTCAGGAATTTGGTTTTGAAATTAGTTTTAACCTCATACCAAATCTATCTGACAAACAGTTAGATGCATTTTTTGATGAATTTATTATGGATGCTGTTGAAAAGAACAGCCTTTTTTTTGGTGGAGGGGGAAACAAGCAAGAATGGGAAGGTTTCCTGGCACTAAACCGTAGGGGTTCAGCTACTGAAGGACACAGGGCCAATATCTCTAAATGGCTCGCGTCAAATCCAAAAGTCGTTGATTTTGAAGTTGGAAAGTTAATCGATGCCTGGCACGGGGATTTTAATTGATAGGGTACATAATTCCTTTTTGCATTAAGGGATTGTTAAAAAATAACTTTCCGTTTTAATCACCCGGGATACTATAATAAACTTGATTGTTTACATGGAGGGAAACGGATAAAAAACAACTCCACGCTTTAGCGTGGTGATTTAATAGAATGAACTGGCACAGCCCGTTTTAACGGGCTTTATAACCAAACTGATTGATAGCTTTCAGGTTGCCAAAGTCCGCTAAAGCGGACTGCATATAGTTCATAAATCAACACCACGCTAAAGCGTGGTGCTATTTATTAAAAAACGAATCGGAAAGTTATTTTTTGCCATTTCCGAAGTAAAACTAAAAAGCCACGAAAAAAATATCTTCGTGGCTTTTTTTATATCAGATACTTTTTAACGTTCCTTCTGCACAGGGGCAACTTCCAGGGATGTTTCCCTTGCCTCTTTTGATGGAGATGGTTTTCTTTTTACCAAATTCATTTCATCTATAAGATGTGTTGCCCCAGCAAATTTATCAATGATAAACAGCACATAACGGATATCGACACTGATGGTGCGTTGGATTTTAGGTTCGAAGGCAATATCTCCGCTCATCGCCTCCCAGTTCCCATCGAAAGCAAGACCGATCAGTTCGCCATTTCCATTTATGACCGGGCTTCCCGAATTTCCACCGGTAATATCGAGGTTTGACAGAAAGCATGTGTGCATTTTCCCGTCTTCGCCATAAGGGCCGTAATCTTTATCATTGTACAAATCCTTCAATTTTTGAGGTACAACAAATTCCCAGTTGTTGGGATCTTCCTTTTCCATCACCCCTTTTAATGTGGTATAATAATTAAAACTGATGGCATCGGCCGGGTTATATGGCAATACTTGTCCGTAAGTGAGCCTCATTGTAAAGTTTGCATCTGGATAGAATTTTTTGTCTGGCTGCATTTCCCTCAACCCTGCTACAAATAACCTGTCACCACGGTCAAGGAGGTTATAAGCTTCTGTGATTTCAGGTTGGATTTCCTTATCGTAATGATTGTTTATGGCAGTAATAAGTGCAAAAGCAGGATCTTTTTCAATGATTTTTGCAGAAGGCTTTTCCAGTAATAGATTTACTTTCTCTGATGTTGCGAAATTGGAAGCTGCAAAAAGTTTTTTGGCAAAAGCTGAAAAATCACCTTTATATTTTGAATTTATTTTTTTCAGATATTCAGACTGCTGGCCGGAAGGCACATTTTCCGAGTACATCTTTAGCATTGCCGCAAGTAGTTTTTCATCTGTTGATTGATTGTAATCCTTAAAATAAGCTTCTGACTGTTCTTTCAGTCCGGCAATCATTTTATCAACTTCTTCTTGGTTCACATCTTTTTTTAGGAGCGCATCTTTTAAACTTGCGTAGCCATTGGAAAAGCCCAGTATTTCACTTCCCCTCCTTATCGCTTCTGATTTGTATATCCGTGCGAGTTCGTATTTGCTGAGTTCATCATAAGCAGTTGCATTATCAGATAAAGCCTTCCCATATTTTTCTTTCTTTCCACTGGCATCTACCCAAGCTGAAAATTCATTTTCCAGTTCTACCTTTTTATCATAAACTTTTAGTTTTTTCAATCCCTTGGTCTGTCCAATAAAATACTTCCAGTAATTGGCCGTACGTGCATATTTTGAAGCATATTGAATCCTAACAGCTTGGTCGGCCTGCATATCTGCCATCATGATTTTCAGCTTCACATCCCTGATATCCACAATGGTTTGATTTGAAATGTCGAGGGCCATTTTTATACCGTAGGAAGTCATATAGCGATCGGTGCCTCCCGGATAGCCTAGTATCATTGCAAAATCTCCTTCCTTAACCCCTGCTAAAGAAACAGGTAATGAGTGTTTTGGCTTAAATGGGATGTTGTCTTTTGAATAATCTGCCGGATTGCCATCCTTATCGGTATAAACCCTGAACATCGAAAAATCAGCGGTATGGCGGGGCCACATCCAGTTATCGGTATCGGCACCAAATTTACCAATGGAAGATGGCGGGGCACCAACCAAACGGACATCCCTATAAACCGAATATACAAATAGATAGAATTCATTTCCGGCAAAAAAGCTTCGTACCGCAGCATCATAATCTGTCCCTTCCTCGGCATCTGAGCTAATTTCGCTTGAAATTTTGTCTATGGACGAATACCTTTCTTCTTCTGTCATATCAGCTTTTACGTTGGCCAACACTTTTTCGGTAACATCTTCGATCCTTACAAGGAATTTCGTTGTTAAGCCTTCATTTGGGAGTTCTTCTTCTCTGCTCATGGCCCAAAAACCGTCAGCAAGATAATCATGCTCAACTGATGAATGTGCCTGTATATTCCCATAACCACAATGATGGTTGGTAAGTAGCAAACCTTCTTCAGAAATAATTTCACTAGTGCAACCCCTTCCAAATATGGCAATTGCATCTTTTAAACTTGAATGGTTTATGCTGTAAATTTCTTCGGCGGTAAGGTTCAGGCCCTCCTTTTGCATATCCACATAATTAAGCCGTTCAACAAACATTGGCAGCCACATTCCTTCATCGGCACGGCTATATGGGTTAATCCCCAGAATTATTACTATAAGAATTAGATTGATTTTTTTCATTTTAATTTATTTTAATGGGTTCTATTATTATTTTAGTTTTATGCCTAATAAATCTAAGACGGTTCAAAAGTACAAAAAACAAAGGGAAAAAGAGCAATGCAGTGGCAAAGCCCTATTCCCCTCTGTTAATGTTCAAACTATAGATGCCAGATGGACCTAAAAGAACAATGAGAAATTTTGATGTTCATTTGGTGTTAAAACTTTCCTAGCCTCACCACCAAATCAACTACCCTGTTGGAGTAGCCCCATTCGTTATCGTACCAGTTTAGTGTTTTTACTATCCGCTTGCCAAGTACATGTGTAAATTCTGCATCATAAATAGAGGAATAAGAATTCCCTACAATATCGGACGAAACTACCTTTTCTTCGGAATAAAGAAGTACATTCTTCATTTTGTCAGAATTAGCTGCCATACGTACTGCAGCATGGATATCAGCTATTGTTACATCTTTTTCAACTTCAACTACGAGGTCAACTATTGAACCATCGGGAACAGGTACCCGAGAGGCCATGCCATCGAGTTTTCCTTTCAAAGCAGGGATTACGACACCTACAGCTTTGGCTGCACCTGTTGTTGTTGGGATAATGTTTTCGGCAGCTGCACGTCCCCTTCTCCAGTCCTTGTGTGGTACATCCGCCAAACGTTGGTCATTGGTATAGGCATGTGTGGTGGTCATCAAACCTTCTTTTATCCCAAAATTATCGTTTAGGATCTTTGCCATTGGTGCCAGGCAGTTGGTTGTACAACTTGCATTGGATATTATTTTGTGTTCGGCTTTCAGGCCTTCGTCATTTACGCCCATCACGAGGGTATAATCAATTTCGTCCTTTGCCGGAACAGTTAGGATTACCCTTTTTGCCCCTGCATTAATGTGGGCCATCAAGCTGTCCTTTGTCCTGAATATCCCTGTGGCTTCAATAACCACATCTATCTTTAATTCTTTCCAGGGAAGCTTTTTCGGTTCTCTTATTTCCAGCATTTTCACCCTTTCGTTGGGTGTTACCAAATAATCACCGTCAAGGGAAACATCCTGGCCGAAGCCTTTCATAACCGTGTCATATTTTAGTAAATAGGCCAATACGTCATTGTCGAACAAATCGTTTATTGCCACTACTTCTACATCTTTACGGCTGTCCAGAATCCTGAAAACAGACCGGCCGATCCTTCCAAATCCATTAATTGCTACTCTCATTTTGCACCTCCTTTCTTATCTGCTTTATCATAAGCAATAACTAACTCTTTAATCCTGGCTGCCATGGCAAATGCACTATGGTACCAAATAATTGTTTTCACCATACGCCCTGGTGACAGCATTGTGGCCCTTTTATCGAAAACCACCGAATGGGTATTGTTTATTACATCGGTTGATACGATGGGATCTTCCTCTACCGCTACAACTCCAGGGAATTCTTTGGCAGCTTTTGCCATCACTTTGTTTATGTCTTCAATTGAAATACCTTGATTCAAAATAGTTGTCATGTCTAAAAGGGAACCATTTGGAACCGGGACATTCAAAGCCATTCCTTCCACCTTATCCTTAAATTCAGGTAGGAGGTATTCAATCCAGCGTGCGGCAATTGTGTCCACAGGGATAATGTTTTCAGCGGCCGAACGGCTCCGTCTGTAATCCCTTCCTGCTTTGTCCCTCAAAGGCTGATCAGAAGTATAAGAATGTACTGTTGTAAAAGTTGCATAATCTACCCCAAAATTTTCGGAAAAGATCTTCAACATCAAAGCCCCGGCATTGGTTGTTGCCGAACCGGCCGAAACCAGTTTGTCATGAGATCTGATCGTATGGTCGTTTACACCCTTTACAACAACCCTGTCAATAAGATCAGTAGGTACAGTAGTTAGCATAACACGGGGTGCGCCCGCATCAAGGTGTTTTTGCATATCTGCCCTCGATCGGTATTTCCATGTGCCATCTACCACAACATCCACATCAAACAAATCCCATGGTACTTTACCGGGTTCACCACCGCCAACTATCCGTGCTTTTCCGTTATCGCTCACAAGAAAATTTCCCTCAAGTCTTGGTTTTACTTTTCCTTTGGTTTCCGCAGCTACAAGGTAGCTCAATATATCCGGGTTTCCCAAATCAGAAATAGCTACTACTTCTATCTGGTCGTCCTCCATGCACATGCGATAAATGTGTCGTGGAATTTCCCCGAAGCCTTTTAATCCTAATCGAATTCTGCTCATAATTCCTTAATAATTAAGTGTTAGTATAAAATATGTTTTGTAATTCAGAAGATGTGTCTCCCAATAAATTATTACAAACGTAATAACATATAGAAAATTCTTTGGTTCAACTGAATCGAACTTTTAATGAGAAAATAATTTTCCCCATGATGGCTACTGTTTATACCGGAAACTATTCATTAACTAATTATACTTCTTATCTGGTTTTTGATGTTCTTTTATCTCTGTTAAAATAACAAGGAAATTAGGTTCATCACATGGGATTATTTCATCTGGAATATGCTTGTGATGCGGATAAGTTACTACTTGTGGATGATGTTTAACATTATCATATCTAAAAATCATTACGTTGTTGTCTGCTAAATAATGATATTTATACTTAGTTTTTATTGGTATATTGGAAACGATTTTAATAACTTCAATAAATTCTAATCTCCCATATTCAAAGTAAAGAGAACCCTTGAAAACCCCAAAATTATCATCTGTTTTTATCTTTTCAGATTTTTGCCTTACAACTATATCAAAATCTGCGATAATTTGCTCCGTTCTGGAAAAATAACTATCTATTGTCATTGTAAGGATTTGATTTCTTTTTGATATTCTTTGTAAGCCTCGTACTCACCACTCCATTGATAATAATCATTATTTTCATCCCCGAGTTTACCACTTTCAAATAATTGATAAAAATGTTCGGTTTCCATTGAGTATTTTTTCTCAAAAAAAGCAAAATCAAGTTTCATGGTTTTTATTGCTTTCTTCAATTGTATTGTCCGGTATGATAATATATCGTTGAACATTTTGTCATAATTGCCCTTATAAACTGAAACATAATTGTTTAATTTTTGCTCAGTTGTTTTATGTAAAGTTATATTTAGCATGATAAACAATATTTGTTGTTCTACAAAAATACAAAAAACCAATTAATTTAGATTCCTTACAAGACGAAAACAGATTAAAATTGTGTCCCGTTCCTAAAATTCTCAACCCCCTCATCAAGGAAACGTACATATTTGTCCACATCAAGGTCATATGCATGTGGCTTGGCAAGCAATTCGCCTTTATGGCCCAACAACACATAATAAGGCTGAGCATTTATGTTGAAATTATAAATTTGCAGGTCGGCATATATTTTACCGATGGATTTTTTGGTTTTCCCATCAACTGAAGACACTACCCATTCCGATTCGTCAACCATGGTTTTATCATCCACATATAAACTGATGACCACATAATCTTCTTTTAATTTTTTTATGACTCTTGGATCGGACCAGACATTGGCTTCCATTTCACGGCAATTGACACATCCATGTCCGGTAAAATCAACAAAAACAGGTTTGTTCAATTTTTTGGCACAAGCCAGCCCTTGTTCATAATCATAGTATCCTTTGATACCATGGGGCAAATGAAGGAAATCGTGATACTTAGGGGTTTCGCATATAGACGACTCGTGTTCAACACCAGAAGCGGCCATGGCATTTTCGCGCGAAATCCTGTCAATATCAAAATCAATTGTGGCCATTGGTGGCAGGTAACCGGAAAGTGCTTTCAAAGGTGCGCCAAACATGCCGGGGATAAGGTACATAACAAAAGTGAATGTTACTATTACCAGGAATAATCTTGGTACACCAACATATTTTACATCACTATCGTGGGCAAATTTTATTTTCCCCAGCAAATAGAAACCCATCAATAAAAAGATAATGATCCAAAATGCAAGGTAAACTTCGCGGTCGAGGATTCCCCAATGATAAGTTTGGTCGGCAATACTTAAGAATTTTAATCCGAGTGCAAGTTCGATAAAACCAAGTACCACTTTCACTGAATTGAGCCATCCACCTGATTTCGGCAGCTTGTTCATCATTGAAGGGAAAAAGGCAAATATGGCAAACGGAAGGGCAAATGCAAGCGAAAACCCAAGCATGCCAACTATTGGTTCGATCCAAGCACCGGTTGCTGCTTTTACCAAAATAGCACCTACCAAAGGCCCTGTGCATGAAAAAGAAACAAGTACCAATGTAAAGGCCATAAAAAATGCCCCGGTATATCCACCTTTATCAGCTTTAGCATCCGACTTATTTATTATCCAGCTTGGCAAAACAATCTCGAACATCCCAAAAAAGGAAGCTGCAAAAAAGACAAATATTAGAAAGAATAAAACGTTTGGAATCCAGTGGGTACTTAACCAGTTGGCAAAATTAACCCCTAAGGTTACGGCAATCAATGTTCCGATTATTGTGTAAATGGCAATAATTGAAAGACCAAAAAATACAGCTTCTTTTTTCCCTTCCGACTTTTTTTCTTTCATAAAGAAACTTACCGTCATAGGAATCATTGGAAACACACAAGGCGTTAAAATTGCTGCAAGGCCGGCTAGGATGGAAAATATAAAAAGCTGCCATAGGGATTTGTTCGAGATTTCGTCAAGGCTGGCAGATTCCATTATTGTCCTGTCAGCAAGTATTTCGTAGGTTTCTTTATGCTCCCTACTGTTATCATCACTGATTTCCGTTGTAGCAACTTTCTCAGTTTGACCATTAAAGGAAAAAGAAAATTCAGAATCATCATTAGGGGGAATACAAGTTTTGTCATCGCAAGCCCCAAAATATACATAACCTGAAATATTTAGAGGATCTGTACTTGTAAGTTTTAATTTTTGGGTAAATATTGCCTCATCTTCAAAAGTCTTGACAATCATTTTAAAGAGAGGGTCATTTTCTTCGTGCCCGACAGGTTCATTAAAACGGATCATGTAATCTATTTTGTCTTCCCGTTTATATGACTTTTCCTCAACAATTGAAACTGATTTGTCAACAACTTCAAAGCCTTTCATTCCATAAAAATAAAAGATTGTTTTAGTTGGCCCTCCTTC
>Ga0164315_10005227_pt1 | contig 10148 bp, 7 predicted proteins | sample GuaBasSedimGuay6_FD_113737 | JGI IMG/M metagenome (GOLD analysis project Ga0164315, IMG submission 113737) | Subseafloor sediment microbial communities from Guaymas Basin, Gulf of California, Mexico - Guay6, Core 4569-2, 0-3 cm | ecosystem: Environmental > Aquatic > Marine > Hydrothermal vents >... | reverse complement strand
GGATGCAAGAGCAGAAAAGTATCTTGCATGTTTGCCTGAGTTTAAAAAACATGGAGCAGATATATTGCTTGGAACTGTTGAGGGTGCCTCACCAAATCCTGCTACGAGCGGAATGCGTGTGCAGCTTGTAGATTTATTGAATAATTTTGAATGGTTATACTCTATGGAACCTGACAAACCTCTATCGGACAGAAGTGAGGAAAACCGACAGCTGAGAATGATGTACCCTGACTATTATTATGATTTATCTCGCCTGCATACCGCCCATTTAGAAACAGTTTATTGGTTAACTCCGAACTTTCACGGAGAAACTGTCGCAGAATCAAGAAATTATCTTATCAGAAATTTACACAAACTGTTTGGCGGTTCATCGCTTTTAAGACCTGTAATCGTAGAACTGCCCGCTGATCCGATCAGAGAAGCGGAAGATTCAGTCAATCGCGGTGGGAATACATTTATATTTAATCCTCTGGCTTTGAAAAACACACCAAATTCAGTTGCTGAGATTTCTGGCAAAGAGACTCGCAGATCTGACATGCTATGGGCTTTTATAAATCGACATTATTACGGTATGAAGATTATGAGAGCAAATTTTCCGGTAATTCACAATAGAAGCATATTTGTTGAAACAAAGTTAAGCATGGAAAAAACAATCGGTGAAATTCAGGGATCTTCAATCCATGCAGCATTAAAAGATTTGTTTGGAAGTTATGAACGACAAAAATTTGAGTTTGATGATGAAATGAAAACAATGGTGTGTGAGAAAGTCCGTCAATATTCGGATAAACGTCTTTCTTCATTCCGACTAAATTTTTTCCGAATACAAGGCCTTTGCAAAGCACTGAAAAAATTTGATCAGAAAGGCGAGATACGAAATTTTCTTGATATACTTTCAGATTTTTATGTCAACAAAACTTTGAATGCTATAACAAACGGAGTTCAGGAATTATCAGATGACCATGTAGAAAACTTTCTTGATTCATTGAAGACACAGATAGACAGTTATGCTCTTTCTGAACTGGATATTACATTTTTATATGAACAAAAGTCTGAAATATCAAATTAATGGGAGCAAAGATTATGACATTCGATCAATTTGACAATTGGTGTTTTTTGCCAACCTCATTGGGTAAATTCAGAATGTATGACACAGGAAACGAAAAAATTCGGATGATCAGTTTCGGGGATATCGAAAAGTTGGACAGATGCCCATTAATACGGGTTCACTCGTCCTGTATGGCTTCAGAGGTATTCAGAGCTAAAGATTGTGATTGCGCTGACCAACTATGGGAAGCGATGATGAAGATCGCTTCTGACGGGGCAGGGCTTATATTTCATCTTGATCAGGAAGGTAGAGGCCAAGGACTTTCCAATAAAATCAAGGCGATAAATTTAATGCAGCAACAAGGTTTTGATACTTACGATGCTTTTGTCACTCTTGGTTTGGAGCAAGACGCGAGAAGTTATCAAAAGGTTGTTGATATTCTTTTGCAATTGGATATCTCCGACATAAAACTCATCACCAACAATCCTCGAAAAATTTCTTTTTTTGAGGACAAAGGTATTTCGGTAATTGAAGTTATCAATACTAAGTCCAAAATTCGTCCGGAAAATCAGGATTATTTGCTCACAAAAAAATACAGGCTTGGTCATACATTTATTTTGGATGAAATATCTGAAAAAAAATATATGACGCTGACGAAAAAAAACGGGAAAACGTCGGAAGATATATATGAAAGAACAGACGAAATAAAATTTTATCAGAAAAATCAGCCATATGGTTTTTTCTCAAATTTTTCATACCATGCCGTATATTTAAAAAATAAAATATGGATGACATCTGAGCATTATTACCAGTCTCAGAAATATGCCGATACGGAATATGAAGAAAAAATCCGACTTGCCCCCTCACCTGCAAAAGCGGCAAGCATGGGACAAGACAAAAAAAATCCCATGAGATCTGATTGGGAAGATGTTAAAGATAATATTATGCGTGAAGTTTTGTATGCAAAATTTACACAGCATCCTGATCTGAGGAATGAACTGCTGAAAACATTTCCTCTGAAATTGGTTGAGCATACTGAAAACGACCATTACTGGGGAGATGGCGGCGATGGTTCTGGTAAAAATATGCTGGGTAATCTGCTGATGGAAATCCGAAGCAGTTTACACTGTTCAAATCCGGGATAAACAATTTTTGTCCCAACATGACAGAACGGAAAAAAATGTGTGGCATACTTTTATTTTATGGCCCAAAGGCAGAAACGCGTCTGAACAATAATATTTCCAGGATTAAACATCGAGGCCCGGATGAAACCGGAACATATCATCATGGCTTACTGAGCCTTGGTTTTAATCGCCTGGCAATAAATGACAAGAGTTCTTCAGGCAGGCAGCCTTTCAAATATAAAAACTTCGCAGCTGTCATCAATGGGGAAATATACAATCATAATGCTTTGAGAAATCAATATGACATCATGATTGAAGGAAAATGTGACACTCAAATTGTTCTTCCACTATTTGAAAGTCTCGGCACTGAAATTATTTCCGTTCTTGACGGTTTTTATTCCGGATTAATTTTCGATGAAAAAAATTGCGAACTTTTTTGCTTACGCGATTATATTGGAAAAAAGCCTTTGTTTATTGGCAAATCACGCACTGAAACTTTTATTTCAAGTGAATTGAAAGCAGTAACACATATTGACTGCTTTGAAATGTTGCCTAAAGGTGTTTCACGAATTAACCTTTCAAGGGCTGAAGCCATTCCTGTGAGCAAACACAAACTTCTTGAAACAGATAACGATAATGTCTCATTTAAAGAACTCGTTGAACAAGCTGTCGTAAAGCGTTTACCATCTTCAGATGAACCTGTCGGAATTTTTTTGAGCGGCGGTCTTGACAGTTCAATAATTGCCTCCGTTGTTGCCGCACATCGTAAAGATGCTGTTTATTATACTTTAGCGGAAAAAAATTCACAGGATTATCTTTATGTTAAGAAAATTGAAAAATATCTTGGACTGAACTGTGTAAAATATATCAGTCATATCGAAAATGAAATGCTTGTTTCTCTGGTTCGGCGAATTGTGTATGCCACTGAAAGTTATAATCCTTCCATAATAAGTAATGGAATCTGTTCTTATTTATTGGCAGAATCCGCACATAAGGATGGATTGAAAGTAATTTTATCTGGTGAGGGAGCAGATGAAATTTTTTGTGGCTATCATATGTTTCAACCAGAGGACAACTGGAAAGGTGTTCGTCAGAAACTCATTTCTGATATGTGTTTTACAGAACTTCGACGCATTGATCAAAGCTGCATGGCACATTCAATTGAAAACAGATGCCCATTTTTAGACAGATATGTCTATTCATTTGCATCCGATCTTCATTATAAAGACTTTTATCATAAATATGAAGGTCATCTGGAAAATAAATATATTTTAAGGAGGTCTTTTGAGGATGTCTTACCCGTGGAAATCGTACATCGGAAAAAGATGTCTTTTGATGTCGGAAGTGGAATCAGAGCATTGATTGTCCGTCATTTAACCAAAGAAGGAAAAACGGAGAAGGAAGTATTGAAGGCTGTTTGGAAAAATATTTTCAATGCAGATTCTGATGAAGCCTATTATCATTCATATCCTGTCTTTGACAATGTTATAGCAAATCGTGGAGAAACACATAAATGAAGTCTGCGGATTCTAATTTCACACAGGTCAAATACGTCGAAAGCCTTATGCTGGAAAAATTTAAGACAGAGCCTTTCCACAATTTGTATTTTTTTTACAAACAAATACCAAAAACCCTGAAATTTGGCGGAACCTGCTCTGATAAAACACTCAGTTTTTTCTACAAATTGTCAGAGATTGGTATTGAAGCGCATTTACATTCAGCATTTATAAAAAATAAGGAAATTCACCGCATGGTTTCCGTCATTATTGATGGGAAAACATATTATGCTGATGTCGGAAATGGTTGGCCTTCCATAAAATTATTTCCTGAAGATTATGAGATTGAATACACATGTTACGGACTTATTTACAGTACTGTCATCAATGAGAAATCTTTGGATATATATCTTACAAGAAATGGGCAAAAATACCTTTCAGTTGTCATTCCGTTTCGTTCCAGGAACCATGAGGACATAATGGATGATATTAAAAACAGGTTTGATGAAAAAAATGTATATCCATTTAGCCGGGGAATTCGATTTTCTCAGATCATTCATGAAAACTTTTTATTTTTAAGAGATGATACCCTTTACATATATACAAATAACAGCGACGTGACAGAAATTTCCGGTTTGGATCAAAACAATCTCCCTGCAATAATTAAACAGTATTTTAATTTCGATGTTGGTAAAATGTTAAAAAGTTCTCAAATATGAAGCCGAATATTTACATGTTTCACAGAGTTGAACTGGGGCAAAAGCAGAATATCGCCGAAATATATTACAGCAGAGGTATGGTCCATAAAACAGATGAAATATTTCTTTATATTGACAGGCTTTTAGAAAAAGGTAAACAATTTGGAAGTATTGAACAATGTGCAATTGACACTCAATATTTTCATCTCAGTTTTGATGATGGTTATAAAGAACACTTAATCATTGCTCATAAATTAAAAGAACGGTATTTCATAGAAAAAAATAAAGCAACTTTTTCTATAAACTGTGGAAATTCATATACCCATGAACACACAGGAATGGATGTTATTTATGCTGCGATTATGAGTAGCAATATTAATAAGATAACCTCATTTTTCGGAATACCCGAATCGGAAAAAAATCTGAAGGTGATAAAGCAAAAAATAATCAGGCAATCTCCACATCAGTTAAAAGAAATACCTGATATAGTGCCAGGACTGAACAGAACACTTTCCTGCATATTTCTTGAAAAAGATGACATCAGAGATATCTCAAAAATTTTTAATATTGCATGTCATGGCATGACACACAGAGATATGACAAACCATATTACGGATTCCGAAATTGAAATCCAATCTGCAAAAAGACTGCTTGAGCATGAGCTGAATATTGATATTGAGACTTTTACATATCCGGAGGGAAAAAATAATAATCAGCTACGAGAAATTTGTAAGGCCTGTGGATTTCATAACGGCTTATCAATCAGCCACCGCCCAGGCAATTCTTTTTGTATTGGAAGAAAAATTATATAACGCAGCCAAGTATTCAGCAGCTCGAAAAGTTCTGAATATTCCGATTCGATGGGAATGCAAGTGCTTAATTTAATAAGTATTATAAATCCTTATTAAACCAAATCCCTGTAGTTTCACGGTGTGAATGAGAATTTTCCGATCTGCTGATATCAGATATGTGGAGAGATGAATGTGTGAACAAAAAAAATTGAAAGTATGGGTTACAGGAGGATATTTTGATAATTCCGGAGAATGCTTTATACAGGAAGTTGATATTTTACAAAAGACAAAATCGGATGTCATCCGATTCATTCCATCTGATAATTTACTTATTCCCCGAAAAGGTTTTACAGGTGCCACCTGGATGAGTGAACCCGGGAAATCTGATCTGTTGGTTTGTGGTTTTTGTTCACTGTTCCGTTTTTCCCCTCCGCATTGGAATTTTTCCGGCGTTCTCCATCAACCATGTATGAATGACCTGCATCATGTTGCAGTAAATGATCAAAAAATTTTTATTGTGAATACCGGCTTGGAGACAATTGATATTTTTGATAAATCAGGGTTTTTTACAGGCAGTTATTCTTTTCATCCTGCATGGTTTAACAAAGAAAGGCAAAATGGAATAACGCCTTCAGCAGAAAACAGGTCTTCATCACTAAAGGCAGGATGGCAGGAACATTCGTTTTCCATTACAGATGCTCCACCTTTGGCAGGTTACTATCAAGGTGGCAAAGGAAGTTTCCATCAAAAGTTTCTCAGAGATTTTGTTCATCTCAATCATGTCACTGTACTTCCAAATCAGATACTTGCCACCAGTCTGTCCCATCAATGTGTATATAATGTGTGCAATTTTAACAGAGTAATAGAACATACGCCAGGCTATCCGCATGACGGATTGGTTCATAACGGGAATTTTTGGATAACATGTGTGAATGGAATCATTGTGGCATACAAAATAGAAAATGGAATCGTCACCAATAAAATTACCTATTTAAAAAATATATTTGAACACACTGAACACAGAGGCTGGTGTCGCGGGATTATGATACAAGATAAGTATGTTATAATTGGAATAACAGAAATAAGAAAAAGCACTCAGCATTATTGGGCATCATATCCTTGGGATTCAACAAAAACTGGGATTATATGCTGGGATTTTTTACACAATGAGCCTGTCAGTTTTGTGGATTTAACAGAAAAAAGACAGAGTAAAATATTTTCAATAATTAAAAGACCCCATTATATTGCAGTACCGACCAAATAAGTTTTGATATGTGTATTATAATAAGGCAACTTGTCAGAATTAATTTGGTCAAGCAGTAGTCTGTACCTGTTTAGGAAATTTGTAAATAAAAGAAGGTGATTGATGAGCCTGAACTGGGGCTGACCACAAATTTGAGCGTAAATCGCCTGTCCGAAGAAAGCCCGGGCCAAGACCCGGCATTGCAGCACAATGCGGATATGGTCTGACAGGAAAAGGGCTTGTCAGAGATATTCCCAGAAGATTGCGGGATTCATTGGATAATGGCGATAAATGTGACATGATTCTGGTATTTGATGATCTGGATTGCAGAGATTTTTCCCAACTTTCCCTTTTCCCTTTGCATTTCCTTTCAAATTGCAAATTTGTTTTACATTGCCTGAACATGTAGAACAATTTTTCAAATTGTTTGAAAAAAACAAATTGCAAATTTGTTTTACATTGCCTGAGCGCGTAGAAAATTCTGCAAAAATATACGGAAACAACTTACCCCGGGACAGAAAGCCCTCCTGAATACTCTCCTCACCCCATTGATCCTTTTTTTAAAAGGTAATTCAGAAATCGGACAGTTTTATGAGTGAATCCGAGCGTATAACTCAGAGGACAGATTGAGGCTGTCTCAGTGCCTGGGTAGCAAATAAATACAGTTGAATACACCCTCCGCCCCATTGACTCATTCTCAAAGATGAAGTAATTTGGGGTCGAAATTCGGGCAGGGCTTGAAACGGTTCAGGCCATGTAATTCAGAGGGCGGAGCTATGTCTGTATGAATTCCTGAGCCGAAGGTGGAAAGCCGGGGAATAAATTCCCCGGCTGACAGCTCAGGTACGCTAAAACGCACTGTGAATTGTTTTTTTAGTGCTGAATTCATTTTGGATGAATTCACGGGGCGGAGCTGTATCGGTGCGAATGCCTGACATGAAGGTGGAAAATGACTACCTTTGAATACATCTTCCGCCCCATTGACTCATCTTCAAGGATAAAGTAATTTGAAGTTTGGGCAAGGTTTGAAACGGTTCAGACCTTATAATTCAGAGGGCGGAGCTATGCCCAAAGGGGATGCCCAGATGATTTGCCCGAAAGGTGGGAAAATACTCCCCCTTAAATACTCTGTCTGCCTCTCCTCATGAAAGCGGTAATTTAAGTCTCGAACTTTGAAAATGATTTCTCAATTTAACTCAGAGGGCAACACCATGTCCGGGAAATTTAAAACATTTCCGCAACCTGAAAAAGAAAAAATCCGGTCAACCTTGTCTGAGAATATGGCAATATCGCTATCCGCTCTTACTCGCTATGCGATTTACACCGTACTCATCTTTACCCCTCTGGCCAGGGGATCTGTTCAGGACTGGGCAGTGAGCGTCATTCATATCGTAACCCTGACCGCCCTGACCGCCTTTTTATTGGAAAGGAGTCTGACCTGGAAATGGAAGCGGATCAAAACGCCTCTTGACAAACCGATTTTTGCTTTGCTCATCCTTGTCATACTTTCCACTATTTTTTCAATGCATTTCCGCACAAGTTTTCAGGCTCTGATGCTGTTTGTCAATTATATTGTCATATTTTATCTGGTTATTCATACAACTCGCACCAGATCGCAATTCAGACAGCTTATCTATATTATTATAGGAATGGCGACATTCCTCTCTTTTTTCGGATTTCTCAAATTATTCGGAATCAGTCCTTTTCCCTGGTGGAATTACACAGACCTCAGTCAGAACAGTCATCGGCTGGCATCCACTTTTGGCAATCCTGACCATCTGGCCGGCTATATGGAAATGGCTCTTCCTCTCATTTTGGGACTTTTCCTGAAGGATTATAAAGGAGGCAGGCTCTTTGTGATGATATGTCTGACGATTCTTATGTTGGCAGCTCTGATTTTATCGCTCTCCAGAGGGGGGTGGATCGGCTCAGTTATCAGTCTCACCTTCATGTCTCTTGTCCTTCTGACCAATCGCTATTTCAGACACAAAGGATTTCTCATAAGCGTGACAGTCGGATTACTGGCCGCTGCCCTGATCGTTTTATCCAGCACCCCCGTGGTGGAAAGATTCCGAACGATTCCGGAACAAAAAGAAATGACTGTTCATGGCCGGGTGACAGTCTGGAAAGGAGTTATAAAGATGATAGACAGCAATCCTTTCACAGGAAGCGGTCCCGGAACCTTTGCCACTGTCTTTACTCAGTATCAGCCACCGGGATTAAAGAACCATTTCAGAATGGCTCATAACGACTACTTGCATTTTATCTCTGAAGTGGGATATCCCCTGGTCCCTGTCATTATCTGGATGATGATTATTTTTTACAGGAGAGTATTTAAAAAACTGAGGCATCGGAGCCGCCTGGTTCGGGGAATCAGTCTTGGGGCTATGTCCGGAGTGACAGCAATCCTGATTCACAGCATCGGTGATTTCAATCTTCATATTCCCTCCAATGCCCTCCTTTTTAGCGTATTGGCCGCACTGGTAATGTCCCGGGATCCGAATCTGAGATCACGTCATAAAAGCCGGGTTTCTTGTCAAAAAATCATGTTGACAAGGCCATGAACTGGTGGCGGAAAAGATGACGGATGGTGAACTCGCCCGTAAATGAATGTCCGGGTTCAAGTTCAAGGTAAGAAAGGATTTAAATTAATGGAAGTTGTAACGCCGCAATTTAATAGCATAACAGAAAAATGAAGTGCGGAGGATATAATGACTTTACAAACAGTTCGTGCTATATATAAAGATAAGCAACTGATCTTTGCAGACCGGAACTTGGTCCCTGAGAACGGGGCAGAAGTGGTTATCACCTTTATTAATACATTAGGGCCGGAGATAATGCTGGAGGCGGATCCGATTCGGGAGCTGCGGGGACGTGGTAAGGGTGAAAAACTTGTCGAGAGACTGTTGCAGTCAAGGAGAGAGGATCAGAAACCCCTGCCTGGCTGACTTTAATTGAAGACGAAGCCGGTGCGGATATCGTACAGGATCTATTGGAAAAATCAAAAGCTGGTGAGGCGGTCATATTTGTTTCGTTTATGAGTTTTATGGAAGTGTATTATATCACACTTCAGGAACGTGATGTAAACGAAGCTCAGGCGCGTGTCAATTTAATGTCCCCCTGATGATTCTGGAAATCATCGGATGTGATCTGGAGCTTGCAGAAGTTTATGATAAAACAGAAGATATCTAAAAAGAGCAGTTGAAAAAAAGAGGTGCGGCTTTATGCGGCCTGAGCAGAATCGCCGGGTTAGGGCAAAATAAAGGTAAAGGGTGATAAATTCAGTCCCCGGCAATAAATTACCGAGCTATTCCCGGTTGTACCAGGGGGACACAAAACAATCTTTGGGATTTGCCTTCCTGACAATGAATGGCCGGGCTATAGCATACGATACGTTCCCAGGCGGAGCCTGGGAACGAGTACTTTATACAGGGCTTATTTTACTTCATAAGTAAACTCATCTTGCAGCTTCTTGTCGCCGGCCATAACTTTGGCTTTTATGGTATAAACACATTTGGCTCCCAAATTGACATCTGCACCGCAACCGCCTTTCATGCCCATGCACATCAGTTTCTGCTTGGAATCTCCAGGTCCTGTCACGAGATACCCCACTTTGCCTTTCTCCATTTTGTGACCGTGAGCATCTTCAATGAAAAGCATCAGATGATGGGTATCCTTCATTTCCGGCATATTTTTCATGCCTTTCATCTTTTCCTTCATGTCAATAAGATGATAGGCCAGCTTATGACCG
>Ga0164315_10005225_pt1 | contig 10150 bp, 10 predicted proteins | sample GuaBasSedimGuay6_FD_113737 | JGI IMG/M metagenome (GOLD analysis project Ga0164315, IMG submission 113737) | Subseafloor sediment microbial communities from Guaymas Basin, Gulf of California, Mexico - Guay6, Core 4569-2, 0-3 cm | ecosystem: Environmental > Aquatic > Marine > Hydrothermal vents... | reverse complement strand
TTCATCTGTGATTTTTGTGCAGAGAATAATATAGTCAGCTAGACCGTTGTAGTCGGCTGCAGTTTTTACAATTTGTGAGGGAGTGAATGTCCATTCGCCTAGTTCGTCACTCTGAATGGTATACCCTTTTTTTTTGACTGTATCGTAATCAGAACGACAGACAACAGATACATCAGCCCCTGCCTTTGCCAGCAAAGCCCCATAAAAACCACCAATTGCACCTGTACCAATAATAAGAACTTTCATCGCTTTTCCTGTTCTGCCATTATCTGTTTCAAAAAAGGAATGGTTAACTTACGTTTGGCGGCTAGTGTTGCTTGCTCTATTTTATCTAGTAATACCCATATTGAGGGTAAGTCACGTGCGTAATGTGTGATTAGAAATCGACCCACTTTGATGGGGATTTCAAAGCCTAGATCATTCGCTTTGTAGATGAGCGCATTGAGTTGTTGTTCATCTGATAGTGCTTTTAATTTTAATGTCAGTCCCCAGCTCATTCGAGTTTTAAGGTCTGGAAGTTGAATGGCAAGATATTTTGGAGGGCAGCTGGCAGTGACTACAAGCTTGTTGTTTGCATCTCTGTGTGAATTATAAAAATTAAAAAAAGCCTGTTCCCATCCAGTATTGCCAGTAATCTGATCTATATTATCAAAACAAACTAGGTCAAAATTTTCCAGACCTTCAAGCATGCCTGGATCGGGTAAATTATCTGCATCTAGTGAATAATAGAATGAAGTTTTATTGCAGGGTTTGGTTTTCTGGATAAGGGCTTGTAATAAATGAGTTTTACCTGATCCAGACTCGCCCCACAAAAAAATCTGTTGCTCGGCATTAATAAAAATTTGTTGTAAGTGGTTAACAATTTCTTCGTTATTACCGGGATAGAATGTGCTGAAACTCTGGTTTGACTGGAATTCAAACTGGACGGGTAATTGTTCTGGCACGATCAGGTAAATTTTTCAGCTTTGTAAACATAAAACCCGCAACCCGCACAAAGTAACAAACTGAAAATGACATCTAAAGATGCGTAGTAAAATTCTGCAGGTGTTGTATAGGCTTCTGCCATACCATGAGTAAAATAAAACAGGCTGATATAGCTCATCCAGGTACAGCTTTTTAAGTTTCCGTTAAGCAGGCCTTTAAGCGGAAGTAATAAGGGTGTTATGGCAAAGATAAGTACCATACCTACCGGAAAATGCTTTGAGGGTGCCAGGATTGTATTCCACAGCATTAGCAGGATAAATAAGCCAAAAAAACCGCTTAAAGCCATGTAGTAATAATAGATTCTTTTCATGAGGTTTGTTTCAGTGCAATAGCAGTTTTGGCAAGCCGGATGCCTAAAGCGCGGCAGATAGTTTTTTCATCGGTGCTTAAATCGTTAGCTGATGAGGACAGGTGGCTGGGGCCATAGGGTGTGCCACCGGTACGGGTTTCCTTTAATGCGATTTCATTACTGGGGATGCTCATAATTAACATGCCATGATGCATTAATGGCAACATCATAGACAGCAAAGTGCTTTCATGGCCGCTATGCATGCTTGAGGTTGAAGTGAATACACCGGCGGGTTTACCTGATAAAGTCCCGGGGAACCAGATTTCTGTTGTTTTATCGATAAAATGTTTTAGAGCACCAGCCATGTTGCCAAAATGCGTCGGGCTGCCTAATGCTAGACCATCGCATGATTTTAAATCTTCTAGCGAGGCATAAGGAGCACCCTTGGTAGGTATTGCATCTTCCGTTTGTTCACAAACTGTCGAGATTTCTGGAACTGTTCTTAATACAGCGTCAACATCCTCTATAGATTCGACTCCTCTGGCAATTTGATTGGCCATTTTTTCAGTCGACCCATTGCGGCTGTAATAAAGAATTAGAATTTTTGTCATGTATTTATGTTTTTATGGCGTTTGCTATGGGGTTGTCTAATTCTCAAGGGTTTAAATGATTGTTAATACATTTTCAGGTGGGCGACCAATGATGGCTTTTCCATTAGCCAGGACAATCGGTCGTTCAATCAACCTGGGTGTAGCAACCATACCATTAATAAGTGCATCATTATCCAGTGCGGTATTATCCATTCCGGTTGCTTTATATTCAGCCTCTCCTTTACGCATCAACTCACGAGGTTCCAGGCCTAGTTTTTGCAAAATATCTTTAAGTTCAGCGGCTGTTGGAGGCGTTTTTAAATATTCAATAATGTCTGGTTCTACACCATGCTCCTGCAGTAGCTGCAAAGTCTGCCTGGATTTACTGCAACGCGGGTTATGATAAATCTTTATGCTCATGGCTACACTCTTAAAATAGTAGAAGAGGGTATAATATCATTTTGTCACAAACCGCGTTAATGCTATGCAATTACCTAATTATTCAACGGGCCGTGTTTTAGTTATTGGTGACTTGATGCTGGACAGATACTGGCATGGGTCGACATCCAGAATATCACCTGAAGCACCTGTCCCCGTTGTTCATGTCAAAGATGATGAGATGCGAGCCGGGGGGGCAGGCAATGTTGCGTTAAATATTGCTGCATTAGGTGGAAAGGTGTCAGTGATGGGTTTTGTTGGTAAAGACGAAGTGGCTGAATCGTTAAAAGCTATTCTACAAAAAGCAGGTGTGCTGTGCCTGTTTGAAGCATTGGATGATTATCCAACTATTACCAAGTTAAGAGTAATGAGCCGGCATCAGCAATTGATACGACTGGATTTTGAGGATGGCTTTCATGCTGTGGATAATGAAAAGTTGCTACATCAATATCATGCAGAAATGATGCAAGCCAGCGCCATTGTGTTATCTGATTATGGTAAAGGCACGCTGAACCAGATCGAACAATTTATTGCTTTGGCCAAAAGTTTAAATAAGCTCGTATTAATCGACCCTAAGGGCGCTGATTTTACTAGATATAGACATGCAACATTAATAACCCCGAATTTAACTGAGTTTGAAGCCGTTGTAGGCCGTTGTGAGAATCAGCAGCAGATTGTTGAAAAAGGAATGAATTTACTGCAGGAAATGGATTTTAAAGCTTTGTTAGTTACTCAGGGTGAAAATGGAATGACTTTATTAACCAGTGAAGAAGCCCCATTGCATTTGCCGACTCATGCAAGAGAGGTCTTTGATGTGACTGGCGCTGGAGATACGGTTATCTCAGTATTAGCAGCGAGTCTGGCTGCCAGAAAATCATTGGCAGAAGCAACCATTTTAGCAAATATGGGTGCAGGAATAGTAGTGGGGAAATTGGGTACGGCGACAGTAGATACCGAGGAATTAAAATATGCCTTACAGGGGCAGCGGGCGCATCATCGTGGAGTAGGTACTTTAAAAGATGTGATGCAGGCGATGCAGTTAGCTAAAAAAGAAGGTGAAAAAATTGTGCTTACCAATGGCTGTTTCGATATTTTACATCCTGGACATATTCGCTATTTACAGCAAGCAAAAGAGTTGGGTGACAGGCTGGTTGTTCTGGTTAATAGCGATGAGTCAGTCAAAAGACTTAAAGGGCCTGATCGGCCTGTTAATGACTTGCAATATAGAATGGAAATGCTGGCAGCATTAGAGTGTGTAGACTGGGTTATTCCTTTTGGCGGTGATACGCCTAAACAGGAAATAGACCAGTTATTACCTGATATTCTGGCTAAAGGTGGGGATTACACGGACATTACTACGATAGTCGGACATGAGAGCGTTTTAGCTAATGGTGGGGATGTAAAAATATTGTCTTTTATAGAAGGACATTCTACAACGTCCATTATTAAATCTATCAGGAGTACTGAGAGTGAATAAAGCATTTCTTGCGGATAGATTGGAGCAATACTGGTTATTAGCACGGTTTAATAAACCGATTGGGATATTGATTTTGTTATGGCCTGCCTTGTGGGCATTATGGGTGGCCAGTGATGGAAAGCCCGATTTATGGGTTTTATTTATCATTTGTTCAGGTGTGGTTTTAATGCGTGCAGCGGGGTGTGTAATTAATGATTATGCTGACCGTGATTTTGATCCACATGTTGAACGTACCAGACAAAGGCCTATTGCAGCAGGTAAAGTGAGTCCAAAAGAAGCGCTTATTCTATTTGTTGTTTTATGCCTGTGTGCATTTATTTTAGTGTTGCAACTTAATCTAATGACGATCATGTTGTCATTTGTTGCAGCATTTCTGGCAGCCAGTTATCCCTTTATGAAACGATATACAAGTCTGCCTCAGGCCTACCTGGGAATTGCCTTTGGTTTTGCTGTTCCTATGTCGTTTAGCGCCCAGACAAATACTGTACCTATGGTTGCCTGGATAATGTATCTGGCCGTTATGTTGTGGGCCTTAGTCTATGACACCATGTATGCAATGGTGGATAAAGAAGATGATTTGAAAATAGGTGTTAAATCAACAGCTATTTTATTTGGTGAAAAAGACCGCGAGATAATGGCTGGGTTACAGCTCATTATTATTACTTTATTGATTGTTATTGGACTTATGCAACAGTTGAGTGGTTTTTATTATGCAGGTATTATGGTTGCATCCGGGTTATCAGTTTACCAGCAAAAATTGATTTTTAACCGGGACAAGGTCTTGTGTTTTAAAGCTTTTCTAAATAGTAATTATTTTGGGCTAGCTGTTTTCTCCGGTCTGGTTCTGGACTATTTAGTTAGAATATGAGACATGGGATCAAAATGTAGCCAGGGACTGCCGTTTATTTTATAATACTTATTATTTGTAGGGTTTTATTTGATGAGCACTTTTTTTGATTACCATCAGGCTTTCTCTCGAAATCTTGGCTGGGTTACAGAAAAAGAGCAGGAAGATTTGCGTTCTAAAAAAGTTGCTATTGCCGGACTTGGAGGTGTTGGGGGCAGTCATTTGATTACATTGACACGGCTAGGTATTGGGCGTTTTAATATATCTGACCTGGATGAATTTGAACTGGCCAACTTTAATCGTCAGGCAGGCGCATCTCTTAGCCATTTAGACCGGCCTAAAGTTGAAGTTATGCAGGAAATGGCTTTGGATATCAATTCCGAACTGCAAATCAATACATTTCCTGATGGCGTAAATGAGGAGAATGTTGATTCATTTCTTGATGGTGCTGATTTGTATGTAGATGGTCTGGATTTTTTTGCAACGCATGCCCGCCGCGTTGTTTTTGCAGCTTGTGCTGAAAAAAAAATTCCTGCTATTACAGCGGCTCCATTAGGTATGGGGGTTTCTTTGTTATGCTTTATGCCGGGAAAGATGAGTTTTGAAGACTATTTTTGCTGGGAGGGGCAATCTGAAACAGAGCAGCTGCTTAGGTTTTTACTTGGCCTATCTCCCACCGGATTACAGATGTCATATTTGGTTGATGATTCACGACTTGATATAGCGAATCATAAAGGGCCTTCAACGCCTATGGCTTGTGACTTTTGTGCTGGCATGGTTGGGACATATGCATTAAAAATACTGTTAAACAGGGGCAATGTGCCTGCTGTACCGAAAGCTATACATTTTGATGCTTATCGAAACAAGTTTTTAACTACCTGGAGACCATGGGGTAATAACAATCCCATTCAAAAGTTTAATTTAATGATGGTCAGGAAAAAAATCAGGTTGAAAAATTAACGCCTGAATTCTTGACTTCAAAACGAAGTCAGGGTGCTAGTAGGTATTTGTCTTTGGCATTATATTTTTTTAAGGATACTCCCCATGGGTCAGACGATCATAGGCGCTTTTAATCAATATTTTAAGATGGTTCCTGCATGTTCTGACGAACTCAAACATGAAGCCTACAAATTACGTTTTCAGGTTTACTGTATTGAAACCCACTTCGAAGATCCATTGCAGCACCCTGGAGGAATAGAATATGATGAATTTGACAGTAACTCTATTCACTATCTCATATATCACCGAAAATCTAATGCTTATGCCGCAACTACTCGTTTGATTTTACCCAGTACTCTGAATAGTGAAAAATTATTTCCAATTGAGGTTAATACCACAATTGATAATCCTGATTTATTGAGGTCTATACCTCGCAATAAGCTTGCCGAGGTATCCAGGTTTTGTGTTTCGAAAGAATTATTATTTCCAATTGAGGTTAATACCACGATTAATAATCCTGATATGTTGAAAGGTATACTTCGCAATAAGATTGCCGAGGTATCCAGGTTTTGTGTTTCTAAAGGATTTAAACGTAGACAATGTGATAAACCTGAGTCTTTAACAGGAATAAATGACAACTTTGTTGAAAAAACTACTGAACAAGAGAGAAGAACTTTTCCTCATATTACGCTTGCACTCATTGCTTGTCTGATTAAAGCTAGCGAAGAAAATGATATAGATTACTGGCTTGCTGTAATGGAACCCGCTCTGCAACGTTTTTTATCAACGATGGGAATTCATTTTAAAGGCATAGGTCCAGTTATAGATTATCATGGTAATCGTCAGCCCTGTATTATCAAAGTCTCGGACTTATTAAACGGTGTTTTACAAAAAAAACCACAATTATGGGATATGCTCACTAATAATGGGGAGTATGGACGTGTTTTGTAGTGCTTTTAATGGGGTATCTGAAAATACTTCTAAAGTATTAATCGTTCCAAAAGTCTTCGCATTTTAAGCACCTTCTCCAGAGAGTGAAGGTAGGGGAATAGACTACAAGAGCTTTTGGAACGATTAATAGTTTTTCTAATCCTGCTTTTTTCTATTTACAAGGTTATGACGGGATTGTGGAAAGCCAGATCCCTTATTCGCTGTTAGAAAAGCCAAGCAATTTCTTGTCGATAATTATTTCAGAGATGGAATCCGGGACATTATTTTCCCATTCACCGCGTCCTTTTTGAATGTCAGTAAGTATTTTAGTGGGAGTGATGCCCAGCAAACTTTCATCAACATTCTTTAAACCAACCAGGTAGCCGTTTTCTAGTAAGTGATTGTATAGATGTTGCAAGTTTTTAGGCGGATGAAAGTTGTCGACGGTGACTAATTCTTCACGTTCCGGGTTCTTGTATGGGTATATATATAAATGTGTGTTATCAGGAAATAATTTGGCAAAGGCTTCTAGAATGCCTCCTTCCAGTCCTTCGTAGTATTCTTCGGTAAAAATCAAATCCAGGTTGGATATGCCTAAAATCATGCCAATTTGCTGTTTGGTATAACGTCGGAAATATGCACGTAAGCGGAAATATCGTAAATAATTAGAAATCATAACGGTATAACCCTGGGTGTTCAGCATATCGACACGAGCAAGAAAATCGGCATCATCAATTTCATCACCGACAGTCAAACTGGCCATGGTTAATTCAGCCAGGACAACGGTTTTTTCGGCGGTTATATACTCCATTTCGTTGAAGTGCTGTTGGCCACACCGGGTCATATCAATATGAACTTTGGTTAAAGGTGTAAATGCGCCGCGTATAACTAGAATATTTTTTTTATATAAAACTTCGGCGGGGACTTGTATTTCGCCTTGAGGACTAAACATGATGGCATGAGTCAGACTGCTATGCACCAGGTGCAGATTCATTAATCTATTTTCAGTTTCCTCAAAATAAGGGCCTGAAAAATCAATCATATCGACTTCAATACGCTCAGGTTCCAGATCATCAAGCAAAGATTCAATGATTTTTTTAGGCTGAGTAAAATAGGTATAAGCGGCGTGGATTAAATTAACCCCAATAACGCCTAATGCTTCTTGTTGAGCACTACCATCATTGTCCAGCATACGAACATGTAAAATAATGTCACTAGGAGCCGCGTTGGGGTAAAGTTGTAAACGAATGCCTATCCAGCCATGGCATTCGTTTTTTTGCAGGTAGCTTTTTGCAGTGACTGTGGCAGCGTATGAAAAGAACGTGGTGTTTTTGGCACGTGTTGGGGTCAATAATTCAGCAACTGCTGTATATTCTTTATCCAGCATTTTTATCAGCCGACTACGACTGACATAACGTCCTGTTTCTTCGGCACCATAGATGTCATCACTAACCTGCATATCATAGGCAGACATGGTTTTAGCAACTGTCCCGGCAGCACCGCCAGCCCGAAAAAAATTCCTGGCTACTTCCTGTCCTGCTCCAATTTCGACTATGGTTCCATATTTACAATTGTCCAGATTGATTTCTAAAGCTTTCTGTAGTGTCTGGTGTTTTTTTTCGCGTTCTGACATATTTTCAATCCTTATGGACGTGTGTTATTTGTTATTTTGTGGCTATAGGACGATTTTGGTTTGTAATCCACTCACTCCATGAGCCCGGGTATAGTTTAGAGCCAGTTAGTCCGGCATGTTCCATTGCTAACAGGTTATGGCAAGCCGTAACACCAGAGCCGCACATGTGGACGGTTTGTTCTGGATTATGTGAGCCCAGCAAATCCATAAATTGTTGCTGCAATTCATTGCGGTCTAGAAACAGCCCGTTTTTGTTCAGGTTTAATTGAAATGCTCTATTAATTGCATTTGGGATATGGCCAGCAACCGGATCTATAGGTTCCTGTTCACCACGAAACCGTTCCACTGTTCTGGCATCAATTAGTTTAATCTGTTTTGTAGCTAAACCACTGGTCACCTGGGAGACAGATAGCCAGCATGAATGATTAATGTAAGCTCTGAAATCCTTGGGCTTTATTGAGGGTAGTGATGTAGTTATTGGCATGCCCTGTTGCTGCCAATGATTAATGCCTCCGTCCAGTATAGCCACGGAATCGTGTCCCAGGCAGCGCAACAGCCACCAAAGTCTTCCTGCAAAAGCACCGTTGGCATCATCGTAAATAATCACCTGGCTTTTGTTTGTTATGCCCCATAGTCCTAGTTTTTTTGTCAGTAAACTAAATTCTGGTAAAGGGTGGCGTCCTGAGTTTTTCGTTATGGCAGATGACAAGTCTTTATTTAGATGGGCATAACGTGCATTTGGGATATGTCCCATACGGTAAGCTTTTGCACCCGATTCTGAATCAGTCAATGAAAAACGACAGTCAATAATAATCCAGTTAGAATTATTGATGTGCTGCTTAAGTATTTCTGTTGAAACAAGAGTCCTGTATGTCATATCGTTAAAATAATTTTTCCAATGTGTTGCCCGCTTTCCATCAGTATATGTGCTTTATAGGCTTGTTCAAGGCTAAATGTAGTATGGATGACGGGTTTTATTTTACCTGATTCGAATAAAGGCCATACTTTTTCTGACAATTGCCGGGCAATGTCACTCTTGAATAAAGTGCTTCTGGCTCTTAAAGTAGAGCCGCTAATCGTTAAGCGTTTAAGCATTATAGGTAGAAGATTCGCTTCGGTTTTAGCACCATTTTGAATGGCTATCTGGATCAGCCGGGCATCAAATCCCATGCATTTCAGATTGCGTGGGAAATAATCACCGCCAATCATATCAAGTATGACATCAACACCCTGGTCTTTGGTCTTGTGTTTAATTTCTGTCACAAAATCCTGTGTGTTGTAATTAATCGCCAGGTCAGCACCCAGGTCTGTGCAAAAGTTACATTTTTCTGTCGTTCCTGCCGTAATAAACACTGTGGCACCAAATGCTTTTGCCAGTTGTATAGCGGTTGTACCTATGCCGCTACTGCCGCCATGCGTTAACAGTATTTCGTTTTGTTTTAGTTGGGCGCGGTCAAAGATATTGCTCCAGACAGTAAAGAACGTTTCAGGTATGGCTGCTGCCTGAATAAAATTAAAGTCGTTTGGAATAGGCAGGCATAATTCAGCCTGAGCCAGGCAGTATTCGGCATAGCCTCCGCCAGTCACTAATGCACAAACTTTATCACCTTCTTTGATGTTCGAAGATTTTTCGCCTGTTTTAGTGACTATGCCGGCAATTTCCAGTCCCGGAATGTCTGAAGCGCCTGATGGAGGAGGGTATAAACCTTTGCGCTGCATAATGTCTGGGCGATTGATGCCGGCTGCACAAACTTTTACTAATACTTCTGTGGAAGAAGGTTGTGGAATGGGGCGCTCAGTAAGTTGTAATTCACTGTTATTAATTTCAATAGCTCGCATACTTTTGGTAATGGAATGTAGTATGGATTTTGCTTCATTTTATCAAGGCTAAAGAAAAGCAATGGTTTGAAGCGTTACAAAAAAACAAGATTTGGTATTATATGTCTTATTCTTTAAGTATAAGTAGGTTAATAATAAAATGATTCGTGCAGGAATAGTTGGAGGGACAGGGTACACAGGGGTT
>Ga0164315_10005224_pt1 | contig 10150 bp, 5 predicted proteins | sample GuaBasSedimGuay6_FD_113737 | JGI IMG/M metagenome (GOLD analysis project Ga0164315, IMG submission 113737) | Subseafloor sediment microbial communities from Guaymas Basin, Gulf of California, Mexico - Guay6, Core 4569-2, 0-3 cm | ecosystem: Environmental > Aquatic > Marine > Hydrothermal vents >... | reverse complement strand
CACGACAGTTTATTTTCCGTATGCGTGAGTTTGAGCAAATGGAGATGCAGTATTTTGTTAAGCCTGGTGAAGAGCTAAAGTTTTATGAAGAATGGAAAGAGAAGAGATATAATTGGCATAAGGCTTTAGGTCTTGGTGAGGACAATTATCGATTCCATGATCATATAACCCTGGCTCATTATGCCAATGCAGCTACCGATATAGAATTTAATTTTCCTATGGGATTTAAGGAGTTAGAAGGAATCCATTCTCGTACAGACTTTGATTTAAAAGCTCATGAAGAACATTCAGGGAAAAAATTACAATTCTTCGATCCTCAGGAAAATAAAAGTTATGTACCCTGCGTGGTAGAGACCTCGATAGGTCTTGATAGGATGTTCTTAGCCATTCTCACCGCAGCTTATACTGAAGAAACTCTCGAAGATGGATCTGAACGACTTGTGCTAAAAATTCCACCTTCGTTAGCACCGGCAAAAGTAGCGGTGCTGCCATTGCTCAAGAAAGATGGCTTACCTGAGAAAGCGCGGGAGATCATTAATGAGCTGAAGTTTGATTTTACCGTTCAGTATGATGAGAAAGATGCTATTGGCAGAAGGTATAGAAGACAAGATGCTATTGGCACACCTTATTGCATCACCATCGATCATCAGACATTAGAAGATAATATGGTAACAATACGCGATAGAGATACCATGGAGCAAGAGCGCGTGGCTATTGCCGATGTTAAATCTACGCTGGCAAAGAACACCTCGCTAACTACATTGCTAAGAAAGCTATAGTAGTAGCCGGATTATGTTCAATATATTTCTTTGGATTTTTGTACTTATTATTTTAAGTATTGTCTTTGCAAATCAGATAGATGATGTTTATGATGCATTAGTGCTGTTGAGGCCTTTGCCTGTGAGCTTCAAGCAATCAATTGAAAAGCATAATGGTTTTTACCAACAGTTACCGGCAGAAAGCAAGAGAAGGTTTGAGAAAAAGGTTAACCAGTTTGTTCGCACCAAACAGTTTATTCCCAGGAACCTATCTAAGGTTACAGATGAGATGAAAGCCCTGATAGCCTCGGCAGCTATTCAACTAACCTTTGGGCTCCCTAAAGTAACACTGAAGCATTTTGATAGAATAATTGTTTATCCGGATAATTATTATTCAGTGATAAACAGGCAGTATCATAAAGGGGAAGTGAACCCACGATTAAATGCCATTGTAGTTTCATGGTGGGCTTTTGTTGAAGGATACGCAGACCCGCATGATGGCGTTAATTTAGGCTTGCATGAAATGGCCCACGCCTTGAAGCTGGAAAATATTATCCAGAATGGAGAGCATCATTTTTTTGACTTAAAGGAATACAAAAAATGGCTGTCGCTGGCCGCGGATGAAATGGACAAAATCAGAAAAGGGGAAGATTCTCTTTTTAGAGAATATGCTTCTGTGGATGAGGATGAGTTTTTTGCTACAGGCATGGAAGTTTATTTTGAGCAACCGCATAAATTGTTTGACTATAACCCCGAGTTATACAAAACACTATCAAACTTGTTACATCAGGATACCATTCAGCTGTATAAACAATCGAATGCTTAAAATTTTCAGATATTAGCAGAATAATAATAATCTATGAACTGGCAACAGCTATTATCTTCAAAGCGTGCAGGAAGTAAAAATCCTAATACTAAACCAGACCGGAGTGAATTCGAGAAAGATTTCGACCGGATAATATTCTCATTGCCATTTAGAAGGTTGCAGGATAAAACCCAGGTTTTTCCTTTACCGGAAGATGATTTTGTTCACAACCGACTTACGCATAGCCTTGAAGTAGCCTCTGTAGGCCGTTCGCTGGGCAAGCTAGCCGGAGAACAAATTCTGGCTAAACATAAAGAACTAAGTACAGATATTACAGCCTCAGATTTCGGCGCTATTGTGAGTGCAGCTTCGTTGGCACATGATGTAGGTAATCCTCCTTTTGGCCATTCGGGAGAAAATGCAATTTCTGATTTTTTCAAAAATAAATTGGCGGTTGATGTTCTGAAGGAGAAATTAACGCAGGATGAATGGGCAGATATTATCAACTTCGAGGGCAATGCTCAAGGTTTCAGACTCATAAATCAGTCGCTACATGGGCTTAAGCTAACATATGCCACACTAGGTGCTTTCACTAAATACCCAAGACAGTCACTTATCGAAAATAAAGAGAAGGGGCGTGTTAGTCAGAAGAAATTTGGCTTTTATCAATCCGAGAAAAATATTTTTACCGAACTGGCCATCCAGCTTGGGCTTGTAGCACAAAGTGATCAACCGGTATGGGCGCGCCACCCGTTGGCGTTTTTAGTTGAAGCAGCCGACGATATCTGTTATCATATAATCGACCTGGAGGATGGCTGTACATTAGGTTTGGTAAGTTTAGAAGAGTCGGTTGAGCTGTTAAAGCCAATAATTGGAGAAAAGTTCGATGCCGAAAAATTTAATAAGAAAAAATCGCAGCATGAAAAACTAGGCACTATGCGGGCCATGGCAATCAATGAATTGATAAGTCAAACAGTTAAGGTTTTTGTTGAAAATGAGACAGAAATATTAAACGGCAGTTTTGATAAATCTTTAACATCTCTCATCGAATCTGCTGAGGCGATGCGCAATATTCAGGCTCTGTCTATTGAGCGCATATATAGAGCACAGGTAGTCCTGGAGAAAGAAATTGCCGGGTTTGAAGTAATTGAAGGGTTATTAAGTGCACTTGTTAATGCCGTTTACAGTTTCACTTATGAAAAATCCTCTAACCGAGACCAAACGCTAATGCGATCATTGCCAAAAGAAGTTACTGTTTATTTGATGCCTGACAACCTTTATCACAACCTTAGGGTAATACTGGACTTTGTCTCAGGCATGACTGATTCGCATGCATTAACAATGTATAGAAAACTAAAAGGTATGTCGTTACCATCCTGGTAGAGGAGAAAAAGAGAAAAAATCAGTTAAATGGTCTCAATATCAGCGATTTCACTCGCTTCTATTCTTAAAATTCCACTATCTTTGCGTTCAGTTTTTAAACCATGTGGACTAGACTAGCAGATTTTATAATTAAGAACAGGCTGATACTCATCCTTGCGATAGTGGGGGTAACTGTTTTTATGGGATATAACGCCCGAAAAGCCGAGCTCAATTATGACTTTGCCAAGATAGTACCAAAGTCGGATCCTGACATGATTGACTTCATGAACTTCAAAGAGTTGTTTGGAGAAGATGGTTCAATCCTTGCCATTGGGATCAAAGACAGCAGTTTATTTACCCCTACAAAGTTCAACAGGCTTAAGATGCTCAGTGATGCCATCGAAGCTTTACCTGGAATCACCAATGTTCTTTCTCTGCCTAACCTTCCAAGAATGGTGAAAGATCCGGTTGAGAAGAAATTTGACATTGAGCCTATTTTTAATGAGATGCCTGAGGATCAGGAGACGCTTGACAGTTTGCTTCGGGTGGTGATGGATCAAAAACTCTATGCCGGGCAACTGATTAACCATGATAATGGCATGGTGCTTATATTGGTCTCTTACGATAGGGATGTACTTAACTCCGATAAGCGGATAGGTCTTACCGAAGACATTATGCATGTTGGAGATTTATTTACCGAGCATACCGATATAAAGCTCTACTACGCAGGTATGCCTTTTATACGCTCAGTAATTGCCGGCAAGGTAAAAGATGAGCTCATTATGTTTTTGGGGTTCTCAGCTTTGATAACGGCATTTATTATGCTGCTTTTCTTCAGATCATGGATGGCGGTAATTTTCCCTATGATAATTATTGCTGTAATAGTTATCTGGGTTATAGGAACCCTGGTGCTCTTTGATTATCGTATTACATTACTCACCGGTTTAATACCTACGGTGATTGTAGTTATTGGTATTCCCAATAGCATCTATCTGATTAATAAGTATCATCACGAGTTTTTAATACACGGCGATAAAATGCTGGCTATTAAAACAGTGACGCAAAAAATTGGTCTGGTAACACTTATAACCAATGGCACAACTGCTGTAGGTTTTGGGGTGCTCATGTTTACAGACATCACCATCTTAAGAGAGTTTGGGGTAATAGCCAGTATTAACATCATGGGAACTTTTGTGGTAAGCATTATTCTCATGCCTGCTGTTTTTAGTTATTTACCGTCGCCTACAGATAAACAACTTAAGCATTTAAGTTTTGCTCCTTTAGGAGGGATATTAGACTTTTTTAACTGGATTGTTCAAAAACGTCGATACGTTGTTTTTGCTGTGACTGGTGTGCTAGTAACCTTTGCTATTATTGGTGTTTATAAAGTGCATTCGGTTTCGTTTATGGTGGATGATATTCCAGAAGAAAGCCAGGTAAAACAAGACTTAAAATTTTTCGAGCATAATTTTTCAGGAATGATGCCGCTGGAAATTGTCATTGATACACATAAGAAGCGAGGAGTCACCAATTTAAAAAATCTTAAAAAAATTGATGAGTACGAGAAGTTCTTAGCTGCTCAACCTGATATCTCGAATCCTATTTCTATCGTAAATTTTATTAAAGCTTCACGGCAAGCCTTTTTTAGTGGCAACCCAAACCGATATGCTTTACCAAGGAATAATAACGAGAAGAATTTTATTCTTGGCTATCTAAAAAACGAGACTGATAATTCAGGATTACTAAAGTCATTTGTGGATTCTACCGGGCAGAAAATAAGGATATCTCTTAAGATTAAGGATATTGGCTCTGAAAAAATGGATTCGTTGGTAAACGAAGTTATAAGGCCTAAGCAAGAAGAAATATTTGGCGACACCAACCTAACAGCCAGCATTACCGGCACAACCCTACTTTTTATCAAGGGCAACTCGTACTTAATAGATAACCTAAAGATGAGCTTTGTGCTTGCCTTCTTTGTGATTTCTATAATCATGGGGCTGCTGTTTGCGAACTTTAGGATGATAATTTTATCGCTTATTCCGAATATTATTCCATTGGCAATAACGGCTGGTATAATGGGATACTTTGGCATCCCACTTAAACCGAGTACAGCTATCATATTTAGTATTGCTTTTGGAATATCTGTAGACTATGCTATTCACTTTTTAGCTAAGTACAGACAAGAGCTCTTTGCAAATAAGTTTCAGGTAAGTGTAGCCATCAATAAAAGTTTGCATGAAACCGGCACCAGTATGATATATACTTCCATTGTGCTTTTTGCTGGATTTGTAATTTTTACGGCATCAGATTTTGGTGGCACCGTTGCCTTGGGATTTCTTACCTCTATTACCCTATTCATATCTATGCTCACTAATTTAATAGTGCTACCCTCATTATTGCTAACATTCGATTCGGGTAAGAGAAATCCTAAACTTCATCCTCCTATTGAAGAATATGATGGTATCTACGATGAAGATGAAGAGATCGATCTTGGCAGGATCATTTTAACAGAAAGAGGAGTAAAGGAAGAATATCGAGGGAATAAATAATCATTAAGTCGGCATGAAGTATAAAGAGTATAAGGGGGTAAATTATGCTGAAATAGCAAATGATGTTCTTTCGAAATGGAAGCGTGAGGATATTTTTGCTAAATCTGTTGATAGCCGTGAAGGGGCCAAGTCATTTACCTTTTATGAAGGACCACCTTCAGCAAATGGTACTCCGGGAATTCATCATGTGATGGCACGAGCAGTTAAGGATATTTTCTGCCGTTATAAAACCTTGAAAGGCTTTCAGGTAAAGCGTAAAGGTGGCTGGGATACCCATGGCCTGCCCGTCGAGCTTCAGGTTGAAAAGGAACTTGGCATAACAAAAGAGGACATTGGCACCAAAATATCTGTAGAGGAGTATAACCTCAAATGCAAAGAAGCGGTGATGAAGTTTAAAGATCAGTGGGATGATCTTACAGAAAAAATGGGCTATTGGGTTGACCTGGATGATCCGTATATCACCTTTAATAGAGATTATATGGAGAGCCTCTGGTATCTCCTGAAGAAACTTTACGACAAGGATCTGCTCTACGAAGGATTCTCGATTCAACCATACTCTCCTGCAGCAGGCACGGGCCTTAGCTCACATGAGCTAAATCAGCCGGGGTGTTATCGTGATGTTACAGATACTACTGTTGTGGCCCAGTTTAAGATAGTAGACAAAGAAGACGAATTCATCCTTGCCTGGACAACCACTCCCTGGACACTGGCAGCAAATACGGCACTCGCCGTAGGTAAAAATATTGACTATGTTAAAGTAGCAACATTTAATGCCTATACGCATCAGCCAATGAAGGTGATTGTGGCTAAAGATAGATTTAACAGTCTATTTAATCCTAAAGCTGCCGACCTTAATTTAGAAGATTATAATCCGGGAGACAACCTTATTCCGTACGAGGTAGTAGAGGAGTGTAAGGGTAGCGATCTGGTAGGCATAAAATACGAGCAATTATTACCTTACATCAAGCCAACAGGCAATGCTTTTGAGGTAATTGAAGGAGACTTTGTTACTACCGAGGATGGCACCGGAGTAGTGCATATTTCACCAACATTTGGCGCGGATGACTTTAGGGTTGCCAAGAAAGCAGGGATAGGAGCAATTTTGGTAAAAGATGAAGAAGGTAAAAATGTGCCTATCGTTGATAAGCAAGGTAGATATGTTGAAGAGATGGGCGAGTTTGGCAGCCTCTATGTAAAAAATGAATACTATACTGAAGATGCTCCTGAGAAATCACTGGATGTTCTGCTGGCAATTAAGCTAAAAGAGGATAGCAGAGCATTTAAGGTAGAAAAATATGTTCACTCTTACCCACATTGCTGGCGAACAGATAAGCCGGTTCTTTATTATCCGCTGGATTCATGGTTTATAAAAACCACGGCATTTAAAGATCGGTTGGTTGAGTTAAATAATACTATTAATTGGAAACCTAACTCTACAGGCACCGGCCGTTTTGGTAACTGGCTGGAGAATTTGGTAGACTGGAATTTATCACGCTCACGCTTTTGGGGCACCCCTTTACCTATCTGGATTTCAGAAGATAAAACTGAAGAAACCTGTATTGGCTCACTAAAAGAGCTTAGAGAAGAAGTTAATAAATCTGTTGATGCCGGATTTATGCAGGAGTCATTGGCAGAGGATTTTGACCTGCACAGGCCATATGTTGACGATGTGATCCTGACAAGTCCTACAGGCCAGAAGATGTTCAGGGTGCCTGATTTAGTAGACGTCTGGTTCGATTCAGGAGCTATGCCTTATGCACAATGGCACTACCCCTTTGAAAATGAAGATATTTTCAAGGAAAGCTACCCGGCTGATTTTATAGCCGAGGGAGTGGATCAAACTCGTGGCTGGTTTTTTACTTTGCATGCTATTGCGGGGATCTTATTTGACTCTGTCGCATTCAAAAATGTAATTGCCAATGGTTTGGTGCTCGACAAGCAAGGAAATAAAATGTCGAAGAGGCTGGGTAATGCAGTAGACCCATTCACTACTATGGAGAAATATGGTCCTGATGCTACGCGTTGGTATATGATTTCCAATGCTAACCCTTGGGACAACCTGAAATTTAATATTGATGGTGTAGCAGAAGCCCAAAGGAGGTTTTTTGGTACGCTGCATAATACATATTCGTTTTTTGCCTTGTATGCTAACCTGGATGATTATTCAGGAGAGGTGCCGGCAAAAGAGGCCTACACAGAGAGTGACCGTTGGATACTTTCTAAGCTTAACAGCTTACAAGAATTTGTAGATAAGTCGTATGATGACTATGAACCTACCAGAGCAGCAAGGGCTATTCAGGATTTCACAATAGATGACCTAAGTAATTGGTATGTTCGATTAAATCGTAAACGTTTTTGGAAAGGTGAATATAATGAAGATAAAAGAGCAGCCTATCACACGCTTTACACTTGCCTGATAAATATTGCTCATCTGGCATCACCTATTGCTCCATTTTATACTGATCAACTTTTTAATAATCTGAATGAAGTATCCAAAGAGTTTGACTTAGAATCAGTACATCTGTCAAATTTCCCTCAGGCCGATAAAAAATTAATTGATAAGGAGCTGGAGAAGAAAATGGGCTTAGCTCAGAGGATTTCTTCACTAGTACACTCAATGCGAAAGAAGCATAATCTTAAGGTGAGACAGCCATTGTCTAAAATTCTTATCCCTGTTCTGGATGAGAGCTTTAAGCACCATATCCAAGAGGTAGAGGGGTTGATTCTTTCTGAAATCAACACTAAGAAAATCGAGTATCTAGATCATAATTCTGGCGTGTTCGTGAAGAAAATTAAGCCTAACTTCAGAAAGTTAGGTCAGGAATATGGCCCGAAAATGAAGGAAATAGCAGCAGCTATTAATGCTTTTACTACAGATGATATAGCTGCGCTGGAAAGTGAAGGTACTTATGAACTCTCCTTAGCTGATCAATCGATTTCTATTACCGTAGAAGATGTTGAAATAAGTAGTGAGGATATCCCCGGTTGGGTTGTTGCCAGCGAAGGGAAAATCACCGTAGCGCTGGATATAGAAATTACAGATGATCTTCGTGAGGAAGGGCTTGCTCGTGATCTGGTTAATCGTATCCAGAATATGCGAAAGGATATGGGCCTTGAAGTACAGGATAAGATTAATCTTAGCTTTGGTAATGCTGACCCGCTAATAAATGCAGCACTAAATCGTTTTTCTGAATATATCTGTATCGAAACTCAGGCTAATTCGTTTGAGATTAAAGATGATTTGGCTGAAGGCACAGAACTGGAAATAGATAAGTTTAAAGTGAAACTAAAAATAGAAGCTTAGGTGAAGTATTATAAATACTATTTACTAACCCTTGGGGTAATACTATTTGACCAGTCTTCTAAGTTGCTGGTGCATTTTAATATGCACTTATATCAGGAGCATAATGTTTTCGGTGATTGGTTTCGAATTCACTATATCTTAAATGAAGGAATAGCTTTTGGACTAACAGCCGATTGGGAGTACAGCAAAGTTGTACTCACTTTATTCCGTCTGGTTGCTTCAGGGATAGGGATATATTTATTGTATAAATATGCCCGGAGAGACACTCACCCGGGAGCCTTGTGGGCAGGGGCACTTATTTTGGCAGGAGCAATGGGCAACCTAATCGACAGCATGTTTTATGGTCTTATCTTCGATAATATGCCATATGATGCTCCGTTTGCCTTCTTAAATGGCCAGGTGATCGACATGTTATACTTCCCATTGTTTAGCTTTGCCTGGCCGGAATGGGTGCCATATGTGGGCAACACCAACTTTCATTTCTTCAGTGCAATCTTCAATATTGCTGACTCATCGATTTTTATAGGGGTGATGATTTTATTGATCTGGCAAAAGAGGTTTTTTCCCGAAATGGTTAAACCAAAAGAAAAGGAAAACATAAGTTCGTCAGCAGATCAATCTAGCGCCGACTTACATATGCAAAATGCCATAGAGGGTACAGAAGAAGATTGCTGTGTTCGGGAGTAATGTTATCCGACTAACAGTACTTCAAGCAGCTTTTTAAAATCATTATATTCAGAGCCACAACTCGACGATTTCTTGTCTGCCTTGAGCACTTCTTCTAACAGATTCGGTACCGGTAATTCAAGGCCAATAATAGGTTCTATTTCTTGCTTAAACTTTATTGGATGAGCAGTTTCCAAAAATACACCAATACCATTACTATTAATTAAATATTCCTCCAGGGCACGATATCCAATAGCACCATGAGGGTCTAAAACATAGCCTAATTCATCATAAACCTTTTTTATAGTATGGCGAGTCTGATCGTCGGAATAGCTGTAGCCGCTTATTTCTGTTCTAAATTCAGCCAGTGAGTTATTAAAGATTGCTTGCAAACGAACAAAATTGCTTGGATTTCCAACATCCATAGCATTGCTAATGGTTTCTATTGATGGTTTAGGCTCAAAATTGCCGGTTGTAAGGTAATGAGGGACAATATTGTTGGCATTGGTTGCAGCAATAAAATGTTGAACAGGCAAGCCCATTTTCTTAGCCAGTATTCCCGCCGTAAGGTTTCCATAATTGCCGCTGGGCACAGAGAATACCATAGGCTCGTTTTTATCTGCCAGCTGTCCATAAGCATAAAAATAATAGAGCATTTGGGGCAGCAGCCTTGCTATATTAATGGAGTTAGCAGAAGTGAGGCCAT
>Ga0164315_10005222_pt1 | contig 10154 bp, 17 predicted proteins | sample GuaBasSedimGuay6_FD_113737 | JGI IMG/M metagenome (GOLD analysis project Ga0164315, IMG submission 113737) | Subseafloor sediment microbial communities from Guaymas Basin, Gulf of California, Mexico - Guay6, Core 4569-2, 0-3 cm | ecosystem: Environmental > Aquatic > Marine > Hydrothermal vents... | reverse complement strand
TGTTAATGTACATGTAAATGTCTTTCTCAGGCGAATCGGATTCAAGGAATAATAACTGTGCTACGATAGCATCCGCGAAGCCAGCTCCGAGTCCACCCCTGATAAAAATAATTCTGTCCTTCAAAAGTCTTGAAAACAAGTCGTACGATCTTTCCTGATTGTTCGGGCCTTTCTCTATTATGTATGGTATTGTCATTTAAATCTTCCTTTCCTTTTAGGTTAATTGTTTTTTCCTATACATAATATAATACATATTATTGATTTGTCAAGTAATTTTTTAATATTTTTTCAATTCTTTCTTTCAACACGGAATCGTCTATGAACATGTTCCACTCAATCTGATCGGTGTGGAGGTTGTGTGTGAGGAAAAAGATGCGCCCAGATTCTGTTATTGTGAAAGCCTGTTTCATAGCTGTTCTTAATCCTGGGTTAATACTAACATAGTTCATTTTCTAGTTCCCTTAAAATTTTGAGAATGTATAGTGTTATAAAATGTATTGTATTATATAGTGTATTGCTATTATATATATGTAATTTTTACATGTCCTATATGTAATTATTACATATAGTGTATGTAATTTTTACATATCGTTAATGGATTTTGCCTTCTTTAATTGCTCAGTATAATGTTCTAAATCTTCACCGTACCACATATCAACCGGGTCCAATTCTCTGATATATTTTTCTAATTCTTTGATTGTATAATCACCTTTTTGCATCTTCCTTAGTTCTTTTGCTGCCTGTGATAAAGCATCAAATATCACATCAAAATATAATTTTTCTTTGTAAGTTTCCTTGTTATCCAACTCACCTGACCATCTACCAACTTCGTAATATAATAATTTAGTTTTATGTACATACCTAGATATTTTTCTAACTAATTTCATTTCTTCTAGTTGTGATAGATACCTTGATATGTTACCTTGGTTGGTGCCAAAATACTCAGCCATGTCCTCCTGGCTAAACCTGGATACAAGTTTACCTTTCATGTAATAGTTATCAAATATATACTTTCTACCTTTACCTCCGCCACGTACTGCGTGGGCTATCACAAATTCTAAAACACGACTTTTAATTGTTTTACTAAATTTAATAAATTCTGGTGTTCTGTAATAATCACAATTAATAGCAACATAACTCATAATTCTCGTCCTTTCTCAAAGTTAAGATTTCCATTCCTTCGCCTGTTAATGCAACTGTGTGTTCCCAATGAACTGATAGTTGACCATCCTCGGTTCTAACCGTCCACTTATTATCATCTTGAGATAGTATGTTACTGCCTGCTACTATCATAGGTTCTATAGCTAGTACTAATCCTCTATGTAACCAGATACCTTCTTTAGGTTTAGCTGTAAAATTATATACTTGTGGATCTTCGTGTAAGTCCCTACCAATCCCGTGGCCTACAAAGTTCTTTACGACTTGGTATCCATTTGATTCAGCGTATGATTGTAAAGCATATGATATTTGATTCAGGCGAGAGCCCTCACAAAATGCATCTATACCGTGATACAAACATTCCTGACCGGTCTTTATTAGTTTAGTAGTATCTTCAGATACTTGACCTATTGGTATGGTAATAGCCGAATCTCCATACCAGCCGTCTAATAAAATACCGTAATCCACACTTAGGATATCACCTTCTTGTAAAGGTTTATTGTTCGGCATGCCATGAATAACTTCATCATTTGTGCATGCACATATAGAGTACGGAAAATTTTTATAACCCTTAAATGCAGGTATAGCTCCGTTATCTTTTGCGAATAACGTAGCTATTCTGTCTAGTTCTAATGTGGTCATGTTCTTATAATCTGATTCTACAATATCTATTACTAATTGTAGATACTTAGCTACTAATTGACATGACTTTTTGATCTTTTCGATCTGTAATTCACTTTTTAAAACAATCATAAATCTATTTTCAGAAGTTCCCTTTTAATCTTATTTTTATAACAACTGCATTCTAGTACAATGTGATCTAAATCAAGTGCTGTCTCATTACAAAAATAATGTTCGTAAATCACGTCCTCGTCGTCAGGAATGTCTAAAGCTTCTCTGTCAATTCCATATTCGGCTTCGTTAAATGGTATGATAACCCTTCGGACCATGTACTTGCAGGATGTACAAATTGATCCGTCTAATGGGTTTCGTGAAAACGATTGTCCGGCCATATTTGACCTCCGATTAGTTATTGAAATGCGCGTCGTTGATTGTCATAAACGGCTGTTCACCGCGTTGATCGTATGCCCTTTGTACAGTGTCGTTTGTTTTACCTTCCGCTATTTTACCGGCTGCCTTTAATCTTTTGATCTTGTTGTTAATACTTTCCCGACCCCTTTCGGGAAACATCATTTCAAGCTCCTTAATAGTACATTGATTATAATTTTCAATGAGTACCCTTTCCTCTGTAAAACTCCATTTCCGCCTTTTCATCACGCCACCTCCTTAATCTTGTTTGAAGTATTCCGAGATACTTACTCTTGCCTTGGCGCCCTTTAATAATTCTTTCATTACCTTTAGTGTGTCTTCGTCTACCTTGCCTCTCTGTATGGCTTTGTCAATTTCGTATAGAACTTCGTCTTTCCATTCTTGTTTGACATCCATGCTGGGCCCTCCCTAGTGATATATTCTACAAGGCCTTGATTGGCCTATGTGTAGTCTTTATCAGTTAAAACAATCAGTTCCTAACCTGGTAATAGAAGGGGCACCTCTAAAACACCCTTCTATAAACATAGAGAGGTTAGTTAATTCGACCATGATCATTATCATACTCCAAGTATTAAATCAATGCTATCAACCCAAATATCTGCACCGCCAGCACCACCACTACAATTTAAATAAAATCTATCAAGTGATGCCTGATTTGCACGAAAATCATGAGTAGTTCCCCGTTTTAGATTATCCAAATAAAATTCAAAATTATTAGAAATTGAATTGGCAACTATCCTGATTTTGTGCCAAGTATCATTTGATAGGACATTACTGTTGGTAATATTCGCCCAAGTAGATCCATTATAATTTTGAAAGTCACTTCCATTTATCCTAATATGAGCGGCCTGTTTACCACCATCAACACCATCCCCATTGGCTAAACCAAATCTCGCCGTATTCCCTGCCACATTGTCACTTCTAACATAAAAAGTTATATCGACTATTCCTGGTTCAGCACTGAATACATTTTCAATGGTAGATGCAGCATCATAATTAACATAAACACATTTTGATCCTGTCTGGGCGATAGAATCAGTGACCATAAATATATCTGTAGACGGAGTGGATGGATGTTCCACCCAATTTCCTTGACCATCCAACTCACCAAGATTATAATCTTCGAATGTTTCAGTAGTACTAGAATCTGGTACATGAAAAAGTATTGACATTTTATTCTCCTCCTTTATATTGTGTAAGGTCCACTTTCTGGTGTGAAATTAGAGGTCCATCTCGCTTTATTAGAAATTCTTAATTCATCTATATAACCCTGAAAATATTTATCAACATTATAGACTCCAATACTCAACGCATTTGATGATGCGAGTAACGTACCTGAATTAGTCCATGTATCTGTCTGTACTCCATCTCTAAATATGTACCATGTATTACCAGATCTAACTATGGCGTAATGAATCCAAGTATTTAGTGTAACAACTCCCATAGAATTATTAGCTATATCCCAAGTTGATCCGTTACTTGATGCAAGAAAACCAAGGGCTGAACCTACACCGCCAGCACTCCAGCCTGTTAAGAATGCCATGACACCACTTGAGGTATCTCGTGCTATAGTTGATAAGTTAATAGTTGCATTTGTTCTGTATTCCCAATAATCAATAGTAAAATCACCAGCCCCAAAATCCCAATCATCTGAATCAGGAATAGTTAAATAATCTCCATTCCCATCAAAATACATAGCCCCATCAAATTTAGTTATTGTAGCATTAAGTTGCGGATTACCGTTAGAAGTTACAACATGTGTTCCGTCTGAAACATCTCCGTTCATATGAAGGAGAAGTTTGGTATTTGCATCTGATGTGTATGGTTCCGTCGACGGCGTAAAGCCGGTTGTCCAGCGGGCCATGTTCGATATTCGAACTTCCTGTATATAACCATCAAGCCATCTATCAGTGCGACCTCCAATAATTAAAGGAGATGAAATATTCACCATTGTGTCAAATCCATCAGATACTGTAAGGTTTTGAGAAACACCATCAATAAATAAATATGGGTTTGAGCCATTTCGAACAAACGCCACATGATACCAAACACCTGTTGATGCAAATATACCAGCATCCGACTCCATATCTGCGCCGTTGACACCACCATCTCTATCGGTATAATATAATTTGCCGTTTTGTAAATAAAGTATCCGATAAGGAGCAGCTCCTGGCCACTGAAAAACAAGCCATTGTTGGTTTGTTAATGAAGAAGTAAAATTAACCCAAAAATCTATTGTGAAATCATCACCTCCGAAATCCCAATCATTGTGATCTGGTATTTCTAAGTAGTCCCCAGTCCCATCAAAATACATACTAGATCCACCAAATTTACTCTGGGCGGTAGAGAATTCTGGATCTCCATTATGTGTAATCACATGTTGACTATCACTTTGATCCCCATCCAAATGCATCATCAAAACTGTATATTCATCTATTCCGCCGATTCCGGCGGGAGTAGAATCAGGTACATGAAAAAGTATTGTCATTTTTATTCTCCTCCTTTATATTGTGTAAGGTCCACTTTCCGGTGTAAAATTACTAGTCCATCTAGCTATTCCTTTTGAAATTCTAAGTTCGTCCATATATCCATCAACCCACCTATCGGTTCGACCTCCAATAATTAAAGGAGATGAAATATCTGGCATTGTTGAAATAAATGGATTAACAATTGTTAGACTTTGAGAAATTCCATCAATGAATATATATGGAGTTGAACCATTTCGAACGAAAGCAACATGATACCACACACCTGTTGATGCAAATACACCAGCACCAGTCTCCATATCTGAACCACCAACACCACCATCTCTATCAGTATAAAACAACTGGCCATTATACAAATAGAATATCCAATAAGGAGTCCCGCCTGGCCATTGAAAAACAAACCACTGTTGACTTGATAGTGAATTAAAATTAACCCAGAAATCTATAGTAAAATCACCACTACCAAAACTCCAGTTGGCGTGGTCTGGTATACTTAAATAATCCCCATTCCCATCAAAACTCATCGCTCCATCAAATTTAGTTGTAGCAGCATTCAATTGCGGATTACCATTGGAAGTTACAACATGCGCCCCGTCAGAAACATCTCCGTCAAAATGTAAGAGGAGTTTAGTATAAGAATCTGATGTATGGGAAACTGAAGGAAGATTTCCACTAAAATCAGCCGTCCACCTCGCTACACCTTTTGAGATACGGAATTCATCTATATAACCATTAAGCCTATCTGTGTTATTATTTACACCTATATTTATTGGTTGATTTCCATCAAAAGATTTTCCAGTAACGTCTAAGGTTTGTATGACCACACCTTGGTTATAAATAACATAGTCATTTCCGTTTCTGACTATAGCTATATGCGTCCATGTATCGGCAGAATAAGACCCAGCACTTAAATTTGAAGCAACATCCCAAGTTGATCCATTTGAAGAGCTATAAAGATATAATTCAGGGGTGTTATTTAATCCAAGATAGAATGGAGCAACTTCCTCGGCAATTCTTCTTGAAAACAAAGTAGTTGAGTTTTGTATTGGTGCTCTGAACCAAAAGTCTATTGTAAAATTACCAGTACCAAAGTCCCAGTCAGGCGAATCTACTATATTAATACCGCCGGTAGTTCCACCAACATACAAGCTGCTGCTGCCGAATTTAGATTGTGCTGTTGAGAGTTGCTGCGAGCCGTTAAGCACCGCGGTATGCTGGCTATCACTCTGATCCCCATCCATATGCATCATCAAAACAGTGTATTCATCTATACCGCCGATTCCGGCGGGTGTTGAGTCACCTACATGAAATAATATTCCTGCCATTTTTATAGTCTCCTTTAGTCTAACAATTCATTATGACATTTAGGACATGTCTTTAGAGCTATTATATTTGTTCCTTCTTGATAATTCATTTTAGCATATTTTTTTTGTAGCCATTGCGATTCGTTACAACCAACACAATAGAACAATATCCATTCTCCACTTGTTAAACCTTGTACGCATTCTTCACATACAGGAATACGTAATTCTGAATCAGCTTTATGTTTTCCTCCAGGCAGTTCAAACCCCATTTGGTGACATAAAAAATCTACTGCCGGTCGTTCTAAATCATCATGATGATTAAGTACACATTCTTGGCCCTCTAGTTCCGCCTCGGCCACAATATTATCTATGATAATGTCTTCTGGGATTATTGTCATACTGCACCTCCTGTTATATTAATCTTCAAAGGGTAATAATGTATTACCACTTACATCAACTATCCTTATATTTCTTACACCCATTTGCCCAAAACCAGCAGATTTATTGTCTATAAATCTTATTTTTACTATCTGACCTGTGTAGGCAGAAATATCTAGATCTCTTTGGTAATAATCATTGTCCGGCGGATAAAAATTCTCTTGGATTAATACGTTACTACTCTCATTCAAAAGTTGAATATATTGATTTTCATTTTTATTGCCTCTATGGTAAAGTCTTATGTATTTAGCATTAGTATCTAATTCAAATAGTTCCGATGTGCAACTTCCGGTCGGACCGTCATCTATAAACCACCCTATCATATTAATTGGGCTTGTCCATGCCCAACTATCATCAGGCACAGATATTATAGTCCAGCCTAATCTTTCTGCTTCTGTGTTATCGTCAAAGCGGCCAAGTCTGACACTGCCATAAATATTTGCTACATGAAATAATATCCCTGCCATTTTATATTTCTCCTTTTTATTTCATCTGATGTCTACATAAATCTTCACAATCCTTAGGATCAACATCACCATAAGGACACTTACAATCTGGTTTAATTCCATCATCACAATAATCTTCTTTTCCTTTAAATTCTTTTTTAGTCTTGTTTAATCTATCTAAACCTTTTTCATTAAAAATAAATTCTTGTAATATCATAATATCCTCTATACACTAATTAAATTATCCCAATCAGCAGTAACGGCTGCATTTCCACTTCCATTAGTAACTCTTAACTGTACTTGAAATGTTGCTGTAGTGCCCCACCATGTGTCCCATGGCTCTACCCAGCCACCACCCACATCGTAAAATCCGTGTGGTTGATGTAATGCATCACGTGTTATTCTAAATTTGCCTGAAGTAGCTGTATTCACAAATTCATTAGATGCATCTTGAATTGGATTACCATCGTGTCTGGTAGACCTAATTTTGTGAGCGCCGGACGAATATAATCTAGACATGGCAAAATAAAATTCATCATACGGTGAAGTAGCTGTTCCTGATTGAGCAAAAATAAACATACTTACTACCCAATAATCACCATTAGGATTATTAGATATAATTTCCCAATCTACTTGAATATCAAATTCTCCTGCTGGCAGTATAAAATTATTTACAGCTATATTACGTTCTTGACTACCACCACCTGATATAGATGATCTACCTTTATTATTTTGTATTTCATTAGTTCCATCTTCATCCAAAAAAGTCCACTTAGTTTGGTTCCAAGAATCATAGTTGGTACCAGTAAAATCATCATCCAATGATAATTCTTCTATCTGTGTTGGTACATGAAATAATATTGACATTTTATATTCCTCCTTCTTTAATAACTATCTATTATATAAGGTAAATCATCCGGCTCAAAAATACTTTTAGGTCGTTCTTTATCATAACACGTGGGACACAATTTCTTGTACTCACGTGTTATATTAATTGGATAAGATTCTTTACCACATTTATCACATTTAGTTGGCATTTTATTTTCCCTCTAATATGAAAGTTTATTACAGTTGATCAAGGATAATATATGTTTGTAGCCGAACTAGCCCAGAAATTATTCCATCTAATGACCTGATCTGGAGTAGACCCGCTCCAAGCTCTCATGTAGATACGGCCATCGGCCGTAGAATTACTATGAGATAGAACCGATTGCCAACCACCGCCCCCTTCCCACCATGCCCAAACAGTCATAATAGAGCCTAATCTTATAATTCTCCAGGCTCCGGCTGTACCAAGAGCCCCTAAATAATTACTGTCGCCCGCTGTGGCAGACCATTTTTGAGAACCAATCCATGTATACACTTGTCCTCCACCAGCGTAGTTTAAGTTGCCACTAGCGTAATGAGCACTATCAACATGAAAAGTAAAAAGATGATTCCACGATGATTGGTTATAGATAGGACTTTGAAGTTCAAAATTAATCTGCACATCGAAATCGCCAGAAATAAAGAAGTTTGATATAATGTAACCCCAACCTAGATCATCGTTTGCATGTATCTCTGCTGTGTTGTCTTGAATTAAAACCGGAGATGATCCTGAATCATTCCATTTAGTACTATTAACTGGATCACCATCATCACCAGTGAAGGTATCATTGTATTGCCACCAATCACCCCCGCCTGGCTCATCTATAGCGGGGCTTTTTATATTCCAAAATATTCCTGCCATTTTTAATCTCCTTAACCTATAGTTTTATCCTGAAGCTGATCAGCAACTTCAAGAATATCAGAACGATATGAATTTTGTAATTCAACATAAGCCATAGACCTATGTGGTAAAATTCTCAGCAGCTTTAATAGCCCGGACTCCGCCGGCTTAATGACACTATATGTCTGTTTAAGATCGCCCATTAGTATGAGTTTGCCTGTCTCTGAAGGTCTACTAAGAATCATACTCAAATAGTCAACATTAATAAGTTGAATTTCGTCTACCAATAGAATATCCTTGTCCAATAAGGACAACCCTTGTATGGCATTCATTGGTAGAATCTCGAATAATTCTCGAAACATAATATCTTTTATATGATCATAACTAACTCCATCCTTGCACTGTCCTCTACTATTGCCGTAGATGTAATACAATGCGCTTAAGAATCCAGCCAGCCAGTCCATCATCTTGTCTTCTTTCTTGCCGGGCATGAATCCTAAATCGTATTTTCTATCCAGGCCGATCGGCGGCCGGGTAACAAAAGATTTTCTATTGCTGTGCGCCAAAGTATGAGCTACACTTAGTAGAGTCTTACCGCTTCCCCAACAACCTGTGATTAAGCAGTGTGGGGCTATTTGTAGCGCATAAAGAGCGCAGTTCTGATAAGAGTCCCTGGCTTTAATAGTATTACCTTCTAGTTTAACTTCTAAATATGTAGCGTTATTATCAATCCTATCGAATATATAATCAGTAGGATTGTTGGCGTATATAATTGGTCTCTCCATTTCTACATTGATGAATATGAAGAACCAGGCATCCCTGTTTAATTCTTTACCAGCCACCTCTGAAAATAGCCGTAGGACGCTCTCATATGCCTCTCCTGCGTACATCTGCCCGTAAGCGAATACATCCTCTTCTATGTATAAATCATTATGGTGAATGTACACATATGGTTTAAATATATTATTGAGAACTGTGTCATAAACTTTTGTCTCTATGCCCTTGGCCTCAGCCTGAATAGACATAGACATATCTTTGGTTGCTAAACCAGACCCAGTCTCTTCGGCGGCATGAATTATCTTGGCGTCATTACCAGTAATTTCATCGTCGCCGATATGAAAGGTGATTTTATCAGGGTATTCCTCTTTGAATTGTTTGATTGCAAGTATTGCATTTCTTGCGCTGTATGATAGATTTGGGTCATATTTTTTATCATCTAACTCCTTCAGTACTGTTAATGGGATTATTAATTTTTCATATTCTTTTGAAAGCTTGTAAATTACGTTTGCATCGTCTAACAATAAATTCGTATCGATTATAATGTTAAGTCCCATGTGATGTTGCTCCCTTTATTATGATATTTTTAACCCGTTAAAGCATATATCATATTCCGCGCATCACCTCCCTATAATATTTGTTTGTTTGCCATTTTGTCCCCCTTTTAATATTCTAGTAAATCACCTGAATCATTTATTTCTAAACTGTCACCTGCATCATTAATTGCAAGCGCGTTAATTATTGCTTCTATATACCAAAATATTCCTGCCATTTTATTTTCTCCTTT
>Ga0164315_10005221_pt1 | contig 10158 bp, 4 predicted proteins | sample GuaBasSedimGuay6_FD_113737 | JGI IMG/M metagenome (GOLD analysis project Ga0164315, IMG submission 113737) | Subseafloor sediment microbial communities from Guaymas Basin, Gulf of California, Mexico - Guay6, Core 4569-2, 0-3 cm | ecosystem: Environmental > Aquatic > Marine > Hydrothermal vents >... | reverse complement strand
TTTAACGGAATTAAGATTCCTTCATTTCTAGCATCTTATTATTAATAATGAGTAAGTCTGCTTATATTAACCATTACAGCTAACCATTTGCTTTTTACTCAATCCTCTACCAACGTTAGCGTAAGATTGATGTTATCCCCGTTTCTTTCTTAGAGTTCTTTCAACTCTAATAACCCTTACGTTGGTTTACCTCGTTGGGAATTATAGGCTGTTGTGCATCCGTAGGTGGTTAGTTTGCTCGAGCGAGTTTTTTGACTAGTGGAGACCTTTTTACTTAGTTTCAGGTTCTTTAACTCTATATAAGTGTTACCGCTTATTATCTTATTTCCTATTTTAGGAAGCTTTATTCTCTAACTTCAGTTGGCACTAAAGCCATAGATGCTTTGCAGACACATGAAACCTTGTAAGCTAGTTTCTTAGGTGCCATTATTCCCGCTTTACCAGACGCTTCATCACTCGCGCCCAATAGGGTAAGTTACGCAGTCAGTATCCACATACTGGAGGTAGCCTTTCAACCTCATTATAATTCAGTTATCATTTCAAAATTTGAAAAGCCCCAAGTTATATGGCTTTTATGCCATTTTCTTTGGGAACGAGTCGCACTAGGTATAATAGACTTGTCCCTAAATAATTATATTTTGTATTTCAGAGACTTATATAGACTTCAAAATTCAAAGTCATTAAAAATCAGTTTGTTATGACAATAACACTGAGATTTGATAATTACTAATTAATCTATTAATAATAAAAAAAGATTAGCTTCATTTTTAACCCCTCGGTCAATACAATCTTATTTATTCATGTTATTAATGCTGTTACAGTTATTGGGTTCATCAAATCGTTTTGATACATTGACACACGGCATCCATTAATTTTATCTATAAAAATCAGATATTTAATAAAATATATTCTATTTGAATCGGTGTTGTTGTCAAACAAATATTTTATATAATCAATATGATAATAATTATGTAATTATTCAGTTTAAAACCGTTTCATAACAAAAATGATAATGTCAAGGTATCATTGATATCTTGTATCAAATATACAACCTATTTTGGTCTGTTTTATTTTATATGTATCGTTTACGTGTAAAAAAAGACTTTATTAATATGTTATAAGTCTTTATTAAGGGACAAGTCTAATGTCTAATGATCATTATACTTGCCCCTTCATCCCTGTAACCCATTGGCGTACTAGAGACAACGATAATAAAAATCAAGGACTACCGATCAAGACAACTCTATTGTTCACTAACCACGATTGGTTGTTCACTGTTCACTGATAAGGGTTCCAGAGGCGTTATGTTACTGACTTTGGCATCACAGTGTTCTTTCATATAGATAATAAACCGGTCGTTTTCAATCACTTTCACGGCATATTCCTCAGGTGTTTCTTGAAGATGTTGCTGCTTTCCAGACGTTTCTTTTTTCTTAGGATTTTCTATGATAATACTGTGCGCTTGTCCATAGTGTTTTCGCACTACCTTTTCTAATTCCTTTTCTGCGCTGAGTAAGATTTTAGAGTCAGACGGTAACATCAAATACCAAATATTTCCATCACGTTTTTGAAATTGACAGTTGAGCGCAAGTTGTTTCACAAGGCGGCTCTGGAACTCTAATGATTGTATCGTACTTTCCCATTCATCATGACTTTTTAATGATTGTGATGGTTCGTCTGGTTTGACAGCTTCAGTTGCTACACTGACGGCCGCTTTGGTAACGGGGGGTGGGTGTGCCGCCGCTGTTGTGATGGGGGAGTGAGGCATCGCTTCTGTTGCTTTAGCAGGTTGTGGTTGCATACCTGTCATGTTCTTCGGGCGAAACGCTAACATACGCAGCATCACCATTTCAAAACCGGAACGCGGTTCTACGCTAAGTGGCAAATCGCGCCGCCCTAACAATCCAATTTGATAAAATAATTGTACATCTTCAGGTGACATTTGTTGAGCAAGTTGCGAAATGGCCTCACCGTCAGAATGATTAACATCAACGGTGGTAGGCATGACTTGTGCCAAAGCGATTTGTTGTAGTAAAGAGAGGATATCGCCTAAGACAGTGACAAAATCGGGATTTTGTTCTGCAAGCCTAGCAATATTTTGCAATAAGCCGGGGGCATCAAAAACAGCCAACATCTTAATTAATTCTACTACTGTTGACTTCTCAACTGTGCCCAGCATCTGACCCACGTCTGCACTAGACAACTTACCAGCACCGTAAGCAATAGCTTGATCTAATAAACTTAACGCATCACGTAAACTCCCATCTGCAGCTTGGGCTAATAAGCGTAATGCTTGGGATTCATAGCCAATACCTTCTTCTTCAACGATTTGAATCAAATGTTGGGCGATATGTTCTTGGGTTATGCGTTTGAGATTAAATTGTAAACAGCGCGATAAGATAGTTGGGGGTAATTTTTGAGGATCGGTTGTGGCAAGCAAGAATTTAACGTGCGGAGGGGGTTCTTCCAAAGTTTTCAATAAAGCGTTGAAACTGTGAGTAGAAAGCATGTGTACCTCGTCAATGAGGTACACTTTATAACGCCCCCGTGTCGGTGCATATTGGACATTGTCCAATAAATCACGGGTATCTTCAACTCTGGTACGCGAAGCAGCATCAACTTCAATTAAATCAACAAACCGCCCTTCATCAATTTCGCGACAGGCTAGGCATTGCCCACATGGATAAGCGGTAACCCCTTTTTCACAATTGAGAGATTTTGCCAAAATTCGCGCTATTGTTGTTTTGCCCACTCCCCGTGTGCCAGTAAATAAATAAGCATGATGGAGACGATTTGAGTCAAGTGCATTTGTCAATGCTTGTAAAACATGAGATTGTCCCACCATTTCTGGAAAATTACGGGGTCGCCATTTGCGGGCTAAAACTTGATAGGCCATGAAAATGAAATATTTGCTGACGAATAAAAAACGATCCGTTCTTTCGTTCTAACGGACGATAGGGAAGGCAATCTTAAAGGATAAATCTAATTGAAAATAGATTTAAAAAAAATCACGAAAATAAGAGGGTGGCGGCCAGCGCCAGCCACACCCCGGCACACACATCCGCTGCTGCCGCTGCTTCCTTCCGGATCTGACGGGGTTCACAACGAAAGTGTTGCGAGGGAACCGACACCAACCACCATAAATAGTATTAGTATTAATAAAATATTAATCAAAAAATGGCGGAGAGAGAGGGATTCGAACCCTCGGTACATTTGTTAAACGTACACACGATTTCCAATCGTGCTCCTTCGACCACTCGGACACCTCTCCATTTAGAACAAATTATCAGTTATCAAAACATTAGAAATGATTTCTATCCAAATCTAAATAAATTATCAAACAAACTTTAACTTATTAATCAATTAATAAGTTTTTTGATTTTTGCTAGCTATAGTTTTTTAATAGTGGAATTTTTTATTATTATTATTTATTTTATTAATTAAATTGTTAATTTAGATTTATGACTTCCACAGCCGGTGACATTCTACACGAGGTAAAACAAAAGTCAAGCGTTTTCAAAATAAGAACACTTTATTAACCCTTTTGCATCTAATGGTTTGCGAAATATGAGTATTAGTAATCTATACCAATTTAACATAACTCATTGATTTTAGTGAATATCATTTTGATAACTGTTATAAAATAAAATAAAACACTTAACAAATCAATATAATATCTATTCTTAATGATGCCAACATCCTAACAAAAAGTAGGTAGTCATGTCTATAGATTTTAACATCAGTAAAACAAAAAACTGGCGTGAATATTGACTGTTCATTTTTTACAGGCAAAAATTTTTGCGCGCAAAAACTTGTTCAGGCTAAAGTTTCGCTTCGCTAAACTTTAGCCTGAACGCGTGAAATGGTGCATGGCACGATTTATCGCTGCCACCTTCAGAAAAAGAATTTCTGGGCACAATAGAGATCGGAACACTTTTTGCTAAGGCGAAATCCCCTCCAACTGTGTACCCCATTTTTTGGTGGGCCTCGCTCGAAAATTTTGAACCGCCCCCCCTATGGCACGCGAACCGAAATCGGAGGCGAGCATTTTTTGAAAAAATTTTATTTTAAATAACAAAAGGTTCAATATTTAAGCAATATCTATTCAGATATCTATTGTTCTGTGCAGCCCTTTTTGAAAATAAATAATTAATTATCTGAAGGCGGCGAAAGAAAATCGTGCCATGCAAATATTTCACGCGTTCAAGCTAAAGTTTCGCTTCGCTAAACTTTAGCCTGAACAAGTTTTTGCGCACAAAAACTTTTGCGTGAGCCGAAGGCCAGCGAAGCTAAATATTGAACAATCACTGTTCACGCCAGTTTTGGGTTTTACTGCAATAGAGAATGGAATAATTCTTGCTTAATGAGCCTGACGCTTTTGTCAGGCCTAATAAAAACGGGTATAACATACAAATTTACGCGAAAATATCGTTGTACCCATGGTAGTCAAACGCCAAAAAACAGTTTTTAGTTTTTATTATTATTATCAATGTGTTATCTAATTAAAGCAAAAACTATTCCATTCTGTATTGGTTTTACTGATATTAAGGGGGCAGCGATAAATTGTGCCATGCGAAGGGCCGTTTAAGTTGCCCAAGTTGCCCAAAAGGATTACAGTAAAAATTACTGAACTCCTGAACTCCTGACTCATTTTTGAACAAAACTATAAAATTACGCTAAAGTTTAGCTTCGCTCAACTTTAGCGTGAAATACAGTTTTGCGCGCAAAATTTTTGCGTGAAATATATTTTTATAAATTTGTCAATGCGTCAGTCCTAGCAGCCTGTCGGAGAATACCACTTAAGTCATTGTTTTGTATAACATTTATGATTATTGTAAAAGCGATAATAATCAATGAGTTAGTTGATTAATCCGACAGGCTGCTAGAGTATTGTATATACCTATTTAAGAAATAGGTTTAGACTTTCAAAACACCATAACCACAAGAATAGTGATAACAATTATTGCCTAATAAGTACCCTTCCATATATTTTTCAAAAATCAAGTGAATAAAAACAATCTGTTTCGTAGCCCAAATACCGAAAAACTTATGGCTAGGTACTTAATTTTAACTTGAATTAAGGACTGACACTATTTATTAAAAAAAATATTTTTGTATTTAGTTCCTTATCAAGCAACACTTAGATTTGTTCCAAAATAACTCTCTTGTTCAATTTTTTTGATAACAAAAAAATTGAACATCTAAAAATCATTGAAACACAATACGCATAAATCAATAGCTTAGCTTCCGGGACAAGTTAATTATATAGTGATTTTATTTATATAGATGGGATTTCCACCTAATGACCCATTTGCCAATCAGCTAAATCATTCATTTTTAATGACTTATGCACCTACCTTGCTTGTAGGCCAATGTCATTACGTTTATTGAAGGAACAAGTCAATTATTTCATTACTAACCACCATTAATTAAGGGTAATGATTCGCGGGGAAGACAAGTTACCCATTGATATAAACATTTCATTCATACGCTTAACAAACGTTGCCGGATCGTTTAACTGTCCACCCTCACTAAGCAAGGCTTGATCAAACAAAAGAAACACCCAATCTTTGAAACGTTTTTCATCCGTTTCACCCGATAAAGCCTCTACAAGCGGATGTTGTGGATTGATCTCCATGATAGGTTGGTTACCGGCAATATCTTGACCTGCTGATTTAAGCAAACGTTCTAAACTGGCATCCATCGCATGTTCATCTGCCACAAGACACGCAGGCGAGGTGGTCAAACGATGTGTCATCCGCACTTCTTTTACCTGTTCGCCTAAGGCATTTTTGATGCGATCCAGCATCGATTTTAAGCTATCAGAGGCTTTTTCTGCCTCCTTTTTTTCGTCTTCACTTTCCAAATCTCCAAAATTCAATTCACCTTTCGTGACAGATTGCAACGACTTGCCATCAAACTCATGTAAATGTGTACCCAACCATTCATCAATTTGGTCAAATAACAACAACACTTCAATGCCCTTCTTGCGAAAAATCTCTAAGTGCGGACTATTTTGCGCCGCTTTGAAACTCTCAGCCGTGATGAAGTAAATTTTTTCTTGCCCCTCCTTCATCCGTTCAACATAATCTGAAAGCGAGATGGCCGGTGTAGGATTATCATCATAAGTCGTTGAAAAACGCAATAACTTAGCAATACGTTCTTTATTGCTATAGTCATCAACAACACCTTCTTTGAGCACCGACCCAAATTCTTTCCAGAAAGTCGCGTATTGGGCAGGCTCTTTTTTTGCAATATTCTCCAGTGCACCGAGAACTTTTTTTACCGCACCAGAGCGGATCGCATCGATTTGTTTATTGTGCTGTAATATTTCCCGCGAAATATTCAGTGGTAAATCGTTGCTATCAATGATGCCGCGAATGAAGCGCAAATAAGGTGGCAAGAGCTTTTCATTATCATCCATGATAAAGACGCGCCGAACATACAGTTTTACCCCCCGTCGATTATTGCGATCCCACAAATCAAAGGGGGCCTTGCCAGGAATAAACAACAGTGTGGTGTATTCATTGCTGCCTTCGACTTTGTTGTGAATACGCGCTAATGGTGCTTGTCCATCATGAGCGACGTGTTTGTAAAATTCGTTATACTCATCTTCAGTGATTTCCGTTTTGGAGCGTGTCCATAATGCCTTTGCAGTATTAACGACTTCCTCTTCGATGATCGTCTCATCTTTTTCTTCAGAGGTTGTGACTTTTGGCATCACGATAGGCAAAGTGATATGATCGGAATACTTTTTGATGATGCTATGCAAACGATAATCTGATAAAAATTCATCCTCTTCAGGCCGCAAGTGCAAAATCACTTCAGTGCCATGCTGTTTACGTTCAATCGTTTCAACGCTATACTCCCCCTCTATAGCGGATTCCCATCTCACACCATGCGATGCCTCTAATCCCGCACGACGAGTGAGTAAAGTCACTTTATCAGCAACAATAAACGAAGAATAAAACCCAACCCCAAACTGTCCAATTAACTGGGTATCCTTAGCGTTATCGCCTGTCAGAGATTTGAAAAATTCTTGGGTGCCCGACTTAGCAATTGTACCAATGTTATCGATGACTTCTTCACGCGACATCCCAATCCCATTATCGCGCACTGTGATAGTACGAGCATCTTTGTCAAATTGGAGCCAAATTTTCAGATCCGCATCGCCTTCATACAGCGCATCATCCGATAAGGCCTCAAAACGCAATTTATCGGCCGCATCAGAGCTATTGGAAATTAACTCGCGCAGAAAAATTTCCTTGTTGCTATACAAGGAATGTATCATTAAATCAAGTATTTGCTTTACTTCAGTCTGAAAACCAAGTGTTTCTTTGTGTGCCTCTGTCATATAAGTCTCCATTGGGCTAATAATAAATTGTCAGGCTCAAATATAGGGGTATCGTAGGCAGTTTCAATGCTTGAAGAAATAAAGGATAATCATCTTCTGCAAAAACACGGGATATTTTAAACACAAGCCATTAAGGTTATTTATCTATGGTTTGATTAAATTTAAATGATACAATGCTAAACTTATTTTATTTAATCACGCAAAAGTTTTTTCTCAAAAAACGACTTGAAGCGCGTTGTTTAGCTTCGCTGTACTTTAGCCTTAACGCGTGAAAGCTTGTGGCTCATTTACAGATTACATATATTGTGGTTAATATATTGATACTTTTGATTTAACCAACATGAAGCACACCTCTATAAGTATTTGATATTAAATCAAAATATCGGTTATGAACAAGATAACCTATTTAATACTGATTTAAAATCAACAAGTTAATGATTAATAAGTGCTTCATGTCGGTTTAAAGATCGCGCTTCCCATGTTAGTCATGTTAGTCAATTTGAAACCTTTATCGCGTCATCCAGCACTTTAATGATGGACTAGAAAACATGTTGCCCTTATCTGTCGATACTTTTTTGTCAACACATCAAGATTTATTGTGGTTATTAACCGTTGCGATTGATTTATCCCTCACGCTGCTGTTTTACCGCTGGTTTGGTAAAATGGGGCTGTATACCATTGTTATACTCAATATTATGTTGAGTAATTTTCAAGGCCCTAAACTCACCATGATTTTCGGTATGGAAACGAGCTTAGGTGTCATACTGTATTCTGGCATTTATTTTGCCACAGATTTACTGAGTGAAAAATACGGCAAAAGAGAAGGTCAACGTGCTGTATTGTTAGGCTTTGTGGCCAGTGTGAGTATGGTCATTATGATTTATATTAGCTTACGGTTTTTGCCGTCTTCTGTACCAGAACATGTTGAATTTGCTGAAAAGATACATTGGGCTATTGCCACCATATTTAATTTTACGCCACTTTTTGTCTTTGGCTCCCTCCTTGCCTATCTAATTACTCAAAGCTTTGACGTTTGGATATTTCACTACATCAAAGAAAAAACCCAAGGCCGACATCTTTGGCTCAGAAATAATGCCTCAACTATCACTTCTCAAGCACTTGACACTATCTTATATGCCGGAATTGTTTGGGGCCCGATCGTAGGCTTTAGGGAAGCGATTCATTTAGCTTTTGCCAAATATATTATTAAAGTCATCATCGCAATCATTGACACTTTTTTTATTTACTGGGCGAGAAACTGGGATATGAATGATAAAGATTGGAATGAAACCTCACATCAACAGTCTTTCAACAAGGACAAAGAGGAGTGAGTAAATAGCGCGGATAAAACCACGCTTTTAGTGAGTAAATTAACCGATTGCTAAAAAGTTTTGTCCGTCACTTTTGATTAATTGATAATGACGTAATGGGTAATGAGTAATTAGAAAATCATACCAGACATTTATAAAGCGGTTTGTTTAAATTGGAATGATTTAGAGTGTTTTGTGTTTTGAAAAAATAGCGAGTGGGCTTTGTATTTTTAAAGCCCCCTTGGATACTACTCTATGCACACATTTTTTAACGATTTGAATTATTTGATATTTTTGATTGATACCAAAGGGCTAATGGACAAACCATAATCATTGTTAACCCAATATTCTGGGGTTCCTTTTTTAGACATACAAATATAAAGGTAATTGGTGTGCATAGAGTAGTCTTCGATGGGGGATTTTGTTGCCCCCATCTCGCTAAATCTATAGAGTTGTCCGAAAATAAGGGTTTTGTGAATTTAACTTTTCACTTAACAAGTTTTGCGCGCAAAACTTTATTTCACTTAAGAAGTTGCGCTCAACTTGAGCGTGAAATGTGAAATGTGAAATGTGAAATGTGAAATGTGAAATGTGAAATGTGAAATGTGAAATGTGAAATGTGAAATGTGAAAATTTGTTTTTATTAGCCAAAAATTTATTGACGGACAAGTCTTATACCTCTCTCTTTTTTGGGCTTTTAACAAAGCCCGAAGCAGTGAGAATGATTCAAAACAGTTAGTATCTAAACGATTGATTTTTAAGACATAGCTGTGTAAAAACTAACCACATTTCTCAAACTATCAATTAAACAATTCTATTTTATCTCTAAAATTTTGTTGGCCTTCAACATAACCACTATCAAAATGTTGATAACAAATAACTAATTTCTTTGCCCCCATTTTTGTTTGCTAAAAACTTTCGCGACAAACTGATAATTAATTATTAAATACTTTGATCAATACCTTTGCCAAGTTTATAACTTTTCACATTTCACTTAAGAAGTTTCGCGAGCGAAACTTTAGCGTGAAAAATTGTTTTAATTATAAATTTTTAAAAATGAGGGCTAAGGCTTAACCGAGTGTATTTCACTTTTACGTTTATAATCAATCACTTAAGTTTAAAATCTGGTGCGCGAAAACCAGAACATTTTTTTAATAAAAGCTTTATGTCATGCGCTTTGACGGCCCTTGTCAAAAAAAAGTGAGTTAGTTGACTCTTATGGGATGAATGACGGCATAAAGTGTATGTGATTTTGCGAAGGTATTGATTGATAATTAATAATTGATTTTCACTTAACAAGTTTTTGCGTGCAAAAACGACTTGAAGCGCGTTGTTTAGCGAAGCTAAACTTTAGCCTTAACGCGTGGGCACCCTTCAAAGTAGTTGACAGTTTATTTGTTAAAGTTGAGTTTGAGAATAGCCTAAATTTAATAGACGCAATGAAAATGTTTGCTGAAAACCAATTTGAAAGTCCTTCAAACTGTCAACTACCTT
>Ga0164315_10005220_pt1 | contig 10158 bp, 5 predicted proteins | sample GuaBasSedimGuay6_FD_113737 | JGI IMG/M metagenome (GOLD analysis project Ga0164315, IMG submission 113737) | Subseafloor sediment microbial communities from Guaymas Basin, Gulf of California, Mexico - Guay6, Core 4569-2, 0-3 cm | ecosystem: Environmental > Aquatic > Marine > Hydrothermal vents >... | reverse complement strand
GCTGCAACTTTAGTAATTAACAACGGTTCTGATACAGTTGATGATTTAGCCCCATTTAATGGTTGGGAATGGTTATCAGGTGATGAAAAATTGCCAATATCAAATTTAGACGGTGTTAAACTTGCAGTACATGGTTCATCTAAACCTTATCTTGAAGGTAGAACTACATATGCAGTCTGGACTGGTTCTGGTGATAATGCTATGAATGGTATGATGTGTGATGGCGACATATTAGAATTTGATTTAGTACCTGGGAAAGCTGAACATTCAATTGATGTTAAACATGATCAAGCAATGAATGGTCGAGTGTGGATACATGAAGGATATTTAAAATTTGAAAATGGCGGATCAGGCGATTATATTAATGCTGTAGTAATAGCAATGGAAACACCATTACAAACTTCAGTAAATTTAGATTTAATTGTCACTGATAATTGGATTACATATTCAACAGGTGGACCAGGAACTGGAACTCATGGTTTTGCCGATGCTGATCAAATTGTACTAATACCTAGAACATATTCTAATGACGGTGATTGGGATTATGATGGTACTAATTTAACACCAAATTTTACTAATACAGGCGGATATAAAATGTCTGATATTGAAAGAACAGTTAGTAAATATATGAATAAATTACCGTGCCGAGGTACATGTAATAATTTCTTTAGTATGACATCTGATGATACAACAGAATTATTGCAAAATTATTTTTTAAGAATAACAGCTTACAATACTTCAGATACAACATGGTTCGCTTCAGCTATTATAGAAATTTTTAGAGAAAGAACATTTAACCCATAAGGAATTTAAATGAATATTACATTTAAACAAGGAATTATTAAATATCCAGCTTCTGGTGCACAACAAACATTTTTACAAAAAAATGGGACAGATGTAAACCTAGTAGCAGACAATGGGTCAACACTAATAAACTTTGCCCACGGAAACAGCAATTACATTTTTGAAGAATTTTCAACAATTTCTCAAGCATGGATTGGTCCATTTAATGCTGGTATAGAATATTGGTTATATTGGAACATTGATACATTAACCGGTGCTAGAACTTTTGGACATACTTTATTGGCTCCTTTAATAAGTGCTAATAAACCATCTGCACCCTTGACTGGTCAACATTGGTATGATTTAGCAAATAATAAAATGTTTGTTTTTGAAACTTCAATTTGGAGACCTGTTATACGAGTATTTTCAACTTTTTATGATGGTATAGATTTTTCATCTATGGGTATTGGTATCGGAGCTTTTCCATATGCTGGTTCACAAGTTGGTATCACAAGTATTAATGATGTTGCCGGTAAAATATTATTTAATGATGATGGTAAACCAGTTTTAAAAGCAAATAGAGAATTTTATACAAGTGAATCTATCTTTAATATTAATGGTACAAATATTGATACCTTAAGATTAGAATCCTTATATAATGTAGTTAAAGCTAATGAAACTTTACCAAAATATCATGTTGTTACTTATGTAGATGATGGTATAGTTGAACTTGCAAATTATAATGATACCGATTCTATTATAGCTATAGTAACAGAAGATGCTATTATTGAACAAACTGCTAATGTTATTTTAAGTGGTATAGTAATAAATTTAGCCTGGAATTTTACAGATGTAATTGGTTCTCCATTGTGGGTTTCTGAAAATGGAGAACTAGTTAATGTTGATCCACATATTGCTGATGTTGTTTTAAACAATAAACAGTATCCTCCAGTTGCTAAAATATTATCTCCAAATTCTATTTTATTTGAACCAACATATCAAACTGATGCTGAAATAAGTATTGATTTGAATCCTGCAACCTTAAATGAATTAGGTGTAGTAAAATTATCTACAGCACCTACAAATAGTTTTCAACCAGTAGTAGTTACTGATACCGATCCAAGATTATTTAATAGTAGAACTCCATTACCTCATGTGCATGATTCAGAAGAAGTAACATTTGCTTCAAACTCTGGATTGATTTCAACTAATGTTGAAGCTGGATTAGATGAATTAAATATTGTAGTAGTTGATAAAGCTGATTTAGCTGGTGCAACGTTTACAGGTGATGTAATATTAAATGGTAGCCCGACAGTAGATCTTCAAGCTGCTAATAAAAAGTATGTTGATGATTTAGTTAATGGTTTAAGCTGGATAGAAGCTATTCAATTTATTAATGTTATTAATAATTCAATTTTAAATAATCCTGCTAGTCCAGAAATATCAGACACTTATATAATTCCAGCTGGAGTAACACTAAATGATTGGTCTGCCTTTGTAGAAGGTGATATTATTCAATGGACAGGATCGTTATGGTTATGGTTAGATAATTTATCAAATAATACTGGATCGAGATTCGGTATAACATTTGATACAAATACTACAGCCGCAGGATCATTTATTGGACAAGATAGTAATATTGCAACTTATGATGGAGCTACTTGGACATTTGAAACTCCAGTACAACAAAATGCTGTATTAGTTAATAGTTCTAATGATGTTCACTCATATCATCAATTTGTATATGATACTCAATGGATTGAATATGCTGGACCACATTCATTAATCCCTGGTGTAAATTTATACCAAACTGGTAATTCTATTAATGTTAAAAATGTTATAGATGGCGGAACAATAGACGCATTAACATTAGATGGTAAATCCCCAGCTGATTTTGTTGACAAATCTGGCGATACAATGACTGGTATCCTGACGCTATCTGGTGACCCTGTTGATCCTCTGGATGCTGCAACAAAACAATATATAGATAATACACCATTAGATAATTTATTTAATGTTGATTTAACAGTTCAACCTGTTAATGATGACTTTTTATATTATGATTCTAACACAAGTACATGGAAATCTAAACAAATTGCTGTTGCTGGAAGTCCTTATAGCTTTACAACTTTACCAGATTTAGATCAAAATTAAAGGACACAAATTATGTTAATAGATATAGATTCATCATTAAATTCAGAACATTTTCAATTTACAGTTTCAAATAGTTATGACGATTTGACAATAGATATGGATAACCCAACAGCCGGTAATTCTGAAAGAGATAGATTTGTTTTAGTACTAACAAGCGATTATACATCAAATGGTAATACATTAATATGGTCAAATACTGGGATAGTATGGGAAAATAATACTGCACCAGCAATTCTTAGTAACGAAACACTAATATGTGAATTTTGGGAAAACGATGATGCAGACGGATGGTATGGTTCTTATAAATCTTACAATGGCACATATGTAAATCTTATAGCTTTGCCATATGATATCGCTTTTTCTTCATCTGGATTATTACAACCAAATTTAATTGTAGGATCATTTGCTATAACAAGAGATATTACTATTGAAGCTGGTGCGGCAGGTTCATATGCTTATGCAGATGTTGCAGCAATAGATGCTCCATATACTATGCAGCTTATAGTAAAATCTAATAGTGGAGCTACTATTAATAACATTGGTACTGTATTATTTCCAATAGGAAATAATGATGGTGTAATAACAATTACATCTCAAGTTGATTTAGCTCCAGGGCATGTTATTCAATTAGCTACAGATAATACTACTCCTGATAGTGCATTAAAAAATATAGGCATTACAATAGTATCAGAATCTATGGTAGATATAACACCTGTTGCACCTGAACCACAATTCTAAGGATGCTATATGCCATTTCAAAATACATTATCAATATTTAACAATAAATCTACAACGCCTGTATTATTTGTATCTGCAGGAGAAGATATATTTTCAATATGTGATCCTAATGTTAATTTAACGGCTACCGTAATATTAGATCCATTAGATAATACAGCTCATACATATTTATGGGAACAAGTTAGTGGAGATGCTGTATTATTTACATCTCCAACAGCATTAATAAGTGTTGCTTATATTTCTGCATCATATACTGATGTTATTTTAAAATTTACAGTAGATAAAAATACTCAAAACGAAATATCTGATACCATTACTATATTTAGGACACCAACTTCTTTTAGTCCTATTACTGGATCCACTGCGGGAACTGCTACGTACAGTAATAGAGCGGTTACATTATCATTTGCTTCTAATGTTACAGCAGTTAATACTTGTGCATATGTTAGTTCATATGAATTAACATGGAATACTCCATTAAGTATTGAATATTTGGTTGAATATCAAGCTCAACGTAAGCCAGGACTTGGTCCTTGGATAACATTCGATACAATTTTACCAAACAGTCCAAATATATCATATACGCCTAATGTAACAGATTCATTTAGAATTTTATCGATACACAGTGATGGCGATAATTATCCATCTAATATGGTATATGATGTTAATACTAGACTTGCAGGATTAATGTTAGATCAGATAGATCAATCTGCTGATGTATTATCATCTATATCAGTTTATGAAGTAGATGATTTGTCATTAATTACTAATAATGATGGAATAAGCGATATTAACCAATCTAGCGATATATTATCATCAATATCATTATACACAGTAGATGATTTGTCATTAATTACTAACAATGATGGAATAAGCGATTTTAACCAATCTAGCGATATATTATCATCTACATCATTTTATGAAATAGATGATTTAACAGGTGGACAAATTGGTGGGTAACTTCTTATAAATAAGTTAAAGTTCATTAGGATAAAGGATATAAAATGAATGCAGAACAAAATATTAAAATACGTGGTGTTGTAACATTAACACGCCGTAATGCAGAAACTATGGAAATAATTTCTGAACAAACGGTTACAAATAGAGTTACAGGACAAGGAATATACAGAATATTAAGAGGTGAAAATGTATCCTTACAAATTTCTACAACTAGTGATGATCTTGCTGATATTAAAAGTATAAGTGTTATAGATTCTAATGTTCTTGAAATAACACATCAATCAAGTATAATTCAAAACTTAAACTATGTTGAAGGTGCTCCTAGTTATTTTCAAATGATTTCTAGATTTCTTCAGCCGCCAGTTAGCAAAGATATTAAAAGTATAATGTTGACAAATGGAAGTACAAGTGCTGCAGTTTATACTAGAGTTGCATTAACTCCAGCATGTACCCAGTTGGATAATGAAATTTTAGATGTAACATATAGAATTCAAATTATTGATGTAAATAATCCAACTGTTAGTAAATTATATGTTAAAGGTATGATCAATCGCTGGCTTAACGTTGACAGTCAAACGAATGAAGGTTGGGCATTTCCAAATTACATGTATCAAAATTGGCATCAAGTTCCCAATGTACAATATAATCATATAAGATCTCAGGGTGCTAATTATTTACCAATAACTCAAACTTTAGCTACTAATAGAGACGTACAAAGATTGCGCAGAGTAAGTTTTACTTCTGCTTTACTTCAAGCTGACGATGTAGGTAAAGTATTTGGTAGTATATTATTTGGGGATAATGCTAATGATGGTAGTAATCCTGCTTATATTAAATCAATGACTCATATTTTACCAGCTAAAACTCCAGAATTTACAAATGCTCCGGTACAACCGCTACATAATCATTCAATTACTGCTAATGCACCATTTTTAGATGTTAATAATTTAGCAACAGGTGCTGGTTCATTATCAATGAATGGTGATTCATGGACAAATCCTGATTATCCAAAATATACAGCAATAGATATTGCTAATGATGGAGATGTTGGAGTATCTAGATATACATTTAGACAAAGAAGTTTTACAGGTTTTTCTGGAAATTCATATTATAGTGATGCTAATGCTTTCTTAGGATTTAAATATGATAGATATCCAACTGAAGGTAACCCTACTATATTAGGCGCACATGGTTTAAAAACTACTGATGATCTTAACCAATCAGTATGGGACGGAAGAACTATTTTAAATTCTGACGCTACAGGTATTACTTTAATTGATATTATTAATGGTGATTATGTTATATTTGATTCAACAACTGTTCCTGCACTAAATGTAACAAATATAAGTCAAATAGCAGTAGATGATAATAAAACTATTTGGGTAGCTGATAGAAGTAGTGGATTATATTCAATATCTGATCCATATGGAACTCCAGTTATAACAAAAATGTCTTCAGGTGTTCATGGAATTCCTGTTGGCGGCGATACAAATTGCTATTGTGTTACAGTAGGTTCAAGTAATACAATTTGGGCAATGTTTAATGGTGGTTTAGGAAGTTCAACTGATAATGGAACATCATGGACTATTTATGATGAAGTATCAGCTCATCCACTTATACAAGCAGGATTAACTGATGGAAATTGGGGTACTTCTTCTAAAATTCAAATAGATAAAGAATCTACTAATCATCAAATAGGAATTGCATATACAGTTGGCGGAAATGAACAATTGATATGGTGGTCTTTAGATGATACTGTAATAACTGGACCATTAGGTAACCAAGCAGAACGTTTAAAATGTTCTTTAACTGGCGGTTTATGGGTATGGGATGCATCAAATAGTACTGGTGAAAATTCTGTACATACTCATAGATTAACGTATGGTACAACAGCTTCTACATATTTTGGTGCTGCAGATTATACTATATCTAATCTTCGTGGATTACCAGTAATGGCATATGATTATTATGATTCTCCTCATTATTTTGCTGCTTCAAATACCCTATTTAATAATGGTAATGCAACAACAATGTGTACAGCTGATAGAAAATTTGTATCTCAAATGAGAAACTTTGGAACTGGTGCCACAAACTCATCAAGACAAATGCAATTAAATATGGGTGAAGGAAATTCTTTAGGTAAAGGATTATATATAAACCGAAGTAATATACACAACAGTGTTTCTCCATCAGTAACTAATATTTGTCCTCAATTAAATCCTGGGCCTTATAATTTAAGACATTCTGCTTATTCAGAAATGGTATGGGATAATTATAAATGGAATGGTGTATCATGGGAATTAAATTATCATGTTGATGCTATAGATACTTCTGGTAATTCTAATGATGCTGTAAGACATAATTTCGATGTAGAAGATTATAAATTTACTGGTAGATCTATAATAGATGTAACTCCAACATTTTCTACTGGAACATTTAGTAATGTTGGAACGTTTGTATTTTCATTAACTCCAGACGCTAAGTTATCAGCAGCTAGAACTACTGATTCAGCTCAAGAACAACATTCAACAATTTTTGAATTTAATGATGGTGCTGGCAATAGATTAAAATTAGCATGGGATAACGGTTCAGGTAATATTTATTTATATGATGAAACAGTTAGTCAACTTATCGTTTCTAAACCTGCTGATGCTGTAACATATAGAATTGTTGTTGCATTAAATGTGATAGATTCTAAAGTTTATATTGATGGAACATTAATAGCAGTATTAACATTAGGTGCTGCAATAGATTTATCTAATACATTATCTAATATGAAATCTTACATAGGTGCTAGAACTCATGCATATGCATATAATAAAAAATTCAATGTTGGTGATTTTTATCGTGGTGATATGACAAACATCCAATTATGGAATACTGAATGGGATCAAACTGATGTAACAAATGATATGCTTGATATAACCAGTGTTATTGTTTCTAAACCTGCTATAAACTTAATATCAAGATATGAATTAACTCAATCATTGGTTGGATTAGAAACTAAAGCAACACATCTTACTGATGACGCTTTATTGGATGGTGTAACTTTAAGTTTTACAGATGGTACTAGTTCACCAGCTTTTGTTGAAAATGAATATTATACTGTTGGACTTGTAGATGGTTTCTTAAAAGATAACGCAATGTCTATTACATATAATGGTCACTTATATTTAGGTTCTAACGTAGAATCTAATTATTCAACTATAACAAATGGTGAAGATACAAATCTTGTAATTGGAAATACAACAGTTGTAACTGAAGCTGCGTTATATTATGGATATAGTCAAGATACATTATTTACTATACCTGGTGAAATGGCTGCAAATAGTAGTTCAGGTTCTATTGGTGCTAAGAGTATACAATCTTCAATAGGTGATATAACAGTAGAATTTTCACTGAATCATAATAAAATAAATAACGCCATTGCAGGATTTATGGATCCAGTTCAAACTCAATTTTATAGTAATTATTTTAAACATCATTTAAGATTTTATAATACTGGTTTAGTTGATGTATGGCATACTACAACGTTACAATCTGGCTCTGTTACAACTTATACTCTTGATGATGTATTCAAAATTGAAAGAGTTGGTACAACAGTAAAATTTTATAAAAACAATATATTATTTTATACTAGTGGGACAGGATCAACTGGAATACTTTCAGTAGGTATGTCTGCACCAGGATATTCTTTTGGTTATAATAATGTTAATATTACATATACTAGAGCTGCTAACTTTATGATATTTGGTGATGCAGTTGGAGAAACAGGTTCTTATCATCCAAATTATTTAGGTATATCAGGTCCAACAGAATTATTCGCAAATGGAACACCTTTAGATGTACAATATAGTTCTACTGCATATAATTTAATGTCATTACCTGCTCCTGGTACAGTATATGTTAATGGATATAATGGTATGATATTATTTAATGACGCTGAGATCGGAACTACTATTACCGGTACTACTAATATTATTACAGATTTACCATAATAGTTTACAAAATATAGTGCACTTTGATAGAATATATTCTTTTATCTGAGTGCACTAATATGATGAAAAAATAAGTTTTACAAGTACAAATTTTATAAATATAATAAACGTAAATATGATTACGTTGGACTTAACGTTAAGTCCTAAAAGTCTTTGGACTATCATATTTAGTCAATAAAATAAAAATAAGTCAAAAATAAAAATAATAGACAATATAGACAACGGAGATATAATATGTCAAATAAGTTAGACGCACTAAAAGCCGCTTTCGGCAAATCGAACGAAAATCAAAATACTACCAACTACGGTGAACAATATCCTTTCTGGCAAATGAAAGATGGTGAACAAGCTACCATTAGATTTTTACCAGATGCGGATGAAGAAAATCCTTTAGCATTCTTAGTAGAAAAATTAATGCATAAACTTATGATCAACGGTCAACGTAGATCTGTACCATGCTTAAAGATGTATGGTGAAGCTGAATGCCCAATTTGTACATTATCATCTGACTTCTATAACGAAGCTAGATCTGCTAAAGATTCTGGTGATGCTGTATTAGAAAAACAGAAACGTACATTAGGTAAAAAATATTGGAGAAATAAGCAACATGTTGCTAGAGCTCTTATTGTAAAAGATCCATTACCTGTTTCTGAAGGTGAAGAAAGCCATGAAGGTCAAGTTCGTACAATTACATTATCTTTTCAAATTTATGAAGCAATCAATCAAGCTTTCCAATCTGGTGAACTTGATGAAGTTCCATTCGCATTTGAAGGTGGTTGTGATTTTATAATTAAGAAAAAAGTTACAAAAGATGGTGATGATGAATGGGCATCTTATGTATATTCTACATTCGCTCGTCGTTCATCTGATTTAGATCCTGAAACTGTTGAACTTAAAGAATTATCTGAATTCTTACCTGAAAAAGTTGAATTTGATAAATTATCTGAATTATTAGAAGCTGATGTTACTGGTTCTTCAGTAGATGAAGCTGCTAGTAGTTCCTCTAATACTCCTACTAAATCTAAAGATTCAACAGAAGATCAATTAGCTGCATTAAAAGCTAAAACAACTGGAACTAAAGTTGAAGAAAAAGCTCCTGTTAAAGAAGAAGCTAGTGACGATGCTATTGAAGATGAAGCAGATGCTATTTTAGCATCTATCATGAACAATAGATAATAAGTCATATAAATGGGTCTTTCTCGCAAGATTAAGACCCATTTTCAATTTTTATAGGAGATAATATGGATTTTTTAAAAGAATTTGAAAAAACCGTTTCAAAATTAGATGGAGTTACTGGTCAATCCGGTCCTCCAACATTCTGGTATTCATCTGGAAATTATGTACTTAATAAAATAACATCTGGCTCATTCTATAATTGTGTTCCACAAAGTAGAATATTAGCACTATGTGGTAATTCAGGATCAGGTAAAAGTTTTATCGCAACTAACTTAATGGTTGCAGCTCAATTAGCTGGAGCTTTCAATTTTGTTATAGATTCTGAAAATGCATTAGATGATGATTTTGT
>Ga0164315_10005219_pt1 | contig 10159 bp, 9 predicted proteins | sample GuaBasSedimGuay6_FD_113737 | JGI IMG/M metagenome (GOLD analysis project Ga0164315, IMG submission 113737) | Subseafloor sediment microbial communities from Guaymas Basin, Gulf of California, Mexico - Guay6, Core 4569-2, 0-3 cm | ecosystem: Environmental > Aquatic > Marine > Hydrothermal vents >... | reverse complement strand
TCCTGATAAATCATCCATTGCATTTTCGATAGCACCATCGATTTCATGCAAATATATCTCTGTCGTTTTAAGTTCTGAATGCCCTAAAACCTTCTGAATTGTCTTGGTTGACGTTTTTGGATTGTCCGCCATCAAAGATGCCATTAGGTGCCGTAACGTGTGGAAACCGAAGTGAGGGGTAATCCCGGCACGCTTGCACAATCCTTTCATGAACTTGGGCCTGTTCATATACCTGTTCCCGGTTTTTTCATTGAAAAATAACCATTTTTCCTGCTTTCGATCCTGCCACATCCTCCAAATGGTGTCATGTAGTTCTTCATTAATCGACACCACGATTTTTTTATATGAACCGTCCCGTGTCTTACGGGTCCATTTTGTAAGGGTTTTTTTCTCAAAGTTAATATCCTGCCAGGTCAGCCTTAACGCTTCGTCTATCCGGGCAAGGGTGTGGAGAAGAACTATTAATAAATCTTTTTCATCGGTTTTAGGGTTAGCGGCCAAGATCAAAGAAATAACGTCTTTCTCCTGGGGAATCTGTTTCTCTACGACAGAGTGAGGTAGTTTTGAAATTTTCTTGCATGGATTCCTGATGATCACTTCCAGGACATCGATTGCATATGCGAAGAGAGCCGACAACTCACGCCGGTGGACATTATAATTGTTATTGCTGTGTCTGGTTTGTAAGTACCTTATTATTATCTCAGCGGTGATATCGATAATGGGGATATCACCACCGAGAGCCTTGTAAAAATTGCCATATACATATTTTTTGTATTTGAATACGCCTGGGACAAACCGCCGTTCTGCAAAATCAAGATACAGATTACACGCTTCCGAAAATGCCATGCCGGTTATTTCTGGCAACTGGTTTTTTAATTCTTTTTTCCGAACTTCCCTTGCTGCGAGTGCTTCTTTTTTGGTCTTGAATCCTCGCCCTCCGTAATTCTTGCCCTGGTATTGAAACCGATATATCCAGTCCTTCCGTTTCGGGTCCTTGTAGAATCCCATTAATTGTATCCCCTCTAAACCTTAATACCTTTAACCCCGCAGGATAAAATCCACCGAATCTGCATTTATGCTTATACACAGTTTTTTCTGAAATTTGCAAGAGTTCTGCGACATCAGATGGTGTTAAAAGTTTTTGGAGTGTTTGGGTCACTGGGTTATCCTATTGTCCTTTGCGAGTACACATTTCACCAAGTTGATCAACGCAGTAATATCCGTTATCCACCACAGCCGGACAAGTACAAACCTCCTTCGTGAGAGGTTCTCCGCGATCGGTGAGTAAAGCTGCAGACCACACATATCTTGCATATTCTTTATACGTTAACCCGGGCCTATATAATCTTTTTTGTAGATTAACCCCTTTTTTGTTCCACCATGCTTCAAAGCCTTCCATAAAGTTCTCCTTTAAAAAAAATGTTCTGTTTTTAGGTTAAATGGCTTTGGCTGTGATGTAAAAACAGGCTGGCAATTTGAAATTGGAATAAAGGTCTTACTCTTTAATGGATATAGGGTCTGTACACGATTAAAAAGATGCTTTAACTCAGCCAGTGTCATATCGCCCCTGGGTTTACCGTTTATTGATTTAACTTCTTTGTTTAAATGCTGGATTTCATAACCCTGGTCATTGGCATAATTTTTTAAATACCGGTCAATATCCCGGCGCAAAGTGGTTTCTTCCTGTTTTGGTGTTTGTATAACCCTTTCCCAGGACGAAACAGCCCCACCAAGAACCTTTTTGCTCATTTCTAAAATTTCTGAGCGGAGAGGAATACAAGGCCCTTTCTCCCGCCCGTTTTCTCCTCCATTTTCCTGAATTTCAAACAGCGGCAATTGCTCTTCTTTTTGGATAGTTGGCATTGCACGGGTCACTTGTTCTTTTTCGACCACAGAAACAAATTCCATGAAGGCGGGATCTTTAGGCGCAAAAATATGGGCTTGTTGAGACCTATAGGGTCCGCTTAGCTTGTCCCACCTGGTCGCCCTTGAAACGCATTGCTCCAACCATTCTGATGATCTGATCCGGGTTAGAATGCAGACATGAGTTACCGGCGGGACATCTAAACCCTCATATGCGACTGCAATGGTTACAAGTACCGGAGCTCTTTGCTTAAATGCTGCTATATTATTAACACACTCAGCCGACTCGTGACTGGTTGCGAGAAGGGCTGGTATTCCAAGGTCTTTTAAATAATCCATACATTTTCTGGCGTCCCTTATTCTTGCACAAACAAAAAGTACCTTTGAGCGGGGTTGTTCACCTTTAAGTTGCAGCCAGTGAGATAGCGTTTGATCGATTAATTGATTTGAAAATTCTGTTTGAAGGGCGGTAAACAAAGCGGACGATCTATCGGACGGCTTTACCTGGTCAAAGCTTGATACAGCTGTTGTCTTATCACTATAAAGGGCTTTCCATTCAAAAGAACCATCATGAAGATGAAACATAATAGGAAGTATTGCCTGCTCTCTCAATGCTGTTGTTCTGGAATACCGAATCACATATGTGTTTTTGTCTCCATCAAGATCCACATACCCACCTTTATATTTGACGCAGGCAATTTTTTTTTTATTTGCCCTGGAGAGGGTTCCGGACATGAAAATAACATATGTTGCAGCGTCTATAATTTCATCCACTGCCTGATGCCACGGACTGTCTTTTTCTACATGGTGAAATTCATCCAGGATAACAATAGTTCGCCTTGCTGACACAGTGCCCCTGACATAACGGTGCTTGTCATGACCAAGGGCCTGGAATGTGGTTACAAAGCCATTCATACCCCGGCAGGGGGACCGGTCATTAGTACTGGCCCTCACAGAGAGGTTAACGCCAAATAGTTTTTTAAAAAACGGGTCCATAAAGACTTCTTCACATTGTGTTTGAAGAGACTTTCTTGGTACAACACAACAAATCATATCGGCCAGGCCTGCCATATCAATTTTCCAGCATTTACAGGAACGGAACCCTTCCCTGATCCTGGGACGGCTGAAATAATAATCTTTTTTATGTCCTTGAATTTAGGCGTCTGGCTGATCATTCCATCTATACACTGATTTAATTGGCTTTGGTGGCCTCTGAGAACTACCTTCATATGAGACCCCGTTCTTTTAAAAAAAGATATGCGGGGCTGTCGGTTTGGCAATTCGGGAAATCATATTTTTTTTCACCTTCCCACCTCGCATTGACAGCAGCCAGCTTGTCCAAATGTGAACCTAAGTGTACTCTAATTTTGGGGGCTATTGTGATTGAGGCTTGCCATTTTTTTAATCGTTTGTGCCAGGACACACCAGGGACACCCGTCTTGTTGTCACTGCGGACACTACGATTTCTTGAGTTGCATTGTGGCGTTTTATGAAGCAAATTAGACCATTTATTATTATCCCTCACTCTATCTTTGTGATCAACCTCATATTCCGGGAAATATCCCTCCATGTATAACCAAGCAAGCCGGCTTGCTTTATACTGCTTCCTATCAACGATGATATGGCGGTATCCATGGCAATTAATGTGGCCTGCTCTGCTTCCTACCTTAGCTATTTGATTCCGATAAACCCTCCATACAAAAATTCCAGTCCCAGGGTCATACGAAAGCAGCTCTTTTAATCGAGTCTGGGTTAAATCTATATTCATCCTGTGCACGCCCTCCTGTATTTTTCCTCTGCCTTATTTCGCAATAATCGTTTTAGATTCAATAAAATCAATCACGCACTTGACTGGGTAAATTGTATTACGGGCGATCTTAAACCTGCCTGGAACCCCCACTCCAAGACAATCATCATTTGCACAAGTTCTTGGATGCAGAATATTACCAGTGGCCTTCCCAATCTCTTTTCGGGGAATGCCAAAAGGAAATTTTTCGTTTAGACTTTTTTCTAATTCCTGTAGAGCTCGATCGTTCATTTTTTCCATCCTTTTCTTTTATCAGGGCTTTCACAAAGTGTAACGCAAAGGCCCAAGTGTCCCCCGACAGCCAGTATTTGGCAGCCAGGATTAAAATTCTGATTTCATCAGCATTATGCAGCCTTTTCCTGTGCCAGCAGTGTAGTATCCACGTCCGATTTAATTCCGCCGTGCTCAAAGGTCAGGGTGTGATCAGCCATGGCCTGGCAATCCTGGATATGGGAAATGAAAAAGAACTTTTTAAATCCGCCTTTTTCCATCAACGCCCTATACATTTTGATAAATCGTTCCGCCTTGTCTTTATCAAGGGCGCCGGTTTCTTCGTCTGCAAAGCATGTTTTAAAATGAACGCCGCTTTTTTCTGCATTAACAAGTATCTGCGCAGCTTTAAATGCCTGCAAAACCCATGTTGATTCGCCGCCGGAATATCTTGACAATGGGAACGCTTCCCCATCCCCCCGGGTAATCATAATTTCAAGGATTTCCGCCCCGGTGTCCGGGTCTTGAGTGATCAGGTCAACAAAGAATTCACCGCCAAAAGCTGAGTGAAGCAGGTCGTTGGCCAGGCTTGTTAAAAGTGGTGCGGCTGCAGCAATCTCAAGAGCCTGTAAGCCAGATTTTGAAACACCTGCCCGGATATATTCCCACTGGGAAATTTCCTTCCTTATAAAAGACGCTTTCTTTTTCAGTGCGGTTAAGCTTTCCTGGTCTTCATCCGACAACTTTGTTTTAGCTTTTACTACAGCTATCTGTTTTTCAAGTTCTGTGGTTGAAAGTTCCAGAGTTTTAAGGCTCTCTGTTTCCCTTGCCAGATTGTTTTCCTTGATGGTGATCTGTCGTTTATAATCGGATGAGGGTGTTGTTGAGGCATTGAAAAGGATCGCTGAATCAATCTGTGTGATTTGTCCCTGTTTCTTATTGACGGCATTCTCAAAGTCCAGGATCTTTTTTGCATGGGCATCGGTGCGGGACAGGACCGTGTTGTTGATTTCTACGACCATCTGTTTGGCCGTGGCAAGTTCAGCTTTTTTTGCTGCCAGTTTCTTTAAAGCGTCCATCCGGGTTGGGATTCCTTCCAGGTATTCAGTTTTTTCTTTTTTCCCGGTCTTGAGTTTTTCGATATCCGTGAAGAGAGATTCTTTTTTCTCCCTGTCAGCAGCCATACTTTTCCGTAACTCCATAATGGCGGAGGATATAAAATTCTGCCTGTCGGTTTTGTTAAACACTACCTGACTCAGAGATTTTGTGACCGCTTCTTTGTCGCCTTCGAGTATTTTTATATTGTCGGTAATGGTTGCGGTTAAGGCCGTTTCTTCCTCTTTTATTTTTTTGATTTTTGCCTGTTTTTCTTCTTTTGTTTTTACAGCCTTCACGGCATCAACGATGAATGGACATGTATCAACCTGGCATTCAGACGGCCGGTCATTCAAAAGTATGGCGACGACATCCAGACGGGCAATATCTCCCTGTAATAAAGATTTTGCAGGACTGGCGTCTATTCTTCTTATTGCCGCCTGTTGTTCCTCTATTTTTGCCTGGATCTCTCCCCCTTTTTGCGTAAGGCTGGCTTCGGCGTCAGCGAACTTTTTTAATTGGTCATCTTTAAGTGCCAGGTCTATTTTGTCGCGGGTTTGATCCATTGAGGCCACCAGGACATCGGAGGTATCAGTTTTAACCTGTATGCTTTTATCGATAGCGTTAATATCGTCCTGGAGATCTTCTTTCTCTTCTTCAAGCTGTTCTAGGGCAGCGGTCGCGCGGATAATACTGTCCTCTTGCTTGATCAATCTATTGTATTGTTCCAGGTCAATCGATCTGTGTTTTTTATAGTCTTCAAAATCCTCGCATTCCTCAGCCTTCGAACGGTTAAGAGCGGTTATCTCATTGTTAATATTTGCTTTTTGCGTTTCTTTTTCCGCTGATAATAGTTCGTTTTTTTCCGCTGATACCTTTTGTTCCTGTAGGGTTTTAATTTCGTCCCGGTACTCGATAAGAAGGTCTGATGTTTGACTGCACTCTAACTTTCTTACTTCCAAGCGGCCGTTAATATCTATACATTGTTCTTTGTATTTTTCAGTATCGGCCAGCACTTTGTCATAAACGCCGATTTCAGCAAGGACCTTATTCAATTCAGATTCACAAATATTAATAACCTTCCCGAGATCCTTCCAGTATTTGACATATCTATTCAGCCCCAGGAGCTCAATCAGTAGTTGTTTGAAATCACCGGCGGATAGATCCGTTAGCTTCTCGCCGCCCTGGCAGGAAAAAATAGAAGAATAGAAAAGGCGTTCAGAGCCAAAAAGCTCAACTACCTTTTTCCGGTACTGACTGATTTTGCCCTTTACAAGAGGGATATCATTACGCCAGATATAGCCCTCCGGCGACATGGTGGTGCCTGCAGGGATTTCCACCCTAAAAACATACCGGTCCCCATTAAAAAGGTAACAGACCTCTTTGTAGCTATCCCGGGTCATAAATTGTTTTTTAAGATTATATCCTCCAGGATCTTTGAGTTTTGTGGATGGGAAAGAATCAAAGGGAGAAAGCATTTCCATTACGGTTGTTTTTCCCATTCCATTTTCCCCGGCCAGAGAAATGAGTCCTGAAATGTTCTCAAAATTAATAGCAATTTCATTTAACCCCAACCCATAATAAACACCATAGGAACCCTTTGACTTAAAATACATTAGTTCTGACATTGAATAGCCTCCTTTGCATAATTGATTAAATCTGCTTGGTTTAAAATTTCTACCTTGAGCAACTTTCCCGCGACACCATCCGGCAGGGGCTGGCTGCGGTGTTTGGCAAGAGCTTCAAATTTCTGAGGGAGGGTGTTCGCCCGGATAATTTCATCTTCCCGGCTGTTTTCCCTTCGGACCCGGTCAATTTCGACAAGGACATTCCCGGCGCCGGCATCAAATAGTAATCGTTTGATTTTTGACTGGTTTATCTGCCGTATTTCATCCATCCATGTTGTGACCTTGATTTTAATCCAACCGCCTATTTCGGCGTATGCCTTCATCACCAGGTGGATGATTTCCGGGAAGTCCATATCTTTATTTTCCAGGTGCCAGGGCTCTTTGATTAAATCATAGTCAATTTGCGCCATCACACGGGTTGGGGTTTTGATAAATTCTGAGGAATGGGGGTTTGTTCCGTCAAGGGTATGGATGTAAAACCCCTTAACCTCATCCTTTTCCCCAAAGTCTTTGCGGAATATAGATCCCGAATGAAAGGCTTTGGCTGTGTTGGTGATCTGGTATTCCTGGCGCATATGGATGTGACCCAGGCAATAAAGGTCGGCGTTGGACATGGCGAGAACATCTTTGCCCATTGCAATATCTCCACCCGGCAACATTTGTGTGGCACTGATCATGGACCCGACCATAGAAAAATGGCCGTTCAGCACATGCGGAGTATCCGGGAAGTGTTCCTTTGCTCTGTATCCTAGCCCGGTGAAGATTGCACCCATGGCCTGAGAAATGTTTTCATTGTCTGTTTCTACTCCCTGGCGGTTCTTCCAGTGTTCTTTTGTCGGCGCCGGGATCTGGGAGACAACAAGCAGGATTTCGTCATCTTCCAAAATTTGATTTGGCTCTATCCTCCATACTGCGTCTTCCTTGCCGTCATCCCTGACAAGATATAACTGTTCTATGGTGGTACTGACCCAAATTCGATGCTTTCCTGAGACGTTCTCTAATATTGCCGGGGTTTGGCCATCATGGGACGGAGTGCCACAAATAACGGCAACAGGCGCGATATTAGACATTGCCCGGAATTGTGCAGAAATGGTTTTCAGGGATTTGGTATCTGCCCCAAGATATTGAGAGTTTGTCACATCACCGGAACAAATAAATACATCTGGTTTAATATCATGTGCTTTCATAAGCATATGGTCCATACATTTTTTTATTTCATCATGATTTCTTTCATCATAATGCACATCTGCGAAGTGTATTATTTTCATTTTTTATTTGCCTCCGTGAGTAAGTGTTTATAATAATCCAACAATTCTTCATCTGACCAATCCTGTAAAGGTGATTTTTCAGTATCGTTCTTGTGAAATTTATATCCGGATGATTTCACCAGGGACTCTATGGTGGTTAGTTTTTCCCCAAAGGATTTTTCCACAAATTCAGATTCCAGTGGATCAATAATTGTTGAATCTTCTGGTTTAGGTTCGGGGAGTTTTTCAGGTGGCGGGGCGATATAGGGCGGAGGGGCAATAACCGGCGCCCCGTAAATAGAACCCATCGCATTCTGAAAACTGGCGAGTTGAGCAGCTTTGACCTCCGGGCTGTTCGGGTCCAGGATGTACCGAGTGATATAAAATTTTATCCCAAGGGAAGCGGGGACATTATTATTTTTTTGATCTGCTGGGAAGTTGGCAGGGATGTGCATTATATTCCGGATAGCTCTTGATTGAGCTCCGGATTCGCACCGTTCATCAATGTTTTCCCGGAGCTGGCCAATGTCCCGGTCCGTATATTTTTTTATGTATTCGTTTTTAGTGCTTGGCCATGGTGCTTTCCCAACACCGAATTTACCTTTTTTACCTTCCCATTTCTTTTTATTATCAAAGGTGTCGGCGTGTTTTGTTTCAATCGCTGTCAACCTTGCGGCGAGGTCTAAGTGTTTATGGGCCGGTACCTCTTTCCATAATCCTTCACTGGTACGCACCCTGGCAACCACTCGGAAAGAACAATAATCAGAATTATCCCTGTTATCCACCCGGCCGACATGCCCGGTTTCTGATGCCCATTGGATACCAGCTGCATCGGCCAGTTTCATGAGTGCAAAGTGTTTCAGTCCGAATTTGCCCTGGGTGGGGTAATAGTCATCTACTATTAAGGTGATTGGCTCTACCGTGGGAACAAATAACCCATTGGTCGCCGGAAGTGTGGCCGCGGGGATAAAGACGAAATGCCCTTGTTCCCGAAGTTTTGATAATTTTTCTCTTAATTCCTTGTTTTGGTCTATCATAGTGGCGCCCTCCTTTTGAAGGAGGCCATACACACAGAAAACCGATAGACCTGTGGTGCAGGTGTATCGGTTTTACTAAAAGCTGATTTTGCCATTATGCGTCTCCTTCTTTTTGAAGGAGTCGCTTTAATCGGTTGGAGAGTCGACCGTGTGTATTATCTCAAAAACAAAATAGAATTGTCAAATGGTTTTAATGAAAAAAACTAAATAACCAAAATACGAACAGGACCAGAAGAACAATTGGTAATATGTAAAGGTAATTTAGAAGGTATTTTTTGAACATATTTTATTTTTTATAGGGTTAACCTTTTCTCCCAGAGCCAAAAACCCAAACCTATTAATAAAAAGACGGCAAAAGCGGCAGTAATATATTTTTCGACGGCTGGGTTTGTGAAAAAATAAAAAATTCCAAGGCCGACCCCTGAAGCGGTTAATATCCCAAGGAAGGTGTTTTTTTTGAACGCTTTATAGGTAAGCGCTCCCATGGCCAGGAACATGAAAAAGTAGAGCGCATTACCTGAGCTGTCGGTTACAAACGGGCTGTTCATTGTAAATCCCCTGCTGGTTTTTTCCAAATGCGATATAAGATATAAACCAGTGCACCGGCAACAATATATTGACCGTAACCTATGATATCTTTTACAATTCCGAAAACAATAGTACCGGTTAAAAATACCAAAGCTATTAGAATTATTTTTTTTAACATAATATGGTTTCCTATATTTCGGTTGGCGTTTTTTTTTGGCCAGAAAATCCTTAAAATAAATAAGTTTGCCTAATTGTTGTTGGCTTCCCCCGGCATGCTCTTGGGCAACCTCTTTTTTAATTTTATTTTAATAAATTCATTAATTTCTTTTAACTCAGATGGGTCATCCGGGTTTAATTTAGCAAGCTTTAAAAGGTTATAGTTGATTTCATAGGCAAGGTCAGGGTCTGGAAAATGATCTACAAGCCTTTGGTGTTTATTAATAGTATAGGTTTTGAGGCTGGTATGAGGGGTTGATAATTTTTTACGGGCATCAATTCTCTTGGCTATTTCTTCCAGGAATTCCTCAGACATTGCACCGGTGTATTCTGGTTCGAGTTCTTTGCGGCCTATCTCCATCATTTCACTATAAGGTGTGTTGGTAATTTTAAGGACTTTTTCCCTTTTTTTAAAAGGAATATTGGGAAATTTTCTAACACCATTGTTATCTTTTCGACCACGGTGCCAAGACGTTACGGTTGCTTCGCTCACAGGTATTGCTTTGGCAATTTCTTTTCCAGTAACGG
>Ga0164315_10005218_pt1 | contig 10159 bp, 8 predicted proteins | sample GuaBasSedimGuay6_FD_113737 | JGI IMG/M metagenome (GOLD analysis project Ga0164315, IMG submission 113737) | Subseafloor sediment microbial communities from Guaymas Basin, Gulf of California, Mexico - Guay6, Core 4569-2, 0-3 cm | ecosystem: Environmental > Aquatic > Marine > Hydrothermal vents >... | reverse complement strand
TGTTAGCATGATTGTTGGGGGAAAGTTGCTGGAAGACTTGTATAGTCTGAGCCACTCAAGGCCACTTTCTCCATTACCCAGGTCATAATCCAGGATAATCAGGTCATATTTGCCCCAGGGAAAGGTTCCAGAAGGTTTGCCATCGGCAGGGTCATAGACATCAACGGCAGCGCCCGGACAGACAGACCCAAAAAACTTGATCAATAGATTACTAAAATCCTCCGAATCGTCAATGACGAGGATCTGGTTTATATCTTGTTCAGACATTTAGGGAGTTAAGTACATTTAATTCATACATATTGGGCGGGAATTATATCCAATTGTGAGTCCAGTGACGAGAAAAAATACCACCTGCTAAAATTCTAAAAATTGATGATAGTCTTGTGGGCTGTTTCAGGGTCTTCTCTAACCAATCTTGGTACGAGATAGCCAGGCAGCCTTTTTTGTATCTCCTGCATGAGTAACCTTGCGCTGGATTCATCGACCTCAAAGTGACTTGTCCCGGATACAGGATCCAGCATATGCAGATAGTATGGGATAATACCATAGCTAAACAGGGCCTCACTTAAGGCCACCAGTGCCTGTACAGAATCATTAATGCCTTTTAACAGTACGGATTGGTTAAATAATGAAATATTACGGTTTCTTAGCTTCAATATGGCCTGTTCCACTGATTTATCCAGTTCATTGGCATGATTTACATGTAAAACAATCGCAAGCTGTAAATGAGTTCTGCTTAGCCAGTCCAGGCATGCTTCATTGATTCTTTCAGGGACGACTACTGGAAATCGGGTGTGGATCCGTAGTCGTTTTAGATGAGGGATCTCAGCCAGTCGTGAAACCAGCTCAGAAAGACGTTCATCAGAAAGTGACAGGGGATCACCGCCACTCAGGATCACTTCAGTCACAGACGTCTCTTTTTGCAGGTATTCTATGGCCTTTTGCAGATTTTCCCCTGATGGATTCGAATCGGAATAGGGGAAATGCCTGCGAAAGCAGTATCTACAGTGAATGGCACAGGCACCTGTCAGGACAAGTAACACTCTTCCATGATATTTATGCAGCAAACCGGGAGCAGCCTGACGCTTAACTTCATTGAGCGGATCCTTGCTAAAGCCAGTTTGATCGATTTCTTCTTCAGCAGAAGGCCATATCTGTTTAAATAATGGATCAGCAGGATCGTTTTTACTCATTTTGCTGATAAATCCTGCTGGTACTCGCAATGGAAAGTCCTGGTTCGCCTGCCGTGAGATCAATGAAGAATCTTCGATGTCCAGTTCACTGAGTAGCTGCTCAGGTGAGGCGCTGGCCTGCTGTAATATGCTCTTCCAATTTCTATGCTGCATGTCTTCCCTTATTCACGGTATGATGCGAAATTATTTTACAGAATATTTGGAAGAGATGTTCATGGCAACGTATAGCACTAATGAGTTCAGGGCCGGCCTGAAAATTATGATTGATAATGACCCATTTGCCATCCTGGTGAATGAGTTTGTAAAACCTGGAAAAGGCCAGGCCTTTAACCGCGTTAAAATGCGCAATCTCAAAAATGGTCGTGTCCTTGAAAGAACCTATAAATCTGGTGAATCCGTAGAGGCAGCAGATGTTATGGATACGGACATGCAATATCTCTATAACGATGGTGATACCTGGTATTTCATGGATCAAATAACGTTTGAACAATATCCAGCAGACAAACCGGCCGTAGAAGACGCGGCGCAGTGGTTAAAGGGTGAAGAGATATGCGAAGTCACGTTGTGGAATGGATCGCCATTATCTGTCGCAGCCCCGAATTTTGTTATTCTTCAAATTACAGATACAGATCCGGGCCTGCGGGGTGATACTGCATCAGGTGGTTCGAAGCCGGCGACACTTGAAACGGGGGCTGTCGTCAAGGTGCCCTTGTTTATCGAGAATGAAGAGCTGATTAAGATTGATACTCGAACAGGGGAATATGTTAGCAGGGCCAAGGATTAGAGTTTCCACAACACAACATCTAAAAAATTATTATCATTAAGTGAACTTCTAAATGTCAGAGTCCTGGCGTCCGACCGCTGATAAGCAAATAATCAAACTAAGGGCTGACACGTATAGCAAAATACGTCAGTTCATGGCCGAACGGAATGTACTGGAGGTTGAAACACCCGTTTTGTCACATGCGACGGTCACAGATATACAATTGCACAGCTTTCACAGTGATTATTCCAGTCCACAGACAAGTTCAGCCAGGACTTTATATCTGCAGACATCACCTGAATACGCCATGAAACGCTTATTGGCATCGGGAACAGGTGCTATTTACCAGATATCCAGAGTCTTTAGAAATGAGGAACAGGGCAAACTGCATAATCCGGAATTTACCATGTTGGAGTGGTACCAGCCCGACTATGATCATCATCAATTAATGCAGGAACTTGAGATGTTTTTGAATCTCTTTGCCATCACCCATTGTGAAAAAACAACATATGCCGAAATATTTATACAACATACAGGGCTGGATCCGCATACATGCGATACCAATGAATTGACTATGCTGGCGCAACAATATGGTTTGACATCAAGCATAGAAGAACGCCCGGTATTACTGGATTTTATTTTTAGTAACAAAATTACTTCAACCCTGGGCAACAGCAGGCCATTGTTTGTATATGATTATCCTGCGTGCCAATGTGCCCTGGCAAAACTCAGCAACGGAGCTCCAGAGGTCGCTGAACGTTTTGAATTATTTATCAATGGTATGGAGATCGCCAACGGTTTTCATGAATTGACAGACCCAGCAGAACAACTTGCCCGGTTCGAACAGGATCTGGCATTGAGAATAAAACAAAAACGCCCAGAGCTGGCCATTGATTATTTATTTCTCGATGCCCTGAAACAAGGTCTTCCTGATTGTGCAGGTGTTGCTGTGGGTATCGATCGACTGTTAATGGCAATAACAGGAGCTAAGGACATTCGTGAAGTGCTTACTTTCCCAATAGAGAACGCCTGAGAGGATGGTCATAAACAATGTTTGATGTTCAGGATATCCTCTCCGAAACAGGGCCATTAGCAGATCGTATTGATGGCTTTACCGTGCGTCCGCAACAGCAGCAACTGGCACAGACGATTGCCGATGTCCTGAATAATGATGATTCACTGGTGTGTGAGGCGGGTACGGGAACAGGCAAGACCTTTGCTTATCTGGTGCCGGCACTAATGTCTGGCAAACGTGTGATCATTTCAACGGGAACCAAACATTTGCAGGATCAATTGTATTACAAAGATTTGCCAATCGTACGCAAGGCATTAAATGTACCGGTAGTGACAGCCCTGCTCAAAGGCAGGGCGAATTATCTTTGCCTGCATAGACTTGAAAATGGTGATGAAAATTTTCGATATGCCACGAAAGAAGATTTGTCTGACATTCCCATGGTCAAAAAATGGGCAACACAGACAGACAAAGGTGATCTGGCTGAACTAATAAATCTGCCAGAAGATGCTGCAATTCGTTCCAGGATTGTTTCGAATACGGAAAACTGTTTGGGGCAGGACTGCAGTTTTTATGATGATTGTTTTGTGTTCAAGGCCAGGCGCAAGGCCAACGAAGCCGAAGTCGTCGTAGTGAATCATCATTTGCTTCTGGCTGATCTGGCATTACGTGAATCAGGCTTTGGCGAAGTCTTGCCCAGGGCAGACACAATTATCTTTGATGAAGCGCATCAATTGCCGGCACTGGCCTCTGAATTTTTCAGTCAGTCCTTAAGTAGCCGTCAATTCAGTGAATTGTTTAGCGATACTACGGCGGCTTATCTAGGCGACGCCAACGATATGGTAGAAGTGCTGGATGAGATCCGGGAGTGTCAAACCAGTCTGCGTAAATTTCGCCTGAGTTTTGGTCATAAGGAAAAACGTATGGCATGGAATGAGGTATTCGCTGATAAAAAAGTTAAACAGGCACTGGAGGACTTGCGGGATAATTTAAGTACATTGAAAAAATATCTTGATAGCCTGGCCGGGCGTTCAAAAGCGCTGGAAAATTGTTGGCGACGATGCAGCAATATGATTGAAATATTACAAACATTTATTGAAAGGGAATCAGAAGACCTGGTGCAATGGCTGGAAACCAGGGGCCAGGGATTTCTACTACATCAAACACCACTGGATATTTCAGCAACATTTCAGTCGCGCCTGGCACAACATGATTGTAATAGTATCTATACTTCAGCGACGCTGTCTGTTGCAGAGGATTTCTCACATTTCTCTGATCAACTTGGTTTGTCAGAGACCACGGCGCAAAGCTGGGACAGTCCATTTGATTATCAAAAGCAGGCTTTACTGTATCTACCGCAAGGCATGCCAGAACCCAATGAATCAGTTTATACAGAAGCAGTTATTAATATGGCATTGCCTGTGCTTGAAGCAAGCCAGGGCTATGCGTTTTTGTTATTTACCAGTCATCGCGCCATGAATGAGGCCTATGATTTATTGCAAGATAGAATTGATTATCCACTGATGCGGCAGGGGGATGCGCCCCGATCAGAATTATTGCAATCATTCCGCAAGACGGATCATGCTGTTTTACTGGGCACCAGCAGTTTTTGGGAAGGTGTTGATGTCAGGGGCAAGGCACTCTCCTGTGTCATTATCGATAAATTACCTTTTGCACCGCCAGATGACCCTGTATTTCGCGCACGCGCAGCCAGGATGAAGGAAAATGGGAAAAATCCATTCATGACGTATCAATTGCCACAAGCCGTGATCAGTTTGAAACAAGGTGTAGGTCGATTGATACGTGATGCCAGCGATTATGGTGTGTTGATGATTTGTGATCCAAGACTCAAAACCAAATCCTACGGCAAAGTTTTTCTCAAGAGCTTGCCGGACATGAAAAGGACTAGAGAACTTGCGGATGTTGATGCATTCTTTTTTGAAAAAATGCAGGGTGATGCTGAGTGATTTATGGCTAGCCTTTGTCCGAAATGAAATTATCACTCAGGCAAATTGTTTATTACAGGGTGTTGTTGTGTTTCAGCCTGGTGGTCATCACCTATCTGGCAACAACCGCGTTAGAATTCTCAATTGTCTCTTCAATCTACGACAAGATAAATCATTTCGCTGCCTTCCTTGTTTTAGCAATGCTGGTGGATTTCTCATTTCCGAATTCCCGTTTCAATTCGGCTAAAATATTTTTATTGATCGCCTATGGCATTTCATTAGAAATCATTCAAAATTTCCTGCCACACAGAATGTTTTCATTATTTGATATTGCTGCAGACAGTCTTGGATTACTTGCCTATGGCTTGTTAATTCCATTTATTAAAAGATTAGCTGCTTTTAGCGATCGGTGGTCTGACTAACAATATGAATGATCATTTTAAAATAGAACCGTCTAATCAAGACTACGCAGAGCTATTACAGATCACAGACACACATATCTTTGCCGATGAAAAAGATACGTTTGATGATGTCGATACCCGGGCCTCACTCAAACAGGTGCTCGATCTCGCCAGGGGAAATGACTGGCCTGTAGATACCATTTTAGCCACGGGTGATCTGGTACATGATGCAAGAACCATTGCCTATGAAAGATTATTAGAGGTATTCACATCTATTGAAGAACCGGTTTTTTGTTTGCCCGGTAATCACGATTCTCCAGGTTTGATGTATGAGCTGCTGAATACCAGTAATGTCCATACTTCAAAATCTATAGAAATAGGTGCATGGGTAATAATTATGCTGGATTCCTTCCTATTGAACACCCATGCAGGGCAACTTCAACAACACGAACTGGATTTATTGGGTGAGTTGCTGGAAAAGCATCAGGATAAGCATGTACTGGTATGTTTACATCATCCTCCAGTTGAAATTGGCAGTGACTGGATGGACGGCATGCGATTAAATAACCCACAAGAATTTTTTGCGGTATTGGATAGATATAATCACGTCAAGGCAGTGCTTTGGGGGCATATTCATCAGGAATTCAACGCTGAGCGCAAGGGTGTACGCCTGATGGCATCGCCCTCTACCTGTGTACAATTTATGCCAGAGTCTGGCGAATACCGAAAAGATGGTCGTGCGGCTGGCTATCGTTATCTGAAACTTCATTCCTCTGGTGAAATCGATACCCATACCAGGCGTTTACATGGAGTTACTGGCTAAGACTCTGGTTGCAATTGACACTTATTTCAGTGAATATTGCAACGCAGCATATCGAAGCTCTAGCCAATGATAAATAATAATACTGACAAACCGTCACAACTGAAGAAAACGCCCTTATACGATCTGCACTGTGAACAAGGTGCGCGCATGGTGCCGTTCGCAGGCTATGAAATGCCAGTTTCATATCCGCTGGGGATCAAACAGGAACATCTACATTGCCGTACGCAAGCCGGATTGTTTGATATCTCGCATATGGGTCAAATCAGGCTGCAGGGAAAGCAGGCTGTGTCTGTGCTCGAGTCATTAATCCCGAGCAAAATTTCTGATCTGCAAACAGGCCAACAGAAGTACTCAGTCTTGAGCAATGACCGTGGTGGTATTCTGGACGATATCATGGTGACCAACATGGGTGATCACCTGCTGTTGGTGGTGAATGCAGCATGCAAACATGAGGATGTTGAATACCTGCAGTCAATGATGCGTGATATGAGCAATGAAGATTGTCAGCTTGAATTTCTGCAAGACAAGGCATTAATGGCACTACAGGGGCCAGCGGCGGCCAGCGTATTGGAGGAATTTTCACCAGAAACAGCCAGGCTGCATTTCATGCAGGGTGGAGCATTTAATATCCGGGATATTCCATGTGTGATTAATCGCTGTGGCTATACTGGTGAAGATGGATTTGAGATTTCAATCCCTGTCGGGCGCGCTGAAGATTTAGCCAGACTATTATTAAAAAATGATAAGGTCAGGATGATTGGCCTGGGTGCACGGGATACACTGCGTCTTGAGGCAGGATTCTGTCTTTATGGCCATGATATTGGACCGGAAACCAGCCCTGTAGAGGCAGCCATTGAATGGATCATTGCCGATAAAACAAATAAAAGTAGTTGCCCGGGGGCAGAAATCATCTGGCAACAACTGGCATCTGGAGTTACACGACGACGAGTTGGTCTTATGATGCAAGGCAAGGTGCCTCTCAGGGAGGGGATGGATGTTCTGGATGATTCAGGACAGCTTGCAGGATGCATAACAAGTGGCGGGTTCAGTCCGACACTGGGCAAACCGATAGCCATGGCATATATCAAATCTGAATTTGCCAATACAGGTAGTCAATTACAGGTAAATATTCGCAACAAAAATTATCAGGTTGAAACAGTGGCGCTGCCTTTTGTTAAGCACCGTTACCACAGAAGCAATTAATACAGGAGGGTTGAGACAAATGAGTGAGTTGAAATTTACAGAAGATCACGAATGGATCAGGCTGGAGGATGATGGCACAGCAACAGTAGGTATTACCGACTATGCACAGGAACAACTGGGTGATGTGGTTTATGTTGAATTGCCTGAGGTCGGCAGAGAACTTGGCAAAGACGATGAAGTTGCTGTGGTGGAATCAGTAAAGGCAGCTGGAGAAATAAAAATGCCATTAAGCGGCACAGTACTTTCGATCAATGAAAGCCTCGAAGATGAACCGGAAACAGTCAATGCAGATCCTGAAGGTAATGGCTGGTTTATGACCATCAGTGTCAACAATCCCGAGGAAGTTGATACATTGATGGATGATAGTGCCTATAACGAATTTCTAGGCGGTCTTTAATGGTTGTGTTTATTGCCTTATGAGTAACAAAAAAGAGTCCTTATCTGAACTTGAGATGCGAGGCGATTTTGTTCGCCGTCACATTGGTCTTGATCGGGAACAAATTGCTGAAATGGTCGCGGTACTCGGATTGTCATCACTTGATGACATTATCGAAAGAGCCGTGCCAGAAAGTATTATTGCGGCCGAACCACTGACATTGACTGAAAATTACAGTGAACGCGCAGTGGGAACTTATATGCGCAAGATGCGAGAGCGTAACAAGGTCTTTACCAGCATGATTGGACTGGGATATTACGGCACCATCACACCCGCAGTTATCAAGCGTAATGTTCTGGAAAATCCTGCCTGGTATACCGCATACACACCTTACCAGGCAGAAGTCAGCCAGGGGCGGCTGGAGGCACTGTTAAATTTTCAGCAGATGATCATGGATCTTACCGGCATGGAATTGGCGAATGCCTCCTTACTGGATGAGGCAACGGCCGTAGCAGAAGCCATGGCCATGTCAAAGCGAGTAAGTAAATCAAAAGCTAACACTTTTTTTGTCGACGAAGATTGTTTCCCACAAACCATAGCCGTGGTCGAAACAAGGGCCAAATCACTTGGCTTTGATATAGTCGTTGGCAACCCCTATACGGAGCTTCAGCAGCACGAAATATTTGGTGTTGCCATTCAATATCCTGGCACTAGTGGCGAAGTTCGTGATATTCATTCGGTGGTTGAGTCCGCACACACGCAATCTGCATTGGTCACAGTGGCCGCTGATATCCTCAGCCTGGTCATACTTAAACCACCAGGTGAAATGGATGCAGATATTGTCGTAGGCAATACCCAAAGGTTTGGCGTGGGTATGGGCTATGGTGGACCTCATGCTGCTTATTTTGCGACTCGCGAAAAATTCAAGCGTTCCATACCGGGACGTATCATCGGTGTTTCTGTAGATAATCGAGGTGAAAAGGCCCTGCGCCTTGCCTTGCAAACACGTGAACAGCATATCAGGCGTGATAAGGCGACAAGTAATATCTGTACCTCGCAGGTGTTACTTGCCATCATCGCCAGTTTCTATGCCATCTATCATGGAACCTATGGACTCAAATGTATTGCCAAACGTGTTCATCGTCTCACACAAATTCTGGTTGTTGGCCTGGAACAACTGGGTTTTGAAATTATTAACCAGAGTTATTTCGATACAGTTATTGTGCGTGTGCCTGGCCGTGCTCACCGCATCATCGCCCGTGCTCGCGAGGCGAAGATCAACTTGCGTATTATTGATGCAGATCACATTGGCATATCACTAGATGAAACAATTCGACGCAATGAAGTAAAAGCACTGTGGCGTGTGTTTTCTGCAAACGCAGATAATGAACTTGGTGTTCAGAAAATTGATGACATTATAAAGGAATGCATTCCTGAATCACTGTACCGTAACAGTGAAATATTGACGCATCCGGTATTCGAACGTTACCACTCTGAAACAGAGATGATGCGTTACATGCAAAAATTATCGAGAAAAGATATTGCACTGGATCGCGCCATGATTCCATTGGGTTCCTGCACAATGAAATTAAATGCTGCCACAGAGATGCAGGCACTGTCTCTACGTGAATTCAGTGCCATGCACCCATTTGCGCCCCTTGAACAGGCGCAGGGATACCTGCAATTGTTTGAAGAGCTGGAGGAGATGCTTTGTGATCTCACCGGCTTTGATGCCTTTTCTTTCCAGCCTAATGCCGGTTCCCAGGGGGAATATGCAGGCCTGTTGGTGATAAAAAAACATCATGAGACACGGGGACAGGGGCATAGGGATATTTGTTTGATACCGGCATCTGCCCACGGTACAAACCCGGCATCTGCGATTCTGGCAGGACTGAAAGTAGTAGTTGTTGCCTGCGATAAAAAAGGCAATGTTGATGTTGCTGACCTGGAAGCAAAGGCAAAACAACATGCAGATAATCTTGCTGCATTGATGATTACCTATCCTTCAACACATGGCGTCTATGAGGAAGCATTTCAGGATATTTGTGAAAAGATTCATACATACGGTGGTCAGGTCTATCTGGATGGCGCAAATTTTAATGCCCTGGTGGGTATATGCCGACCTGCGCTGATCGGCGCAGACGTAGCGCATATTAATCTACACAAGACGTTTTCTATCCCACATGGTGGTGGTGGTCCGGGGGCAGGACCAATCGGTGTGCGAGCACATCTTGCTCCATTCTTGCCAGAGCATCCCCTGGTTAAAGAAGTAAACCCGGCAGCGGGTAGCGCAGGCACCATTGGTACTATTTCAGCAGCACCCTGGGGTTCACCGAGCATTCTAAGCATTTCCTGGGCATACATTGCGATGATGCGTAATACGGGACTAAGAAGGGCGACCATGGTTGCGATCTTAAGTGCCAATTACATAGCACAAAAACT
>Ga0164315_10005217_pt1 | contig 10160 bp, 8 predicted proteins | sample GuaBasSedimGuay6_FD_113737 | JGI IMG/M metagenome (GOLD analysis project Ga0164315, IMG submission 113737) | Subseafloor sediment microbial communities from Guaymas Basin, Gulf of California, Mexico - Guay6, Core 4569-2, 0-3 cm | ecosystem: Environmental > Aquatic > Marine > Hydrothermal vents >... | reverse complement strand
TTTAAAAGCATTATTTTCAATTAATTCTTGAGAAAGCACATCCCCAAGACAAAAAAAGACAAGCAAAAAAAATGACAATAGTATGCGAATCATCTGCTTACAAAAATAGGGAAAGATCAACAGCACATCAATAAAATGAATAATTTTGAAATTAACAGACATATTAATCAGATAGAGTTTAGATTACACTCCCGAATTATAAAGTCATAATCCAATATTTTGGATTTTGTTTGCTTTTTCCTTTCCAAATCTCAAAGTGCAATTCTGTTTTGCCTTCTCCTGTGGTGTGAATTCTCCCTAAAACCTCCTTTGTTTTTATATTGTCTCCAGTTTTAACATAAATTGTTTCAAGGTTTGAGTAAACACTAAAATAGTCACCATGCCTTATTATTACTGCCTTATTTTTATTTGTAATTGTTGTAACGCTTACTACTTTCCCTTCATAAATACTTCTGGCAACACTACCACCTGAAGTGGCAATATTGATACCATTGTTTTTTGTTTTTACATTTTTTAGCACCGGGTGTGGGTGTACTCCAAAACTTTCGGAAATAATTCCCCTGTCAGTAGGCCAGGGAAGTTTTCCCTTATTCGTCACAAAAGAGGTTGAAAGTTGTTTTTCTTCAGGAGTTAAAGAATATGTTGTTTTGCTTTTTGTTGATTTTGTGTTTGTAGCAACAGCAATGATATCCTCAATCTTTCTTTCAAGTCTTCTGGATTCCTTTTCTTTTTTCCTAAGTTGGGCCCTTAAACTACTCTCTTGTGCAAGGATTTTTTTATTTAACTGGTTTTTAGTGGTTTTCTCTCCTTCGAGTTTATAAACCTGAATATTTTCTTTATCAAGAATCAGACTTTTCTCTTCTTCTTTATCTTTTAATAAACTTAGATGTTTTTGTTTTTTATCCTCTTTTTCACGTATTTCCATTGCTTCAGTCCTAATAAACTCACCAATTTGATCCAGGTAACGCATACGTTGAAATGCCTGATTCAAATCTTCAGCAGAAAACAGGTAAATTAATTTATTATAAGAGGTTTTGTATTTATATGCAAAATAAACAACCTTAGCGTATTCATCTTTAAGTATAGTGAGGTCGTCATTAAAGTTTTTAATACTGTTTTCAGTTGTACTGATTTCATTATTAATTAAATAAACCTCTTTTTTGAGAACAGCAATTAGTTCATATCGGTTATTAATTTTGTTATTGATGAGTTTGAGTTCACTTAGTGTATTTTGTTTGCTTTTTCTGGTTTCTGCCAAAAGCCTGTTGGTATAGGCAATGTCATCTTCTATTTTCTTACGTTTTGCCTCGAGTTCTCCTTTACTCTCTTGTGAAAACACATTAAGCACAGACAAAAGGAAAGCAATTGTAAGTATTAAAATTATGCCAAAGGATTTACTCATTCGGCTAATTTATTAATAAATCGTATTTGCTTGGAATTCTGAATGGGTATTTTTGATCAGCGTCAAGTTGAATTTTTAAAAAATCAACATTGATAATAACTTTTTTCACTCCATCAATTTCTATTGACAATTTTTTTGGGAATAACTGATCACCGGAATTAATATACTCATCGTAAGTTACCAGTATTTTTTTGCTGTCATCACCAAGTTCCTTTATATCAATTTTTCTGATTCGGAAAGTCTCAGGATCCAGCCATATGTTTTGAACCAGAACTTTGGTTTCTATTTCTCTCTTTTTAATGAATTTTTTTACTTTCCGTCTTTCTTTAATTGTAATACGGTAAAGGCCTCCATCTATTGAAGCTTTAAATTTATGTACATCATATTGGGTAAGGTCGTTTCCCATTAGCATTGACTGCAGTATTGAATATTCTATTGTGGTATTTAAAATACTATCGAGAAGTTTATATTCACCTGTAAAATATGTTTTATTTAAGCGATTAATAAATTTGACAGAATCATTAGTTAGAAGTACTCTTGCTGCTTCAATTCCTAGGGCAGGAGAGAATGATATCCATATTGCACTGTCGCTTTTAATGCGTAATTGTCCCTTAAGTGCAGTTTTGCTTTTATTTTCAATATAATCTATGTTAAACCTCGATGTTAATGTGTTAAAGTTAACCTGGTTCTCGTTCATTTTGTTGTAGAGATAGTCAAAGCCATACTCCTTCAGTGGTTGTTTCAACACCGAGCGTTTTACTTTACAACTCATGGCACCCATAATAATTATGAGGACAGCAAGAACACGGAATAATAATTTGAATTCCTTATTCATAGAATAATTTATCTTTTATTTTTTTATCAAGTAAATCGGAATAATCCGTTTTAGTTTTAGCCTGAAGCCAGTATTTCATAGCCTCGTCTGTTTCCCCAAGTTTAATAAGAATATCACCATAATGCTCATTGACAACACCGCTACTTTCACCACCATTTTGATATGCTTTTTCTATCCAGCTCAGGGCTTTTTCATATTTGCCAAGTTGAAAGAGAACCCAGGCATAAGTATCAAGATTATTACTGTTGTACGGATCAAGGCTTACAGCTTTTTCGGCCATGGTTTCTGCCTTGCTTAAATCCTCTTGCCTTAAAGATAAATAATACGCATAGTTGTTTAAAACAACTGTGTTTTCAGGATTCAGAAGAAGTGTTTTATCAAAAGACTTATAAGAAGCTTTATAATTTCCTAATTCGTTATATGTATCACCAAGAGTGGAATAAAACTGCTCAAGTAAAGCATTATTATTTACTACAAAATCTTTACCGGCCACAAGTTTTTCCAATGCTTTTTCATATTCTTTATTCTGGAAATATGCTGCCCCGGCAAAAAACCATGGAAGAGGATATGAAGGAAAATATTCTAACGTTTTTTCCGAGTCAATAGCTAGAGAAGAATAGTCTTCAAGGTATAGGTCACAAAATAACAACTGTTCCCATATTGCATAATTAGAACCATCAGCATCTAATATTTTAATAAACAGTTCCCTTGCTCCAGTATAATCACTGTTCTCATAAAGCATAGAGGCGTAGAATGTTTCTGCTAAAACATCATTAGGATGAGTGGCTTTTAGAACTTCTGATAGTTCAAGAGCCTGTTTTTTCTGTTCTTCATTAAGATTTCCGGAATAGTAATTTATAAGGATATTTATTTTTGTGCTTAACTCCAGTTCTTTATTTGCCAGCCCCAACTTTAATTCATCAAACGATTTCTCAAGATTCCCCTCTTTTCTACAAAAGTCCGCAAGTGAAATATGAACATAGGGGTCATCAGGGTTTAATTCTAAAATTTTTTCATAAGCCCATATTGCTTTTTCCGTATTATTTGTTTTTGCAGAATATTCGGCCAAAAGAGCATAATACCTAACCTGATTAGGATCGTATTCTATTAATCTTTCATACTCCATTATAGCCTTATCAGGTTTCCCCTGTCTGTCGTAAAGATCAACTTTTTGAATTGTGATACCTTCATTAATGCCCATAATTTCTTCAATATTATTGAACGAATTAATAGACTTTTCATAATCACCAGTAAAATAATATGCAAATGCCAACTCCTGTAAAAAATCTAAATTAGTTGGATATTCTTCCACTAACTCTTCATACACCTTTACGTATTCATCATATTTATCATTTGCCTTGGCAATTCTAGCGTATAAAACTTTATACCATTTATTATGGATATCACTGTTTACTGCAATTGAGGAAAATTCCAGCGCTTCATCTTTTCTTCCCATTGCCAGGAGTAATCTTGCTTTTTCATAGTTAGCTGCAGCATCTTTAGGTATGATAGATAATGACTGATCAATAAGTTTAAAGGCTTCTTCAAGATTACCTTTTTCCTTTTCAATCAGTGATTTAGCAAATAAATCTGCCTGCTTATATTTTTCTTTCTCAGTGGGTGGCTTTGATTTTTTGTCACCAGAAATACTAATTGTTCCAGCCATTACAGGAACAATCAGGCAGAACATAAAAAATGCCAGTATATGTTTTTTAGAGATCATTAAATTCTATTTAATATTATTTTTTACCAGTATGCCCAAATCCTCCTGCACCACGATCTGTTTCAGACAGAACCTCAACCTCCTGAAGGTCAGCCTGAACATGAGCCGAAATAATCATTTGAGCAACCCGTTCACCATCACATATTTCAAAATCTGTATCGGAAAGGTTTACCAGAATTACTTTTACTTCTCCACGATAGTCTGCGTCGATGGTACCTGGTGTATTAAGTACAGAAATTCCGTGTTTGAATGCAAGACCGCTTCTTGGCCTGACCTGTGCTTCAAAACCAACCGGAAGTTCAATAAAAAGTCCTGTGGGGACAAGTGTTCTTTGCAGAGGCTTAAGAATTATACTTTCTTCCAGATTTGCCCTTAAATCCATTCCGGCAGAGGCTGCGGTTTCATATTTTGGCAGTTCGTGTTTTGAACTATTTACAACTCTAACTATCATCAGATTTTGTTTTCTTAAAAAGGGCAAAAATAAGTAATTACAGAAACCACGAAAAAAGAATCAATAAACAAAGTAAAATATGAATATGGGAAGTAAAGTCAGTAACCTTTCCAAGGGTATCGGGATTGGCCTGGGAATCAAGAAAGACTTATAATTTCTATGTCTTTATGATTATTGATTTTCAAATTCTCAATGCTAGACAGGATTTTTTAATCCCTTTCTTTCGAACATAAAAACAGCCAATCCAAAAACAAGCAATAACATCGTATTTATTGTAAGCTGAAGGAATTTCTCGTGACCACCAAAATGTTGTGAGGTAAAATAGATAGTCGCGGCCAGCAAAGTATAAGACAAAATTTTAACAAGATTGTATTTCACTTTGTAAATACGACTTCCCCATATCCATGAAATTAACATCATGCTAAAATAACATGCAAAGTTGGCCCAGGCCGATACAATGTATCCATATTTTGGAATAAAAATAATATTTAGAGCAATTGTTACCCCGGCACCAAAAATGGCAATTACGGCACCATAAAGAGTTTTGTTGGTTAGTTTGTACCAAACCGATAAATTATAAAAAACTCCAAGAAATAGTTTGGCTGCTAAAACAATGGGAACGATGGCAAGGCCTGCCCAAAATTCGGGACCAATCAGATATTTGAAAACATCCAGATAAAGAGTAACACCAAGGAAAATAAATAGAGTGAAAATCACAAACCAGTCCATTACTTTGGCATATGTTTTTTTTGCATCTCTCTTCTTTTCTTCGGCAAAGAAAAATGGTTCAGCGGCATAACGAAACATTTGGATGAATAACATCATCAAAATGGCAAGCTTATAACTTGCCCCGTAAACACCAATCTGCTCAATGGCAGTTTCGGGATTTGGAAGATAATATTTCAATAAAATTTTATCAGCCACCTCATTTATCATCCCCGCAAGTCCAATTACCAAAACAGGTAAACTGTAGTTAAGTAGTTTTTTAAGAAGAGGGAGGTCGAGGCTTATCTTAAAAATCTTCAATTCTTTCCAAAGCATTAATACTGTTGACAATGATCCAATTAAATTGGCAATGAAAACAAAGACTATTTTATTCCCTTCCTCAAAATATTGTAGGTCAGCGGTTTGTTCCGGAAACCAATAAGGCATAACCACAAGAAATAGAATATTGAAAGAAACATTAATACTTACACTAATAATACGGATAATAGAAAAACGCCTGGCCTTATCTTGAAACCTGAGCCATGCAAAAGGCAGGGCTGTAAATGCATCGATGGCCACAATAATTGCAATCATCAAGATATATTCGTTATGGCCAGAATATCTGATAGCAGATGAAATATCGTTTAGGAAAATAAAAACTAGCACTAAAAACAGCAAGGCCGTAGTTAAAATGGAAGTTAAGGCTGTGTTGTAAACTTTATTGGCATTACCGCTTTTATTGGCATACCTAAAAAATGCTGTTTCCATTCCGTAGGTTAGCAAAACCAGCAAAATAGCCACATAAGCATAGAGTTCGGTGATTTGGCCATACTCACCTTTGTTAAAGATCCAGATGGTATAAAAAGGAACCAACAAATAAAACAATAGCCTTGGAACCATAGTTCCGAGACCGTAAATTACTGTGTCACCAGCCAGTTTTTTAATGGGATTCGCCAATTAACTTTCTTTTTTGAAGTATCAAAAATACTTAAATAGTACAAATGGGAATTTATTAGTTTTGCCGCTCAATCATTGAATAAAATTATGTCGATAATAGAATCGAAAAAAAGATTACGCAAACCTGACTGGCTGAAGATAAGTATACCATCAGGCAAAGAATATAAAAGTGTTAGGGAGATTGTAGAGGGTCATAAACTAAATACAATTTGTACTAGTGGACATTGCCCAAATATGCATGAATGTTGGGGGAGAGGTACTGCAACTTTAATGATACTGGGAGATATTTGCACACGTTCATGTAAATTCTGTAATGTTAAAACAGGGCGACCACTTCCTGCAGACCTGGAAGAACCAAAACGAGTTGCCAATTCAGTTAAACTAATGAAATTAAAGCATTGTGTTTTAACTTCTGTTGACCGTGATGATATGGATGACCTTGGTGCCGGCATATGGGCTGAAACTGTTAGTCAGGTAAAAAAGGAAAATCCGGAAACAACAATAGAAACTTTAATTCCAGATTTTGATGGAAGAGAGGATTTGATACAGTTAGTGACTGATGCTGGTCCGGGGGTTGTTTCACATAATCTTGAAACTGTAAGAAGGCTAACTCCACAAACCAGAAGTCGTGCAAAATACGATTTGAGCCTAAAAACTCTTGAAATTATTGCCAAATCAAAATCTGTTGCTAAGTCAGGAATAATGGTAGGTATTGGTGAGACAGCGGATGAAGTTTACCAGTTGATGGATGATTTACTGGCAGTTGGTGTTGAGGTAATTACCATTGGTCAATATCTACAACCAACTAAAAAACACCTTGAAGTTTTGGAATATGTTACACCAGAGCAATTTAAAGAATACGAAATTGCCGGAAAGAAAAAAGGATTTAAGCATATAGAGAGTAGCCCATTGGTAAGGTCATCATACCGAGCCGAGAAACATGTAAAATAATGAATATTAAATTCCAAAACCTGGGTCTGACTGATTATAAAAAAACATGGGATTTACAGGAAAAACTGTTTGATGAAATTCTGAAGGCAAAACTTATTGGAAGCAATGATATGCCTGAAAATAAATTGCTTTTTTGTCAGCACCCTCATGTTTATACACTTGGTAAAAGCGGTGATAAAAATAATCTTCTGCTGAGTGAAGAGTTTTTGAAACAAAAACAAGCCAGTTTTTACCAGATTAACCGTGGTGGTGATATTACATACCATGGCCCGGGGCAGTTAGTTGGATATCCAATTTTAAACCTTGATGGTTTGGGCTTAAGTATTAAAGACTATGTTTTTGGACTGGAGGAAACAATTATCAGGGTTTTGAAAACCTATGGTATTTCAGGAGAGCGATCAGATGGAGAAACAGGTGTTTGGCTGGATATTAAAAATAAACATAAAGCAAGAAAAATTGCAGCAATTGGTGTCCGCATCAGTCGTATGGTAAGTATGCATGGATTTGCTTTCAATGCAAACACCAACCTGGAATATTACAATTACATTATTCCTTGTGGGATAACTGACAAAGGTATTACTTCATTGCAAAAGGAATTGGGAAGGGAAGTTGATGTTAAGGAAGTTGAAGAGTGTTTGTTGAAGCAGTTTGAAGCAGTATTTAGAGTGGCTGTTTTATGACAGGACAGCCTTCAGCACCTCCACCGACTTAACATCCCCAAATCCTGGGAAGTGGAGTTTGTAATAAACTATTAGGGCTTCGAGTAGTTTTCTTCGTTGGGAGGAGTTTATGATTATTTTCGATGCGTTTTCAAAAGTGCTTTCCTGTAGCATTTTGAAAAACTCTATTATTTCTCCTGATAAATAGTTTGGGTTAGCTGGTAATGAATTAGAAAATTCACCATTTTCCATGTCAAAATATGAAAAGTTTTTTGAAATTTCTTTTTTAGGGTAAAATCCTAAAAACCGTGTCATCTGCATCATAAATGCAAGATGAAAGTTCAGAGGGACATCATCATTCATATCAAACCAGGTGAGAGCATTACTCAACCATTCAAAAAATTCTTTTGCCGGGCTTTCCTCTTTTATTGTCTTTATTAAAAGTTCGTCTAGAAAAAATAAGATTGCCCGTTTTGTAGGATCAAATGGAATAGATTGATAGGCATAATTAATTCTTATTTCTCTGAGATTGTGAATTGACTTGTTTTCTTTGTGGTAAGCAATAATCTCAACTTGCGTAAGTGGTTCAAACAAAGCGATTTTTGTTTTCGATTTTTTGGTTCTTACCCCTTTTGCTACGTACGACTGAAGACCAAACTCCTCAGTATATATTTTGGCTATAATACTCGATTCGGAATATTTAACAAAACTGAGAACTATACCACGGCTTTGTTTTAGCACCTTGTTTAATTTATAAATAAAATCTTAGTAACTACTTTATCTGAACCATCGGAATTGGTTACAAATACCAGATAAACTCCTGTTGCTGCTCTTCTTCCATTAAAATCTCTGCCATCCCAAACGGCCTGACCTCCCTCTGACCGGGTTTCGTAAACGAGATTACCGTATGAATCTGTAATTTTAACCGATGCATTATTTACCAGACCTTTAATGCCAATAAGACCAGTAAAGTTTTCTCTAACTGGATTTGGGTAAGCATAAACATTGTCCATTCCTCCAGGAGGTTCAGGTGCGGCAGAACTTTTGTATGAAATAATTCCGTTGGCAGTTCCAATAAAGACTTCACCATCTTTGTTAATTGCAATATCAGTAATATTGTTGGAAAGAAGCGGGCTGTTATTTGTTGTGAAATGATGGATCTCTTTTAAGCCATCCTCAGAGAGAAGAAAAACTCCAGCTCTGTCGGTACCGATCCATTTTTGATTTGCCCCATCAATGGTAATTGCTGTAACGGTTTCCGTTTCCAGTAATAAATCTGCAAGTCCCGAACCGTCATTTCTGGGAACAAGGATTTGAGCGGCATCATAGTTTTCTCCGGAGATAAAAATACTTGCTGGTGAATAAAAGACACAAACACCTTCATCAGATCCTACCCAAACTTCACCATCATGGTCAACAGCAAATGAGTGTACTTTGTTTCCCGGAATGGCTCCATTTCCGGTTGCAGATGATAATATTTTAACTCTATCATCTGAAGTATCATCAATGGTATTATTGTCGGTAAAAACTGCAATAAAACCGTCTTTTCGTTTAAGCATCCATTTTTGGTCTTCATTGTCCACCATGAGTTCCCCAATATCAACAGCGCTCATTGCTCCCCCCAGATTATAGGCTTTCCAACTACCATTATCTTTCATAACCGATAATATATCGTTGGCTCCTGTATTGGCAACCCATAAATTATGTTGACTATCGAAGTCAATACCACTTACATTGGTAAGGTTTGTGGCGGCCACCCATGTTTGCAAACTACTGTTTGTTTCATCAAAAATTTTGGTTAGTTGGTTATTTTCAAATTTTAACATACCACCACCCCATGTGCCAATATATGCTATATCAGAATTGGTTGGATCAATTTTAACACATGCCCAGTCTGTTATTGTGTCAAAGGCTGGAGTGTTACGCCAGTTATGAGTAATCCATTCTTCATCAGTAAATGAATACACCCCCTCGGTATTATAAAGTTTTCCCCAATCCGATTGGTAACCACCAGAAGCAACCCAAACAGTAGGGCCAAATGCATCAATATCAAAAACACCTTTTGCGCCTGGACCATTTGGCTTTATTATTTCCCCGGCCTTGCCTCTATTCCATGTTTTTAACATCCCTTTCCATTTGTCTCCTACCCATACATTCTCATTTTTATCCATCTGTGCTGCAAAGCACTCCAATGATTCACCTCCAGGTTGGGCAACCTTATAATCGAGTTCCATATTTTGATCGTATACATTAGTGCTATAGCGATTTACCAGAAGTAGTTTGTCATCTAAAACATTCATCTGATGATGCTCAGAAACATTTAATATTGAAAAATAGTCCCAGTTTTGACCATCGAAAACAAACAGTGTATCGTGATTAAATTTCTGACTGAAGTAATTGATATAAATTTTACCCTGAAAACTTTCTATAAGATTATATGGAAGGTTAGGATGAATTAGACTTAGATCCTTTGTCCA